>Ga0075481_10001026_pt1 | contig 10768 bp, 24 predicted proteins | sample DEB08_DNA_11_FD_76337 | JGI IMG/M metagenome (GOLD analysis project Ga0075481, IMG submission 76337) | Aqueous microbial communities from the Delaware River and Bay under freshwater to marine salinity gradient to study organic matter... | ecosystem: Environmental > Aquatic > Marine > Coastal ... | reverse complement strand
GTATCATTGAAACTATTGGAGAATTTGATATTAAAAAACTAAAAGTATACACAACAGAATATCTAAACGGAGAAGACACTGTTAGTAATATTGAATACGACGGAGTTGATATTGAAAATCAAGGCGGCGATACTAACGGAAAAGGGTATTCGGCAAGTGTTTGGAAGTGTTAACAGTAACATCTATGAAATCGCTTAGAAAAATAAAGTGTTTAGCAAGAGTACTAAACAACTCAGGATTGAGTGACTCTGCAACCATTTCATATGATGTGGAGCCAATGTCTTGATAGTATCTACGACTAATACCTTTGCGTTCACCCATAGTAGGAAAAACTCCTGCAACAAAAAGGCAAGTATCAGCAAGATTTTTTGCTTGGCTAAAATGTTTGATTTTAAACAGTGTTGGTCCAAATCCGTCTTCAGGAAGAAAGTCGGGTTTTTCAACATAACTAGTAAGGAGCATAACTACATATGCTTCGATCGGCTCTGGCAAGTCATATCCGCTTTTTACAGATGTTTCTTTTACAGCATCAAATAATGCTTCAGTATATGCATCTTTCATATAATTATTTATATAAGGAAATACAATGACACCGCAAAAGCAATTCGAATACAAGCAAAGTTGGCTACCAGGTCACACAGTTAGATTACATAGCGATGTAGCTGACAGAGGGAAAACTTGGTGCAAACGGCAATGTGAAAGACACGAATGGAGTTGTACAACATGGACAGACAACTATGAACATACATTTCATTTTGAAAACATTTATGCCGCACAAAATTTTGAAATGGAAATGGGGAGATACGCTAACCAATGACTAAAGTTATAACATACAAAGCAGAAGATATTTTTCAAGATATCGAAGGTGATGAAGAAAATGTTTTAATGAATATTCCTCCCGAGATACTAGAGCGTATGGGTTGGCAACCCGGTGACACACTATCAATATCAATTGAAGATGGCGTAATATCTATTTCTAAAAAAGATTAGTAACTTGCTATACCGGCAGTAAGTTACTACAATTAAATAGCCGGACTACTTATAGAGGAAATACCTATGCAACACACACTAGATGAATTCGCAGGCACATTTGCAATTTCCGATCACCACAGAATACCAGAAGTATTAGTCGAATACCTAAGTGAAGTATTTGATAAAAAAATTGAAAATAAATGGATAGCATCTCGGCATCAATTATCTAATATTGACCTTGACACTATTAACGAAGAACTAAACGCTGTATGGGAAGGACCTGGATCCTTAGCAAAGATAAAGGCATACACTCTAGAGTCTCGAGCTGCTCGTTTGGGTCAAATGATAGAAACTCAGTCCACAAACAAGAAGGCGATCCCTGTTCCAACCCTTGATTCTAACCTAAAAATTACTGATTAATTTGTAAGTCATTGATTTTCAAAGAAACGTTTTTCTTGACTTTTACTAGTTGAGGTGCTATACTATATGTATAAATTGTAAAACTAAGGGTGAAACTATGAATGTACGAGTAAAGGGCGGTACTAAGTCAAAGCAAAAACATGTTAAGAGCATGGTGGAATTTATTTCTAGTAAGCTCATGCCACGTATTAAAGATCTTGATATTAAAGTTAAGTTCAAAGATCTTTCTAATAGTGATGCATACGGATTTTGTTTATCTAATTCAGACGGCAATGATAGTCGCACTGATCGCCCTCGTACATTTGAAATTGAGTTACATTCTAAGATGAAGTTGCGTAGGACACTTGAAGTACTTGCACATGAAATGGTACATGTAAAGCAATATGCACGTGGCGAGTTATATGTTGGTGCGTATTCTGGAAAGCATCGTTGGCAAGGTAAGTGGGTAAGTGATAATATTAACTATTGGGATGCTCCTTGGGAAATAGAAGCACATGGTCGAGAATCTGGTTTGTTTATTCAATATGCTGATAAGAACGAACTAGGCAAATTTAACTGGACTCAACAAGGAGTATAAATGTTTACGTTATATGATTACCAACAAGATGCATATGATGCGGCAGTAGATAACATTAGTCAATCACCAGATGATTCACGTGGTCGTTTTGTTATGCCTACTGGCGCAGGAAAAACAATAGTACAAGCAAGTATTCTTGACTGGCAAATACAAAACAATTCAACGTCAGGCGTACATCTTGTACTTGCCCCGCGTATTATGTTAGGCAACCAATTACTTGGAGAATACAAACAATTCTTAGGAGTGCAAGGTTTCCGTGCTATAGCATTCCATAGCGGAGAGCATGTAGCCGAAGATGGTGTAAAATGGAAAGAAACAGCTACAACACAAAAAGATGTAGTTGTACAAGCTATGGAGGATGCACAAAAACTAAATGTACCGTTAGTTGTCTTTAGTACATATCATAGTTGCTGTAAACTAGCAGGTATTGACTTTGATACTATTCTTGCTGACGAAGCACAATATTGTGTATCCGAAAATTTTAATGAAAGTTTTAAGAATCTTACAGGCAGAATTCGATTAACTTTCACAGCAACAGAAAAGCACACTGCTAGTTCAAACGGCTACGGGCTTAATAATACTTCGCTGTATGGAGAACGTTGGTACTACATTAGTCCTGATGAATTAATTAAGAAAGGACGTATTGTACCTCCGCGGTTACATATTGCACATATTGAAACACAGGACGAAGCATTAACTATTGTAAGTCAAGTAAAAGAAATTGCAAAAGAACAAATTGCATTAGCTGAAGAAACACTTGAGTTTAGTAAAGTTTTGTTTGCAATGGGTGGCACAAAGGATGTAAAAGTAATTGAAGAAAATGTTGCAGAAATTTGTAACGAATTTCCTACTCACAATGTTTTTACAATTACAAGTAAAAGCGGTGCATTGATTAATGGTAAAAGTGTAAAACGTAAAGCATTTATGGAACAACTAAAAAGTTGTGAGAATGCTTTAATATTCCATTATGATATTTTGTCAGAAGGTATTGACGTTGACGGCATTACTGGCGTTGCAATTATGCGTAACATGGGGCTTGCAAAACTATTACAAACTATTGGTAGAGCAGTTCGCTTGTACAAGCCCGATCCTAGTAAAAAACCATGTGCATGGATTAGTGTGCCTGTAGTAAACAATAACGAAGATGAAAAAGAACGTATTGCATTTGTAGTTCGTACACTACGCAACGGCGGCTTTGATATATCTAAAGAAGATATACATGAAACTAAATCTAATCGACACGAATCAGAAGACGAAGGTATGGACGATGCCTTTGACAACAATAATAGTAGCTTCAATCCATATTTTGATATAGATCAAATATTCCATGTGATTGAGGACGACGAGTTTTGGATCAAAGTGCAAGAACAAAGCAATGTTCCAGCAAAAATTGATTCGTTTTTTGAGGAGTCGTAATGCGTCATCGCTTTAAGGATACTTGCTTAGAGCCAGCAAAGTTATTAGACAAGTGCTATAACTTGTCTACATTTATGAATAGGCTAAACAAGATGGCTATTGCACAAGAAGGTAATGGCTATGGTTGGACTGCTGACGAATTTAAAGGCGATGCATTTGAAGCTCTAGTAGAAGTTATGATTAATTGTATGCAAGGAGATAAACGCATAGGTGTATGCAACTATGCTCCTTGGGAAGGGAAAGACATGGGCATTGACGGTGTTGGCACAACTAATGAGCCGGTTTCAAGACCTGCTACTGTACAAATTAAATATCGTTCTAACGTATTAGAAGAATTAACTACAGCAGACGGCATATCAAACTTCGTTGCTATGAGCGCAACACATGATGCATACAAAGATGCACATATGGTATATGTAACAACAGCAAAGGGTATTAATAGAAACATCTTAGAACAGATGTACAATGACAAACCTTCTGTAATTGCATATAAAGATTTACAAAGACTTTTAAATAAGAATGCATACTTTTGGGACACTTTCCGTAGCGAACTAGGTGTAGTATGAATCGTCGTCTTAAGTTGTTTGATCTGCTGAAAAAAGAATCAGACAGTATGTTTCCTAACAGCCATTCTGTTTTTACTCCACGACAAGTAACAGAAGATATGTTATCATCTGCAGACTTAACTGTTGGAAACATACTAGTGCTGTTCAACGTTGAATTTTTAATTGCACTAATAGAAGTATTTGGCATTGATCCAAAAGAGATTACATTCTATTCTGATAATAAAAACAAGTCCTATCTAGCAAAAAAGTTTAATGTAAATATAATTACACAACTTACAGATCAAAAATATAATGTAATTGTAAGTAATCCTCCATTTAATCATCTTACTAATTCAAGTGTAAAATTGTGGACTAACACAGTTGTTAAATCTGTTGAATGTTTAGAAGATGACGGCCAACTATTACTAATAACTCCTGTAACTTGGTTAAGAAAGCCAGCAGGAAAAACATTTAAGAAAGCAACTAAGTTATTTTCTAAATATCATTTAGAATTTGTAAAAAGCACACAACAACTGAATAAAGATATTAAAGCAGGTGATACTGTTTGTTTTTGGAAATTAAACAAAACTATAAACAATAGTAAAACAAGTTTTGTTTTAAATTACATGACATTTGATGCAGTGTACACTGAGCAAGTTATATCATTAAACGATGAACAACGTATGTATGACACAATTAGTAAAAAGTTTTTGTCAACTAACAATACAAAGATGCGTGACGTGTATTATTCCGATTATAGTTACAGTACTAAACGTGCAATAAAAGAAGGCGATATATCCTACCAAAAGACATTAGAACACACACAACCGTTATTCGTAACAGCTTCGCAACAGGCATATACTAAGCCAGAAAAAGTAAAGTCAGGTATAAAGTTGATTCTAAACTGTAGTGGCTACTATTTTAAAAAAGGAGCAGAAGACAAGTATATGCCTATATCAGATTGTATAGGCGTAGGAGAGGCAGGTATCGGACTGCCTGTAAACAGTTTTGAAGAAGCAAAAAGAGCAAGATCACTATTATCCACTAAGTTATACACATACTATGTAAACAATGAAAAGACTGGCGGATTTAATACTGGAATTGGAAATTTGCCCGTTTTAGATCTTTCTGTCGACTGGGATGACAAAAAAGTGGCAAAATTCTTTAATTTAAGCCAAAATGAAGTAGATTTTATTGAAAAATCAGTTGACAGATTCTATATTTGAACTTATACTATTAGTATAGTTAGGCAAACACACAGAGGCGCAAAATGACAACGATTTACAATCCAATAGGGTATGCACGTAACATGAAACTCGAAGTGAAAACTGTATCATTACAAGATGCGTTAGCGGTTGCATGTGCGGCGCAACGGATTAATGGTAGTTATATCAAAGATACTCGTAGATTTTCATGTGAAGAAAATGAAACACAATTTTCTAACAAAGAAATTGTAAAGATGTACTTTGAAGACAGGGGCAAAGATTGGATCCCACAAGATTACAAGCGTCCAGACGTTACTGCTGAAGACTACGAGATGGTAGCAGAAATAAAAAAATGGTTAAAGCGTTATGTAATGCTAGGCTTAGGCAATCTAGATGATTTCAAACGAGATATGGTTGAGTCAGTGTCACAAGACAATGTGCCTGTAAATAATTTAGGGCGTATTGCATTTATCCCAGAGTTTGTAAAACGCGATCAACATGAAAGCGGACTAAAAAAAGAAATCCGTATAGAATATCGCGACAGTGTACATCTTGGAAAAGAGAAAGATGTTGTTGAAGGTGTTGCTAAAATTCTTGACAAGCGTTACAGCTCGCAGTGGGAGAGCTATAACTACACAGCAGTTATAGACGGCAACTTGATCAGCTTTATGAACAAGTTTGAACACAATGTAGGCGATATGAAGCGTATCAAAGCAAAAGTAAAATCTCAAACAAAAAATCGTTTGTTTGATGCAAATGAAACACGACTTAACTATGTAAAACTATACAAGGTATAATCAAATGAGCAAGATCGGAAATTGGGTAGTAGAAATGCAAGAAGATGCTACATGGAGTAGTCGAGATGTGTTTATTCGTAGACATGGTTTGAGTAATGTAGCTGTATGGGACGAAGTACACCGTCAAATGGATGAAGATACAGTAGAGCCAGAAAACTACTGGGGACATTTTGAAATGGATGACGGTGCATGAGTTATTACTTTAATGTATACGCAGGTAACAAGCATATAGATTTAGTTAGAGCACTTAATGAAGATGATGCTATTAAGCAAGTATACATGAAGTTTGGATCAGCAAGTAAGTACAGTGGATTAGGAATTAATAGTTTTAGGGCGGAGAGAGCATAATGTTTACAGAAAACGTAATGTGGTTGTTGGGAGCATATATTGCAGGATCGTTTGCAACTTGGTATTTGTTTCTACGACAAAACTTTTTAAATGCAACAGAAGCAACAATTGACAGTCTTATTGCCAACGGCTTCTTGCGTCACAAGCGTGGAGACGATGGTGAGTTAGAAATACTCAAATGGAATGAAAATGATGACTCTGAAAAAGAACAAGAATGATAGTAAAAAATTGTTCAAAGAGTGGAAACACTATCTTCGTGATAGTAAATTAAATGAAACTGAAATTGTTCGCAGAGCAAAAAGTTTCACTAAAAAAGGTATGAAACCAAATGACAGGACATGAACTGCTTGGATTTGCACTCTTTGTTGTAATATTGTTCGTTTGGTTTATGATACCGCCCGGGGAGGACGACTAATGGATATAAAACATCCGAAAATATTTGATACAGAAACTCTAGAAAAACATTATTCAGAAAAAGATGGTGTACCTGTACGCTATGTATGCACTACTGATCTAAGGACAAGCGATAAGCCGGCAGATATATTTTACAGAGATACTCCGCATCCAGAATTTGGAAATAAGTATTTTGGTTTATTTTGGCACAATGAACAAGTACTAATTACAAATGCTGATATGGTAGAAGACTTTGAGTTTGGCATGATCAAAGACAAAGACAACAAATGGTTTTATTCTAGTAGTCATCATGATTGTATTTTTGTTGATGGTAAAATGATTGATGGTGGAAGAGCCTATATACGTTCGACAGGATTAGACGGCACATTTAAAATTAAAGACGGACAATTCATCAACACATGAAACACGATATGTTTGAACCCACTAACCCAGATGTAAAAGTTTTAGTCGAGCTTGCTAAAGAAGGTGCCGAGTTTGACCCTATTGATTGGGGAGACTTAAACATCTCAGAAGACGAAGCATATGTAATGATGGCAGCACATGTTTTAGAAATGGAAAGAAATCACTTGACAGATGGAGCAATTATTGTTAAACTGTTAGTTGAGAACTTTGTACTTAATCTTAGATTAATGGGAAAAAAATGAGACAACAATTTGAAAAGACAGCTACTATCATTAACACTCGCAACGACCAATCAGTAGAAGCAGAAGTTGATGATATTAGAGTAAATGAATCTTTAAATGCATTTATTGCAAACAATAAAATTCATATGCGATGGAACGGCAGAGTTTATGTAGGTAATGCACACGGGATGGAATTTACCACTGCTGGTCCAAAAGAACTAAACATTAAAGGGAGATACTAACATGCCACTTATTCCTATGGTAGTTGAACAAGAAGCTCGCGGCGAACGCTCTTGGGACATTTACAGTCGCTTGATGAAGGACCGCATCATTATGCTTAACGGTCCAGTTGAAGACAATATGGCAAATGTTATTGTATCACAAATGCTGTATCTTGAGTCTGAAAATCCAGACAAAGAAATTAATTTATATATCAACAGTCCGGGCGGCGCTGTAACAGCAGGATTGGCTATCTACGACACAATGCAGTATATTAAATGTGATGTACGCACAATCGTACTGGGCCAAGCATGTTCAATGGGTTCGTTCCTAGCACAAGCAGGGGCAGCAGGCAAGCGTGTAGTGTTGCCAGAGTCACGCACAATGATTCACAGAGTAAGTTCAGGCACTCCTGGCACAAGCGGTAGTGTGCATGTACAAGAATTGCAGTTTGAAGATGCAAAACGGCACTACGAAGAGTCGCAAAAAATTAACAAGCGTTTAACAGAGTTATATGTACGCCATAATACAAAAGGCAAGACTTACGAAGAACTGTTTGAAACTATGAAGTTTGATACATTCTTAACAGCACAGGAAGCAGTAGACAACGGCTTTGCAGATAAAGTAGTGGAGAAGAGATAATGGAAATAGCAACTAAAGATCCCGGCAAGAAGCATTTTTATCTTAGTTTAGTTAAGAGTGCAGTGCGTTTAGCAGGCTGTCTTGCAGCAGCCGCAACAGGGTCAGTAGTACTATTGGCATTGTTTTTTGCTGTAGCTGAATTTATTGGAATTTGGGAAGAACTATAATGTCGGCAGACGTAATTGGTATAGGGGCAGTAATGATGATTGCCCCTATTTGTATAGGCATAACACTTTATTACAGTGTGGTATATTCTGAAAAAGATAGAAATGACTGAACTATGAAGATAGCAATCTACGGAGATAGTTTTGGACATGCCCGCGAACGCGAAGAAAGTGCATGGTATAATTTATTAGATTATGATGTTACTAACTTTGCACACATGGGTGCAAACTTTTGGTATGCGTACAGAACCTTCTTAGATAATCATAAAGATTTTGATTTAAATATTATGTTCGTAACCAATTGGGGGAGATTGAATATTCCTTTGCTCGATCAACCTCATTGGCCTGGAATACAACAAATTGATTTAGCGTTAAACTCGTTTGATATTGATCAAAGGTCAAAAGAAATTTTAACTTCAGCTCATAACTATCTTTTTAATGTTAGAAATGACCAACAAGAACAAGATTCTCATATAGCATTGTTGGCACAATTGCAACAACATGATCTTTTAATTATACCTTGTTTCCCACATGATATGAGTTTGGCCGGAGATGGCTTCAGTATGTATGATATAAGCCTTATAGATACTGTACATTATGGTATAGATAAACTTGACAAGAATGGAAAGTTATTAACTAGTACATGGCAACCTGGTGAGCGCAAAGAGCTAAGAGCTTGTCATATGAATAACCAGAACAATCTAATCTTTGCACATAAAATTAATGAATGGGCGAATGGCGCCGAATTTACAATGGAGCGAGACGACTTTGTAACACCAAGTGAGTCGTTAGAATTTTATTTTGAGAGAAGACTATGAGTCAATGGCATGGAGGTAAAGGAAGTGGAAGAAGAAAAGGTGCAGACGATGCAAAATACAGAGACAACTGGGATGCAATCTTCAGTAAGCGAGACAGTAGCAAGTCTAAAAGGGATCCCGACAAAAGCGGATCTAAAGGCCCAACTGGAACAAAACGTACTAGTAGTTGACTTTACTAAACTCAACGGTGACAAGCGTGTAATGACTTGTACTCTACGTGAGGATATCAAACCTGCCGCAACTAAAACCGACACAATGAGTCAAAAGAAAGTTCGCGAGATATCAGATGCTGTTGTAAGTGTTTGGGACGTAAATGCTAAAGGTTGGCGCAGTTTCCGCTATGATCGTATCAATGCGGTAAATATTATAGACGAATATGAGCAGCACTGGTACAAAAAAGGTTGACATCCGTTAACTAATATAGTATTATAAATTAAACAGTAGAGGAAAAGGTTATGAAAAAATTATCGCTATTGATTACATTTTTTATTGTAGGAGCATGGACAGGTGCAGCATATGCAGCCGAACTAGCTACAATTACAAAAATTGAAACTAACTGGGAACGGGTACAAGTACCGCAGTCTCGTCAACAGTGCGTTATAAAAGATGTACCTATTTACGGAACTACACAAGGACGAGCCAGCACAGGAGATACAGTGTTAGGAGCAGTAATTGGCGGCGCCCTTGGTAATCAAGTAGGCGGCGGCAGCGGCAAAGATGCAATGACTGTTCTAGGTGCTATTGTAGGTGCTGATATTGCTAACAAAAGAGCTAACCAGAGACAAATTATTGGTTACGAATCACAGCGCCAGTGTAGCGATGTATTGTTTTATGAAGATCAAGAAAGAGTAAAAAACTACACAATTTGGTACGATTGGAACGGCGTTCAAGGACGTAGCTATACGTTTAATCAATACAGTGTAGGTGACCGTATTCCTATATCAATATCAATTAATGCAAACTAGAGGTTACTATGTCAGATAAGTTTAAAGGTATCAACTACAAGTTCACCCAGGACTATCCGGGTTGGAACAATAACTTTATAAATGCTCTCTACAATGCGGCCTGCGGTGAACAACCTAAACACCCTCCGCTCACAGAGGCTCAGCGCATTGAAACTGAAAATGAACTAGCTTGGCTTGACTACATAGAAAGCGAGTTCATGGCAGATATGACTGAATATCCAGAAGCAAAGGCATTGTTAGCAAATATATTTAAATACTAGATGCAACAAACATGCTCAGAATGTAAAACTGAATTAGGGCACGGAGATTGGTGCCCTAATTGCAAAGTAAGAAGATAAGCCGATTTAGCACAGTGGTAGTGCAACGGTTTTGTAAACCGTAGGTCGGGAGTTCGAATCTCTCAATCGGCACCATAACAAACATAAGGAAAGGATTATGGACTTGAAAGAACAGATGATAGCGGCTGCAACCAAACACGCAGAGGCGGAGTTAGAGTTGCACAAAACTAACATTGAAGTTTATATGCAAAAAGTTGTAGGCATTGGCGAACATTCAGATATTATTGAAACAATTCAAAAAGAATTAGACCAAATGGCTGCGGCACACGACCGTCTTGAAATGTTGAACAAATATTTTTAATATA
>Ga0075481_10001012_pt1 | contig 10862 bp, 3 predicted proteins | sample DEB08_DNA_11_FD_76337 | JGI IMG/M metagenome (GOLD analysis project Ga0075481, IMG submission 76337) | Aqueous microbial communities from the Delaware River and Bay under freshwater to marine salinity gradient to study organic matter... | ecosystem: Environmental > Aquatic > Marine > Coastal ... | reverse complement strand
CCACTCTATTTTTAAATCATCAAATGAAGTTTTATTATCTTTTGCTTCTGTTCTTAATTTAATTAATTCTTGTATATATTGATTAATTCTATTTAATACATATTCATTTAAATTTTCATAAACATTATCAATATTATTAATCATCTGATTTAAAAATATAAAATCTTCTAATGATCTAAACTTGGAGAAATCTTTTCGTAATGTTTTAGATTTCTGCATCTCAATATCTTTTAAAATTTTATTAACTTCATCTTTATTATTTTTAAATTTAATTAAATCTTCTAGAACTTTAATTAAATTTAAATTCTTTGCCCTGCGTTTATAAATGTCTTTTGATTTATCTGATAATGGTTTATCCTCTTTGTTAGTCATAGAATTTATTACTTTAATAATATTCTCTTCTGTTAAATTTGGTTTCTCAATTTTTTTATCTTCTTTATAATTTTTAATATCATCTATCAATTCTAATAATAATTTTTTATTTAAATTTCTACCACCATATTTATTTAGTAATTGTTTTTCCATTTAATAATATTAGAGATATAAATTTAAGTAAAAATAAATAGAATATTGTAAAAATGACTTAAAATACAATATTAATATTGTTTTTTTCGTGTTTTATACAATATTGTATTCTAAAAGCTCTATACAACCTATAAAAAATATTTTTTATGAGTATATTATTGTATTTTCGGCGTATTTTAAGATATTGTATATTCTGTATATTATACAATATTGTTTTTTCAGCGTATTTTACAATATTGTATTTTAAGCGATTACTATTTTTTTCGGAATACTAAAAATTTTTATTTCTTTTCTTGTAATGCTAAAGGTAAATCTCTAAACTTATCAATCTTAAATGTTATAGTACTACCTTCACCCAGTAATGCTGGAGTTCCAAGATTAGTTCTTATATCAACATCTACATCAGTTAATATTTTTGTTTTATCAATTGTATATTCTACTCCTGGTGAATTTCCAAATATAAAATCGCCAGTTTCATAACTTCTATTTACAGAACCTACGCAAGGTATATCATTTATAATTTGACCACCAATATAGTTATATTTATTTACAATATTAGAATAAACTAATAGATGAGAATAACTAAACTTCTGTGGTAAATTTATTCCAATTAATGAATCTGATACTTGTGCTACACTTTTTTGTAATTGATTATTACCATCTAATGAACCCATAAGATAATTTAAATTTGATGTATTTAAAGACTGGCTAAGTGATGCAGATATAAATCCGCCTGTTGTTACTGGTTTAACCATATTGTTTAATTTAGATACTGCTAATTTATTATCATCAATATATCTATTATGAGAACCTCTATTAAACATATTATTTTGATTACCAAATAGTGGTAATAATTGTTCTATTTTAAAACCAAGTTTATCAAATAAACAATTAGTATATGAATGTTTATTAAATTGAGATACTTTATTATATGTACCATCTTTTTTACCTACGTGTAATCCCATTATCCCGATGCCTGATATTGATGATGCTATTCCTTTTTGTTTTATAAATGGATTCGTTATTGGTATTATTTGGTCAGCAAGATTTGATTTTGATATAGCTTCTGTAAATCCTGCTCTTGTAGAATTTAAATAAAATTTTGTATTATGTATTTTCATCACATCATTACCACTTTCAGTATCAGGACTTATTAATGGTAGTGATGAATTAAACACCATAGTATTATCATAATATCTACTTAATCCATTTGCTTCTTGACCTTGTTTCATTAATGTATGCATCTTATTAAAATTCATTCTTGATTGTGTTGTATCAAATTCACAATTCATATCATTTGAACCAATTGTTATATATGGGAAATTTGGTTCATTATTTACAAGAGTTCCTTTATTATAACTGGTTTTAAAATCTCCCATTATAACTTCCCATACAGGATAAGTAGTCCAACTAACATCGTTTGGTGGTTTTTCTACACCATTAACAAGAAATATTAATTGTGGAGCGCTTTTATAATGACTACCATTATTTGTTATTTGTATACCAGTAACTAATTGTACTTCATCTATTGATGTTTGGTCAATTATTGGTGTAAATGAAGCAGAAGTTAGTGGATCACCTGTTTGTGCTTCAGAAATACCTATGGTCATAACATTTGCACCTGGTGCGTTCTCGTATCGTCCTACAGTAGTAAAATTAATCTGTGCTACAACAACACCTCTATCGTCATTAGTTATTTTTCTTTCCCAACTATTTATTAAACTGAATTCGTTATTTTGGAATGACCTTGATAAAGAATTAAATTCACCTTCTATTGGTAATGGAATTTTATATTTATTTGTTGATGTTATTTGGTTTGTACATACCATACCTATAAATGGAACTTGTTTATAAAAATTTGTTCCTGTATCATATCCACTAAATAGTAAATCTGCTAATACTATATTATTACTAAATTCGTCAAAGTTAGATTTAACAATTATAATAATAGCATCATATTTTTTATTAGTTGTATTAAATCCTAATGTTTCTTTAGGATTGTATGCAGTTTCACTATCAATTGATGTTGAGGTTGTTGCGATTGGTATGGTTGTAGATAAATCTCCGTCATATAAAATATCATAATGTACTACTCTATTAATACTATAATAACCTTGAATTTCTATATTTTTCATTAATTTAGATAATAAAGCATTATTGTTATTAGACCAACATAAGAAATTATTAATCACACTTGGTTCTGGGAAATCGTATGTTATTTTCATATACCTATCTCCAAAATTAATTAAATTAGCAGTTGTACTATATGTATTATCTGTATTCATAGACAACTGGGTATATGTGTGAGTATTACCATCTTGGAGTTCATTTTTTGTAGTAGTAGGATTAATATTAACACTTACACCTGGTGTATCATCTAATGGATAATTATTATCAGAATCTCTTGTAGTTAATACTACTTCATAAGATAATAATGATGGATTAAATGAATTATCATTATTACCTAAATAGGTTTTAATATGATTCTTTTTTCTTAAAACCCATTCGCCTATATTTATACTATTATCAGTATATGCTTGTGGTATTACTAATCTCATTTTTTTATAGTGTTGATTAGATTGATTAAATGTTTCATCGTATGGTGCTGTTAAATTTGCTAGATTGGGATTTTGTGGTAATGTAGATGGTGCAACAAAGCCAGCAGCATTTGGTTCTGTTGTTAATACATTTTGTTCTATTGTAGTCCATACATTATCATTTAATTTTTGACCTTGGAAAACAATTTCTTTGGGCATTCTTGAAGTTGTGATGGTTGAAGCATCTGTATAAAGACCAAATTGCGAGAAATTTGCAACGCTTTTACCATAATTAGTATAAATTTTTAGACCATAAGCTTTAAAAGCTGTTGAATTTGATACTTCATAATTATTACCATATTGTTGTAAATCAGATGCTTGTGAATTAGAACTCTGTAATATACTAATACCTGGATAATCGATATATGCTCCTGCCGTATTTACTGAACCAGTTAAATTAATGGATTGTATAACAGTTAAATTTTGATCATTTTGTAAATCAGTTAAACTATCAGCACCAACAAAATCCCATCTCTTGAGATTCCCGTCCTCGCCACCAGAAAGCGACATAGGAAATACATTATATTTTGTAATGATTTGTGGTGTATCAAAGACACATCCAGCAAAAGTATAACCAACCCGAGAACCTCCACTAAAAGTTCCACCAGTTGAAGCCCAATAACTATTTGTTGTATTATCAAATAAATTATCAGGTTGTAGATTACCACCCAAACTACTTGATGCTTCTGCTGTAAAACCAGTTGATGCTCCAAAAGCAGCTACTGATGCATAAGTATCATCTTTGTATAATGCTACTTCCGCCATAGTACAATAAGTGGGGTCGTTACTATTTGCCGATATTGCTAATCTGTAATTAGTATAAGAAGTTCCATTAGTAAAACTATATTCATTTGCGTGAATTAAATTATCAGATGCTGTTCCAACAACTGAATAATTATTCCAAGTAGCACCATTTACACTATGTAATGAAGTATAATTTACACCATCATTTGACCCTTGTAATTCCCAATTCACAGGATTTTGAGTGGAAGAAGCTCCATCTGGTCTTCCCCATATTCTATATTTATTAATTGTCTGTGAATTAGTAAATGCATAATTTAAAAACCAACCAGTAAAACTATTTGTATTTTTTTGTAGAACGACTAATTGGTCGGTATATGCACTACCACTACCACTTGCGTTTATTTTATTATCGTATAAGTTAGGTAAAGTTCCAAGACCAGACAAGAGTGAAGAACCAGTTAAAGTGAAATTTCCTAATGTAGCGTTAGTTTCAGCACCAGCAACACATATAGAACCAGTTTTATCACCATAAACTGCGAATTGATAAAGTGTTGTATTATTATTATCTCCACCATTATTAATTATATGTAGAACATAATAAGTATATGATGTTGTATTATTAAATGATGATTCATAACTTGTATTTAAATTATTACTTGCTGCACCATCCGCATTTGTAAAAGTTGGAATACTTGTTATATTTTTAGCATCTAATACATCATAAGTAGATGGGTTATTTTCGTCATACGATGCTCTATTTACTTTTGATGCTCTAAATTCCCAATTAGCTGGTGCAGGTCCTAATACTCCATTTACAAATCCCCATATTCTATATTTATTAACAACTTGTGGTGTTGTGAAATCATACGCAAAAAATACACCATTTCTTGGATTATTAAAAATATATCTATAAATTAAAGCATTATCATATACGTGAGCTATGTTATTTTCAGGCGATTGTGTTGTAGAAGCATAAGCAGTAAAAGCTTCAGTACCATTAGCACCAGCAAGGGGTGTTGATACTTCTGTTGTTCCAGTAGCATTTGGGTCAGGATGAGATGCTTGTTGAAATATCTCCATCTTGGAGGGCATTATCGGTTGCGGTGCTTCATATTCTATTACCATAGCATTACTTGGTGATATATCAACTTTATCAGCAGTTTCTGAATAAGCATTTGTAGAATTTTGAGATAAATAAATTGTATTATTTGTAGATAAAGATTGAACTGAATTATCACCGAATTTACTTAAATCACTATCAGAACTAATATTAATATAATTACTGCTATTAACAGAATAATTATTTGTAGTATCAACTGAATATAAACTAAACTGGTTTGCATTTGGAGAGTTCCCCAGTCCAAATTCCAGAACATCATCACCAGTTTCTACTAAATTTCTATAAGCAACTACACAACCTACTCCCAGTTCTTTAATTTTACTATCATCAAAATAATTACCATTATCATCTTTAAAACTAAATTTACTTGATGATGGTAAATTTATATTACTTGTTGATGGTGTTCTATTTTCATTATATCTAGTATAAAAGTCGTATTCATACATTTTATTATTATTCATTTCATTAATGTAAGTAAAATTGAGATTACCATTAGTTCCAGTTTCTACTAATTCAGATATATTACTTTCATCTGCTACAAGCCCCGCGAGAACAGGCATTCTCATTCTATTTTTATATTGTATGTATGATTTACTTTCTGCATCTTCTGGTTCTAATTTTAATGCGATAGATTGAGTTGGTGCTAATGCTACTGGTAAAATAATACCATTACCGATTCTTTTATTTATTAAAGCTCCATTTGAAATTTGATTATGAATATTATAAACTGATTGAGTATATCGATCATCCATTCTACCTATTTCCCACGATGCATATAATGAATCTAAAAATGTTTGATTATTATAATTTATATTAATATTATCTGAACTTGGTTTTTCTAAATAATCAAATACTTTCTTAAGTTTCTCAAAGTTAGAATCATTTGCTATAATGTTACTCATAATTACATTATTTTGATTTAAAACTAAATATTTATCATTTGTTGTTGGTTTTTTGATTGTACTATAATCAGATTCTGTATCACTTCTAAATAAAATATTTGATGTTACTTTATCTATTTCAGTTTGTGTAAAATTAGTTGAGAAACCTTCTAGGTCATCAAAAATAACACAACTTTCTCCAAAATTATATGGGCTACTTGTTGGATATTCGCTATGAATACTTGTAACTGATAATGGTGGTTCTATATTCCCAGTATAAAAACTTGAATTTGTTAAATTATTTTCATTTAGGGTTTGTATATTTTTAGAATTATTTAAATCTGAAAATAATTCACTAATTGCTTGTGTTCGCCCTATATTACCAGTTGCTAGACAATTATAAAAATATTTTGCTCTTTGTCCTAATGTTGGGAATCCTATACCAGTTGCAAGTCTAGTTTCAAAATTTATACTAAAATTTTCTACCCCATTATTTATATCATATATCATTTTACCAAATGTTGTAGGATAATTCTTACAAGTTTCATCTACTACCTGTAATGTATCTTCTACTTGATAATGGTTTTTTAAACTTGTTACATTTCTATTAGTAACATTTTTATAATCTATTATTTGAGGTTTAACGAATCTATCATCAGATAAATTTGGATCATTAAGCGATTCAGTTATTTTCTGTCCAATTACAACAGGAGAATTAAAACCTACATTACTCTCTACAATTGCTTCACTTGTTAATGGTGTCCATTTTTTACTATAAGTTCCTGGTATTGCTATGTTATGGTATGTATCGTATCCATTATTATAAAAACCAACGAAATCTGGTTGTCCTAAATAAAATCTGGTAGTATCTGGTGTATATAGTTTTAAATGGTTAGTTGCTACTGCATTACCATTACTACACCCATATAATGCATTATCTAATTTATCTGCTCTTTCATTTAGAGATACAGCACCATTATTAATCCAAGGCTGTATATCACTTTCAGGAATTCCTGATGTTTGAGTTCCTAAACTTACACCACCATAATCAGATAGATATGCTAAATAATCTGTTCCAGTAGTTTCGTCACATATATTATATGAATGAAATGTATCTTGAAAATTAAATATTCTTAAATTTTGTTGTACAGCGTTTATACGACTATTTAAATCTCTTAAGGTAGATAATCCTTTTGGTAATGGTGTGTTGTTTAACCAATTGTTAGAAACATAATATCCTAAATCTATTTTCATTTTATTATCTACAACTAATTCATTTTCAGATGAACTACCTAATAACTCAATACCTTCATCTGATAATCCTTGTGTTTTAATTGCCGAACTATAATAAGATATTCTATCTCCTGGATCTAATTTAATTGACTTTGGTAATTTTATTTTCCATTTGTTATTTGTGATTTCTGTAGTATTTACATCTTCTGATAATGTTTTTCCATAATCTACTGAATAATTCTTTTTGGCTATAGATTGATTGCTTTCTATTATTATAGATTGGAACATATTTATATAAAAAAAATATAAAAAATAAAAAAAATAAATTATATTAAAATTTTAATATTATTAAATAGATGTAAGAACTACACCATTTCGTAGAACAAAGGTTTTTTCATAATCTACAAAGAATTTAATAAGACGAGTTTGGTAATCATTTCTAGAAAATACAGATTTGCGTTCATAAATAATATTCTTATTAGCAATTTGAGTTCCTTCACCACCAGGTCCTTTTGTAAGATTTAGTGAAGTGATAAAATAATTACCTCCTAGTACTTGTGGATTTTGACCTTCAAATAAAACAGTAGAATCAATTGGATTATTTTGCATTCCATCTTTGGAATCATAGAAATCAGAATATAAATCAAATGAATATTCAGCATTATGAACAGACATAGGGAACATTTGTACTTTCTCTAACTCATTACGCATAAGGGAAGGATTTTTAATAGCTTTTGGATAGTGAATGGTGTTATTGTACCTCCAATTAAACGAAATATCGTGAATAGGGGCGTCCGATCTATAAACACCTGTTAGAGCATTTACAGTATCGTATCTTTCAGTAACAACTACATTATTAACTTTTAATCCACTAGATCCAACTTCTCTTACAAAATCTACATCGCTGGTTACACCAGATGCTGGTTGAGCAATTCCAGGAAGCTGTGAAGATGTTACAAGTTTCTCACTATATACCATAGGCATTCCCTTATCACTATTAACTTGGTCAGCAATACGATTCATAGTAGCAGCATCATAAGTGAGATAATCAAGATGCATTACACAATTTTCTAAACCATAACTTGTAGCAGTTGTTGTGGCTGGTGGAGTTGAAAATAACATAGTTTTACCAGTTTCTCCATTTACTTGTTGAGTTAATTCTATTTCTACGCTGACCTGTTCTTGCATAAAACCAACAGGAAGTACTATATTTTTTAAACCAACAAAAATATCATCTAGTGAAATTGAGTATAAGGGGCAATTGGTTTTAGAATTAACTGGTTTATATCTTTCTGGTGTAGCACAAGCAGTAGCACTAGTATAATTAGCACACCCTACATCAACAGCTAGAAGACCATCAGTATTAGTTGATGGACCTAAATTAGAACCACTTGCACCATCAAGTACTTGGTCAATTTCACTTCTCATAGAAGCAGTATGAACTGCCTTATCAATCATAAATCTTTCACCTACATTTTCAGCAATTGATAGAATAGTTGTACCAGCACGGAGTGTAGCTTTAGATATTAAACAAGCAGCACCACAGGTTGTAGGCAAAAAACAAGTACCATCAGCAGCAGCATCATCATTATGAACCGATAGAACAAGACGAGAACCTGAATTTAGCAGACCTTGTTTTTTGATGTTGAACTGGAGGCGGTGTTGACTTTTATTAACAGCTTCTAGGATTTCGGTATGAATATCAACATTAGACATTTCTACTGATTGTTGAGGAATTAAAACGGAAGGTAATTCTTTATTCATTTTTATTTAAATGTATATAATATATTTTAAAAAATAAATTAAATAAAAAAATAATTTAATATAAAATTTTATATTAAAATTTCTATATATATTTAAGAAGTTACAGAGATTCCTTGTGGGCTATATACAAGCTTATGTTTTGAAAGCGAATATGTATGAATTGCATTAGCACTTTGACCATCTAAGTCAGATTCTACTAATAATGTAAAAGTTCCATCGCTAAAGTCGCGACCTACTTGTGTTAATGAATCTTCATTTTGACCAATTGCAAAAATTGGTTTATCTTGTGCTTCTACACTTACAGTTGATTTAAGACTTGCTACTTCTTTACCATCAGCATCTCTTTTAGTTTTAAGACCATTTTCGGTATTAACAGAGATTAGAGTTCTAGCACTTTCTTCTACATTCATACTTTCTTTAAGTAACTCAATTCTTTCTACTTCTGGTCTGTTTTGTCCAGCTTGTGTTTTTGTAACTACTTCAAAATCAACAGGCATTCTACGACCCGATTTACCTACTATATATTTATTAAGTTTTGCAGTTGTGTTAAATACACCATTTACTTGGTTTTTAAATCTATCGGTTGAGTAACCGTCTTTTTCTACATTATTCACGTGACTTGCTGGTATTGTCGAATTAATAACAGATAGAGTATTTTTAGTTCCAAGATTTAGAGTTAGTGTAGAAGAATTGCTATTAAGAATATTATATTGATGATTCCACGAGTTAAACTCAAATGAACCCGATTTTGGTCTATCAAGTTCAGCCTGTGTGTCGGGGTCGAAATGAAGAAGGTCGTAACAACAAGTTAAATTGTGAAGTGAATAAAATACATCATTTTTATCAGCTTCACTACATATCAGAGCATTAGAATCAGCGGTTAGTTGTAAATTAATCTCCATTCCTCGTAATCCATTATTTCCGAGCGGTAAAGTTTCTACAGCTTGGAGAATAGCAACTTCTAGTGGAATACTAAAATTAACTTCTGTATTACAATCAGTAGCACTTTGTTTTTCACGACTAGCGAGTACTGGGTCTTTTCCGCACATATAACCATCAAAGTTTGCCTGGTTATTTTGTAGTGGATTAGTTACTGAAAATAGACTTCCTGGTTTAGTAAGTGATTCTAGGGTTTGCCCTCCTGATCCGAGAGCTGAAATTGTAATATTCTCAAATAGTCCCGAAACACCAACTCTTTCGTTAAGACGAAGACCATAAGCTGCACCAGTTTTTACTGCATTATTATTTGGAAATACAGGATTGCTAAATGTAGAAGTACTTCTATTAAGACGGAGTTTTCCATTTAGTTTTAATGTTTTAGTTAGAAGAAGGGTTGGCGATGCTGGAATCTGAAATTGTATAAGACTGCTTCCGCCTTTAAAAGAATATTGCCCATTTTCTGGTAAGTTGATTGGTTGTATGGAATTGTAGCGTTGTTCTGTAATCATTTTATTTATTTATATATAATATAATTAAAAAAATAAATTAAATAAAAAATTTTAATTAAATTTTATAATATTTATTTAGCATTCATACATTTTTTAGTTTTTTTATGTTTGGATAAACCTACTCTACATATCATAGATTTACAATTTGGACATTCTACTTTTTCTAATTTTTTTCTATATACTTCTTCTTTATTTTTTTCACGATATTCTTTTGAATATTCTTTATATTTCTCTTTATTTTTTTCACGATATTCTTTTGAATATTCTTTAATTTTATCTTTATTATCAATCCTATATTGTTTAATTTTTTCTTCATTAACAATTAACCATTCTTTTCGTGTTCTTGTAGGAATAGAACTATTTAATGTAGCATTTAATTGTTCAATCCATTTTCTTTCTTCTTTCTTTAATTCATTACCATCATTAACATTTACTTTTTCTACTAGAATCATATCCCAATTATCCCACCCTCCATTATTTCTAATAAATTCATAAACTTTAATATTTTTCCGTTTATTATTATCAGAACAACATCTTTTATGACCATTTT
>Ga0075481_10001011_pt1 | contig 10863 bp, 5 predicted proteins | sample DEB08_DNA_11_FD_76337 | JGI IMG/M metagenome (GOLD analysis project Ga0075481, IMG submission 76337) | Aqueous microbial communities from the Delaware River and Bay under freshwater to marine salinity gradient to study organic matter... | ecosystem: Environmental > Aquatic > Marine > Coastal ... | reverse complement strand
AATTGCCAGTTTATTTGATCGCTAGAATTGAAGCGAATCAATTCATAATCATCGCCAGAGTTTCCGATTGATCCAAAGATATGAGCGTCAGAAATTCCTAAAGTTGAGCGTTTAGCCCATAGTGACAATGTATAAGTAGCTTCGCCACCATCAGCATGAGTTGCAGATAAGTACGCAGAGTCATCATCGTTAAACCGTAGCGATCCTTCAATGGTCTTAGGATAGAAACCGCCCGATGCGTACATCCATTGTGATGAACCGAATGGGCCACTCATTAGCTGAACGCCAGCTGTGGCGCACCCAGAAGGATGCGGTTAGAGGCCGCTACGACATAGGGAATAATGTCCGTAGCACTCGCGGCACTGGATAATGTAATTCCTGCACCACCTGCTGTCTCATAGTCAGTCCCCAGACTCAATGTTCTGCCTCCCGTCCCGTCTTGGATTGCCACTATAAACCCACTCTGCCCAACCGCTTCCGTGGACGGATTAGCTAGAGTGACATTACCAGTAAGCGTTAACACAAAATTTTGGGATGCATCAAAATCTAGAGTGACAGACCCAGTGTTGCTTGTATCTGTAAGAGTCGATCCGCGCTGTGCCGCAGTAAATGTGGTGTTGGCATTAGACGCAACAATGTTCGCCCCTGCCAAGGTCGTCGCCCCTGTACCGCCCTGAGCAATAGACAAAGCAGTGGTTAGCCCGCTCAATGATGTTATATCTGAGTTTGCCCCGGCGTTTGCTTTAGCTGAGATCGTCCCAATATTGTCGGCCAATGTCTGGATGTCAGCAGAATCTCCAGCAACAGTGGAGATATCACTGGTTATGTCTGCTAGTGCATCCATATCTGCAACAATCGCAGCTGTACCTAATGTGTTCATATCAGCAACGACATCAGCAGTGCCTAATGTATTCATGTCAGCAATGGCATCAGCTGTACCGAGAAGCGTAATTTGAGATGTGACATCAGCGAGAGCTGCCATATCTGCAACAGTTGCCGCTGTTCCTAGAGTGTTCATGTCTGCTACTACGTCAGCAGTACCGAGCGTGTTCATGTCGGCAACAACATCTGCTGTGCCAAGGATCGCCAGATCAGCAACTGCATCTGCTGTACCCAATCGGCCAATCTCTGTCGCCTTGTCAGCAACTGCATCTAGGTCTGCCACAATTGCAGCAGTACCGAGTGTATTCATATCGGCAATAGCGTCTGCTGTACCGAGCAATGTGATCTGAGCATCAACCCCTGCGACTGTTGTCACGTCTGTCGAGATACCAGCGACTGTCTGGATTGCATCCGTTGCGTCGGTGCCATCCTCGATGTCGGCCAGTGTGGCAATGTCTGTCGCAACTTCCGCCAGAGTCGTCACGTCGTCCGATGGTACGGCAGCTGATACGTCACCGTTTGCATCAAACGCAATAAACGCATTGACGCGGCTTGCCTTCTTCGGCAGCGTCATTGAGATGCCAGTCGGATCGAAAGCTGGTGCCTTGACTGAGCGATCCACCTCTTCCTTGATCTGCTGCATGAAGATAGTCAGCGCATCGAGCTGCTCATTCAGCGCCGCAGCGCGGAGGTCACCAGCTGTTACGAAATCCGTTGTGCGCTCAATGTCCTTGGCGCCAAGGATGACAACTAGGTCATCTGCATCAGGCGTCGCAGGAATGTTTCCGCCGACATTGACAACCAGTGTCACTGAACCGGTGCCGTTGGCATTGATCGTGACCGAGTAGTCTGTGGTCTTGGTTAGTAGCGTCTCGTTGAAGTAAACGGCGATGTCATCTTCAACTAGAATCTCAAACGAAAAGGCGTATGGACCCACACCAGCCGAGCCGGTGTAAGAGACTTTTCGATCTACTGCGTTGATGTTGTAGTCAGCCATTTACAAGTCCTCTGAAATTACTGCTTTTTTACCATAAAATATGTCATGGAACCATCGTGGTTGGAACTGGAGTTGGCTTCTCAGCCTCGTCTACCATCCGCTCTAAATCCGGAAACTCCTGCAACAGCTGATTCCATCCAAGTGCTTTGTAATCGTTGAACAATGAAGAGAACTTGCTGAACCGCTTGTCACGATCTGTCAGGTTTCTGTAACTAGGTTGAACGATTCTTCTGGCCAGTCTCGGTTTTAGCGTTAACTGCTCATCGTAACCAGCCTGTCCTGGCAGTCGTCTCTTGGAGTCAATAGTGTTTGATAAGATGGTCCACCGATACATTTGCTCATCTGTAAGTTTGACGCCTTTATACTTATCCGGGAAGTTTGGAAGCCCTTTACCCAATCGCACAATCTCTTTGTCGATTGGAGTCCATTTTGCTTCGCGTACTCGAAACGGGTTGTACATCTGATGGATCCCTGGCGTCCCAGCTTTGCGCTCCTCTCCCCAGATATTGAGCTGCGGATATAGCCCTTCGCGCTGATTGAATATCCAGTTAGATGCTGATTGCTTTTGCAGCGCCTCGTACCAAGGGTGTGTCCAGGCTGGCATTTCCTGCGGAATCTCGCCAAACATTCCTTCAGCTGGAATCAGTGTTGAGTAAATTGTTGGATCTTGTGAGCGGATAAAGCTGCGACCGAATGCTGAGTTCCCCGGAATCGTCGACAACACAAAGTTGCCTTGCGACTCGGCTAGCTTATCGAGTACAGCTGGCAGCATCGTTTCTACATCTGAACTGCGAGCAGCTTCCATAATCTCTTTGATCGACTGGAGATACGGGTTAGACACCAAGTATTCACCACCGCTCAATACCATTGCGTGAGCCAGTGCCTGGGTCTGATCGTAATCCTGTTCAAACTGAGAGTAATAATTGTAGTCAGAAGACATAGCCAGGACGCCCGATACTGGGCCGAGCCGCATATAGGAGTACGACTTGTACGTTTTCCCGTCTTCCTGCAATACATTGAATGAGTAAGGCTGGAAGCCCATGCGCTCAAATGCCATGCGAGCTTTAAAGTCTTTTGGTCCAGCGCCTGTGACAACTAGCTTGCCTTCTTCTGCACCAAATCCCGTGTCGACAAATGCAACTGTTGTTGCTGCAATTCCTGACGCAGTAAACATCTTCGCAACAGCTTTATCTCTTCTTGCTCCACCGGCAAAGAAATCCGACCGGAACTGGCTCGACGCAAAGTTAAGGATTGGTACACGCTGCAATGTCTGAGAGTAATCGTTAAGCGGTGCTGTAACGAACGGCAGGAACTGTTTTAAGATCGGCACAGAGAATGTGCTTTGCAGTGTCCGGAAGAACCCCTTGAGTTCGTTTGTCAGTGTAAGCTGCTGAGACGCCTCTTGCGCTGACAACGTAACCCCGACAGGAGGGTCATCAAGAACCCTGGCGCGCTCTGCAATTGCGATCTCTTCAGCTCGATCTATTGTCGCTCCTTCCTTCAATGCTCTTTGCTTTGCAGCTTGAGCGGCATTCTCTGCTTGTTCATGCAGCGACGCTCGATACGCAATGCCTTTGAAGAACTCGTCTTCTGCCATCAATGCACGACCAGGCAGACGCATCAACGAACCTAAGAAACTGACAGTCGCTGAACCAATGTGACCTTCTCTGACATCCTTGGCCATTTGCCTGAAGTCACCAGTTTTGCCGATTTGACGACGCCTGGAGATGTCGAGCTTTGTTGCCATGTCATAGGGCTGCTCGGTAATCATGGTGTTGAGTGCTACATAAAATGAATCAAGCAATGCCTTGCGGATGCCGACAACTTTCTGTACAGCTTGAGATGCATACACTTGATCTTGCGGATCGATGGACCGGCCCACAAGAGAGGCGCCAGCTCTGCGAGTCTTGCTAATACCAGCTGCCACAAAAGTCTCAAGTAAATCAAGACCTTGCAAACTTGCGTTGCCAGCAATGTTAATGGCATGAGTTGTAAACGATGACAACATAGAGTTCATCCAGGTTGACAGCATAATATCGTAGGTCCACTTGCCGCCTTCCATAAGCTTGTTGGCATAGGCTAACTTGGCATCACGGGTTCTAAGCGCACCATAACTTTGACGCAGAAACTCGGTGTCCTGGTATGCCGGGCTTTGCATTAACTCTGCAATCTCTTGGCCTCGACGCATAGCGTCTGGCAAACCTCTACGCTTGAGAACGCCAGCTGCTGCTGTTGTCCTAGCACCTTCCGACACAGCTGCCTGAAGGTTGATGCCTAGTTCGCCCTGTACCGTGATCATCTTTCTAGCGCGATTGAGTAACTGCTCGCGCTCCTGCATTAATTCAGGGGTCATGTTTGGTATTGCATCGATCTCGTCGACGCGAGCGTAGAGGGAATCTGTGTAGGTCATTACGCCATCAAGCGCAACAAGGCCGCCAACAAAGTCTTCCATGTTTGCTGGTTGCCCTGGGTTGCGACCAAGCCATGACTTAACTAGCCCGCCGATGTCCTGCTTCATTGCATACTGAAGAGCCATATCGACAGTGATTGTTCCTCGACGTGCGCTCTCGATTAGATCTGCGTTTGCATCTTTGAATCGAGCAAAATAGTCGGCTGCGTTGAACTCTCCAGTCGCCTCAAGGATGGCTGGTAGATTAAGGCTTTTGCTGTACTCGCCGCCAAAGGCTTCGTCAATAGCTTGTGCCTGAACAGGATCGATCTCTCTGATAACGATGTTGTCGCCAATCTGAAAGACAGCTTCTGGGGAGATGCCAGGCACAACATTCTTTTCTGCTGCTTCGACCTTTTCATCAAATTTGGTAATGACGTTTTTAAGCGCGCTGGTAATTCCTGCAACTTGAGTGCGATCGGCGCCATCGGTAATGATGGTTTCTTCGACCGGCTCAACGGCAACAGTCTCGACTGGCTCTAGCGTTTCTGCTGGGATCTCAGTCTGCTGAAGGCTATCTTGGAGAGCGACAGCTGCAACGTCTTCAATCTTATCTTGTAGCTTTTGCTCGATCATTGATTGCCTCCTGAAGCCTGATCAATTCGCTGAACTTCTGCATCTTGGATCTTAGCTGCTTCATCGTAATCATCAAATGACGGGACATCTACTTTTCCGCCAAAGTAACTTGGATCATGCACAAACAAAATTACATCGGGTTCGCCATTGTTGAAGTCAGCAAAATCAGCTTTGTTCCAGTTTGGCGGAGCATACTCGTCGTTCCAGCGAACCCGAGCAACTGGCCTAAATCCAGCTGTTTCATAGATCGCAGGGAGGTATGTATCGAATGCGTCTAACTTTCTGCCACCGGCCTGTACAGCTGCTTGCAGCATTGAGTAACCACCGCCAGATGGCTCAGTTTTCGACGCAAAGACAGCAACGATATCGCCGTCTGGTTTGATTGCAAAACCGCTTCCGCTCTCTGTTCTGAATAGCCTGGCTTCAGCTAGTTCGTCTGGCGTCTTGATTTCAACTTGCGCTGCATCAGATCTACCGGCCATAGCGGCAGTCATCTCTTGATTGTATGCTGCTGCTTCTGTCGTAGGAACTTCTTTAATTGCTGGCACAGATAGGCCAGCAGCTTCATATTGACGTTGAGATACTGGGTCTGGGTTTAAGACTAAAAGCCCATTTCCTTCATCCCCTTCAGCACTCGCTCGCGTGTAAGGCCCGGATGTCGCTCCAATGTTTTGGCTATCGCTTGCTCCCGCAGGTCCGGGCCGCCTTCCTGATCTGACGGTACGCTGCTTTGCTCCGACACCTCTGAAGTCTGTAAGCCCCTCGCTTGCCTGTTCAGCTCCAGCTTCAACTTCATCGCTTCCGCGAACTCCTGATCGTAACTCATTTTGTATTTTCTCCGATGCTGCTGAGAAAGACCCTGGTCGAGAAGGTACGCCAAGATCAGTGTATAAGTTTTGCTCAAAGAACCAAAGCACAGCCTGAGTATCTTGTTCTGATAGATCACCGCCTTCTAACTCATCGATGACCTTCGATACGAACTCCTCCATGCGAGCGCGCTCTTGGAGGTTTCTAGGCGCCTCGGCTAGGCTGCCATCAGGGTTTTTCATACTGCCAAAGTGACGGTTATATGATCGACTAAACCATGAGTCTTTTGTAGTCGCCTGATACCCGTTAAGGTTCAAGCTGTACTTTCCTGTCTTGTCACCAAGAATCATCGACCCAAGGTGCAGACTATCTTTACCTCCACCTACGCCACTCGGGCCGCCACTTAACCCGGCAGCTTTCCTTATGTCTGTCAGCTCTTTAAGAGTATGCGGAGATAACCACCAATCGGCAAACCCGTCAACTCCTTTCGTCTCGACAAGGTACTTGATCACCTTCATGCCGGCAGCTACTGACTTCTGTTTCGCTCCCCATCCAGCGCCTTTTATACCCTCTGTTACAGCACCTGGCGCTGGAGGATTTACTGGCACAACACCTGTTTTTAAATACCCAAGAAGCGCAGCTGTAGCAGCCTTGGTGTTACCTGGGTCAACCTTTTGCCCAATAGATGTTGGAGCAGCCAATGCGGTCCAAAGAACTCGTAGACTTTCATCATCTGAAAGCCTTTCTAGGCCAGGTATATTTGATAGATTTTCAAATGTTTGCCTGACGTCATTGTCATACCAACCCTTGCCTGAAGTACCCTGACCAAGCTGGTATCTGATTTCCTTTGCTGTATCTGTTACTGCCAATGAGAAGTCAGCGTCGTCTTGTGGATTTAGCTTTCTGCCATAAATTTGCTGATGCTGATTATTGAAGTAGTCTGCAACATCATCAACTTTTGGCCGCAAATTGCCCTTGGTTTCAGCGATAGATTTTACTTCAGTCTGTGCAGCAGTTTTAACCTCGTCGCTTTCCCGGACGCCGACATAGAAGGCATCGTCTTCGGTTTTGCCTAACAGCTTCTGAACCCCAACAATCGCCTCATCTACTGGCTCGGTTGGATCAAAACCAGACCGTAGTACTGTGCCAGCCCCACGTTCCGCAATCCTGCCCTCAGCGCCAGCTACATAATTTGTGATTCCTTCCTGAACTTTAGATACACCTTTGCCTAATAGCTTGAGTCCTGGTAATGCGCTGGATGTAACAGCAAGCAATTCCCCGGCAAGATAACCTTCACCAAATGCGTCAACCGTTTCCTGTGAATATCCCATGTCAGCCACAACATCTTTTAACCTGGCGCCAACATATGCCGACGGGACGTTTTCAAATTGCTTGAACAGGTTTTCTGCAATCTTCCCTTCTTCAGCGGTTATAACGCCTTTGGCAACCAGTATAGGAAGAGACACAAGATCGGCGCCAGCAAGAGCAGCAGAGATAGGCAGCCCAATTAGCCCTGACCCGAGACGGACAAGTTCCAACTCTTCCTGCTTCTCAATACCTTCAGCAAACGCCTGTTCTGCTTGCTCTTGCATAGGATCTTGTACACCCATGATGCCCTCAACCACAGCCTCGTCTGTCACTGACTCATCTGTTGTTGGCATCATCGCAGCATCATGCTCTTTCTTGCGAGCAATCTGGCCGTCTGGTCCAAGCATCAAATCGTCTCGGCCATTAGCCATACCTGTCACGGTATCCCAGAATCCATCAAAGCTGCTCACTGCTGAAACTCCCCATATTCCATGTTGTACTTCTGGAAGTTAGTAAACGCTTCTTCAAGCCTTGCGTAATCTTCTTCTTCAATATTGCCATTCTGAAACATCCGGTTTGCTCTAGCGCGCATCTGACCATAATTTTCAAATTCACTGAAATTGAACTGCTCAGTGATGACCTCAAGATCGGCTTCTCTTTGAGCTGGATCGTATATGCTTGCCGAATCTGCCTTTTCTTTAAACCAGGTAAATGGGTCTGGTGGAGCTGTGCCGGTCGATAACGCTTGCTGCTTAATAGCAAGATATTCATTTTCCAATGCTGCCAGGTCACGAACAGCAGTCCTTTGAACTGGACCCATGGCAACAGAATCGTACTCTGGGTATCCAATTGCGTTTTTCAAATATCGCTTCCCTTGACCATAACGCTTGTCTGTCATTGCGCTAAACCGACTAAACATTGAGTCGTAAGTATCTCGGGTAATCAGATTGTCAGTAAGCGCTTTATTAAGCCTAAATACAGTCATGCGACCATTAGTCATTTCGACATTCAAAGTTTGAACGATATCTATGTCGTCAGCAGTCGCTCCGCCCGATGACGCAACCTTTTCCCATGACCTAGCCTTGTCTGGATCAAGTCGGCTCATCTCAGAAATCAGGGTTTGAATCTGTTCTTCATCGTCAGACTCGATAGCCTGGTATATCGCAATCGATGTATCTAGGATTTTCTTTGATCGAGCCTTCTCTGCTCTGACTAAATCTGCGTCCTGGTTTCTATACTTTTCGTCAACAAACGCATCAACTTGCTCTCTAACGGCCTTACGCTCATCTGAAGAAAGAGTTGCATAGATTGCTTTAATCCTTGGGTTGTCTTCAAAAGAGCGCTCTTGATCTAGCTCGTCATCTTCAAGCAAGTTTAACGTGTCCTGGGTAATCGTCTCGACAACTGTGTTGACCTTGGCGTCACTAACTCGCTGACGCACTTTGTCTGCGTATTTGGAGTAGAACTCCGGATCGGAAAGCTCTAGAGCCATACGCTCAAGTTGAGGAAGAATGATGTCTTCAATCTTGTCGTCAATCGACACAATCTTTCCATCTGGACCGACTGTGTCTCCAGCAGCGACGATGTCTTCAATGATCCCTGGCACTTGGCCATCAATGCCATCAATCAATTCGCGCATCCTGATTTCTGCAATGACTTCCATGTCTTTGCGCATCATGTCCTGCTCTTTCGCTAGAGCTGTCAGGTATGAAGAGTTACCTGTTGTTTGGATTGCTTTGCGTAACTCGTTTGCCGCAGCAGGATCGATGGTAGATAAAACGCCAGACAGCCCTGCATTAAGTTTTTGCAGCCCGTCCCTAAACTGTTCAGCACTAATTTCTTCCTTGGACAGCTTAATGCGCAGATCTGTAATCTGACTATTCGCTTCCATTTCAAAATGAGTCAGCACCCCTGCAAGCGCTTGTTCTCTAGCGGCTCGCCCATAGATGGTTGTCTTGTCCCCAGGGATTGCTGCTTTGCCCTTGGTCTTGATCTCATCAAGCGTTGGCGTATTTAGTGCGCCAAACTCAGCACCTTCTATCTCGGCTTGCTCGGCAGCCCGCTTGAGTGCAAATCCAGAAACTCGATCCAGTGCAGAAGCAAGCGTTTGGCTAGTACGCGCAGCTTCTTGCAGACCAACAGTAGAGACTGCCGGCATACCAGCAATTCCGATTCCTCTGCGCTGATAACGTGGCATAACCATTACGATAGCGCCCCTGTTGTTGTGTAACCAGGAAGTGTGCCGCCTGGTAATGTCGTAGTGGTAGTTGAGCCGAACCCGCCAATTGAACTCATAGTCATTGCCGTGGTTCCAATAGTAGCAATTGCGTTCATCATGCCTTGACGCTTAGCTTGCTTTGCAGCCATTAGGTTTTGATCTCGATTGACTTCACCAATTGCTAATGCAAGAGCTGCGTTTTCTTGATCTAAGTAGTATTCGTCATAGCCTGTCTTAACAGCATAATTTTTCAATGACAATGGCGACCCGGAGTATGGGTCCATTGACCCGGCAGCTGCCCTAGCGGTTACAGCAGATAGATTTTGCCTCACACCCCTCAGTGTCTCTACTCCACGCTGACGGTATTGCAATTCAGATTGTTTGCCCTTCAGCTCTTCCTGCTTGGCTTGAGAGCGGTAAGCTGCTGCCTGTGCGCGACCAGCCTGAATCTGCTGGACTGCTGAGATTCCAGAAGCGATTGCACCGATGATCATCAACTTTGACATACTACTGTCCTATCGAAACCTTGTAGTCCAGAGCCAATACGTTCATTGGCAGTGGCACTGTTTGTGTGATTGTAATCTTGCCTTCGTTCACATAACCAAGAAGCGGTCCACTTCTCTTGACGCCAGTAAACGCTTGCACTGCTCGGTCTAGATTGTCCTCGCCAAAAGCCCTGAACGCAACTTGCTCACCATTGACCGTCACGGCCTGTGACTCGGAGTGTTCGCTGTTGATCTCCAGGATACGTTTCTTGAACCCACGAATGTTGCCTGAAGACAACCTCGGCTCAACAGGAAGGGTAGTCACCGTTGGCGTAAAGTTAAGGCCAATCGAATACGACTCCTCTGCTGCAATCTCAAATGTGATCGCTCCGCTTGAGACTGCCTGATCTGGCTCTACAACGCCGTCACGGATGATCTTGACCGTTTCCCCTTCCAGGAAAGAAAGTCCGCTTACAGAGGCTGTGCTGCTGCCTACGGTCGCAGTCTTAGCGCAATCAAGGGTCACGTCTGCGTTAAAGATCTCAACGTAGTACGCATCGCTTCCGTTGATGTTTCGTTTCACGACTGAGTAAGTATCGGCGATGTCTACTCCAATCGACAGATATGTACCATCAGTCGTCCACTCTGTTGGAGCAATGATGTTGTCTGATCGCAGCAATGTGTAACAAGCAATCGACCCGTCTTCATCGTTTAAGATCAGGAGTCGGTCGCCTTCGTTTGTTGACGTGGCTTTGCGCACTGCCATCTCTACTGGGTCTTTCAAGAGATGCGATGACAGCAAAGAAATCTTGGTGGCGATGTAGCCGTTGACCGTGTCGCTAAAGATAAACTCAGCAAGCGTCTTGCCCTGGCGTTGAACGAATACCGTTGCACCGTCGACGTTGACAACCCGGATGCCAGGCTTCACACCATGCGATGTTTGCTCCTGGACCGACAGATTGCTTGGAGTGATCGGGTCGCCCAGGGTTTGCGGAATGTAGAACTCACCGCCGGTGGAAAAGATCTGAAGATTACGACCAGCATACAAGTCGATGATAGCGTTAAAACGTCCTGTATCTAACGTCGCCTCAAGTGCTGCGTCGTCAAATGACTCGCCTGGGTCAAAGTTAAAGAACTGACC
>Ga0075481_10001005_pt1 | contig 10884 bp, 12 predicted proteins | sample DEB08_DNA_11_FD_76337 | JGI IMG/M metagenome (GOLD analysis project Ga0075481, IMG submission 76337) | Aqueous microbial communities from the Delaware River and Bay under freshwater to marine salinity gradient to study organic matter... | ecosystem: Environmental > Aquatic > Marine > Coastal ... | reverse complement strand
GACCATCAGAACCAGATATCGCGACACCAGTGCCGATAACTGCACGGCTCTGAGTAGCGCCTACTCCGAGACGGAACACTTGAGCTGCGGTACCGTCATTAACCAGTGTCAAGTTGCTACCGCTGTGAACACGGCTGTAACCGCTACCAGCAAGGTCGTACTGACCACCAACACCAAGTGATCCAGAGCGAATGCCCTTACCAGCTGGATTGTTGTAGATTGACTGGTTGTCACTATAAGTGCTCTTTGTGGATGAACCAATACCATCAACTTCACCACCGACGTTAGTACCGTAGGTGTAATCAAGGTAGAAGAGCAGACCGGAAGGAAGGCTCATTGGCTGAATTGAAACCAACTCGTTAGCAACCAGGCCACCGAATACACGACGGACGATTGGGAAAGCGATGTTGGTGAAACCGCGGATGTCTCCGCTGCTAGCAGCAGGGCTAAGACCACCACCGCCTAGTGTTGAGGACTCACGAAGGACCTGTCCTGCTTGATTCTCGAGTAGCGTTGCCATGTTTTCACGATGGACGCCGTCGAGACCACGCAGAAGACCCGTCCGAGACCACTTCTCAGTAAGACGAGCGTTTGACTCGCCTTGGTGACGCTGGCGAATGCCTTCTGTTAGCGTCTCTAAAGTGAATTTCTTAGACATTTTAATATCTCCTTAAAAATTAGCGTCTGTTACTTGCTTTTAATACCAGCGAGTCTAGCCCAACGATCAGTCTGTGCCGACTCATTTAATGTAGCACCACCGCTACGAGTTGGCTTGCTAGAAGATCCAAGAACTCTTCTCGTGCCCTCTGCGAGGGACTTCTTGTTAAGTGACTTAGTTAGTCCTTCATAAACCAACTTTGCCTCTCTTACTGTCTTGGCATTATCAAGAGCCTCGACTATGGCACGCTGCTGCTTAGAACTTACATTACGATTCTGGATCAGCTTATTCACATAAAGCAGTTTTGCGTTAAAAAGATTCATTTCATCAAGCTGCTTCTTAAGTTCGCGGTTTTCGCGGACTACTTCAGCATTTCTTGAATTGCGACGACCGGTGCGTCGACGTCTCTCAGCGACAGGACCGGAGGTTGCCTCAGGGGCAGATTCGACGCTTGCAACGGTTCCGAGCTCGTCAGCAAGTGCATTGATAAGGTCTTCCTCATCAACTTCCATTACCTCGAACTCTACTTCGCCACCACCGAATTGATCGGCTTCGGATTCGGCTTGCTCTCTAATGGAGCGAAGTCGACGGATTTCTCTACGAAGCATGCGGGGATCGATTTCGAAGACCTCATCAAGCTCTTCCATCTCAGCGGCTTCATCAGCTTCACCAAGATCAAGCGCTACTTCTTCTTCTTCGCCTTCCTCTTCCTCTTCACCCTCTTCTTCAGCTTCTTCAGCTGGTTCTTCTTCGCCAGCCTCCATAGCAATATCGATATCAAGGGCATCGATGTCAGCTTCTTCGGCGTCTTCAACACCAAGAGCCTCTAGATCCTCATCACTGAGAACTAGTTCCATTTCGTCTAATTCGCCGTAACCAGCTTCAAAAAGTTGGTTGAAGATGGCGCGGCTGCGGGATTTAGTCATGTTATTCATCTCCTTTAATGTTTCGAACAGCTGAAGTCGGACGCCTTGCCCCTCACTCTCAGAAATAACTATTGCCTCTGAGCGTAAAGTTACGGCTTCCCCCAACAATTTTTCGTATGACTCTTTAATTACAGCGCGTTGCTGTGCGGTAAGAGCATCTGCATCAATACCTTCCAGCAATGCATCCATTCTCCTAACCTTCCCTTGAAGCTTAGCAATTCTGTTAGCAAGCTTATTGTTATTGGAAGACGCAGAGTTAGAATTGTTGATAGTTTCTTTAATACTTTTGAGATTGTGCTTTACTGCTTCGGCGACAGATACATTAACATCGCCTTGAGCGTTAATAACTACGCTGGCTTCAACTTCAGACTCATCGTCATCGTCATCTACCAAGTCGTTAACTGGAGCTATCATTTCCATAGGCTCCATAACCATATCATCAGAGTCATCATCTAGATCTACGATCTCTATGTCATCCTGCTCTGAGAGCAGTTGCGACTCTACCATGGCCTGAATCCTCGGAGTCAGAGCTTCAATTATTTTATTTTTCGCATTTTGCTCAGCTAATTCCTTTAATTGCTGAGCTTCTGCGATTGCTTCTCTATACAGCGTTGTTGACATTCCAAAACCTCACAGACAGTGTGTGCACATATCCTTAAATATCAGTATAAAACGAAGTTAACCCAAAACGTTGATAACTATGCTTCTCTCATGTTGTTTTTAAGTATTGACCTAACAATACTTCTTACCTTCTCAACATTATGATCATAATCGTCATCGTCTACTTGAACCAAATCGTCTGCTGGGATAGGAGCATGACTCCATCCTCTATAAGTACCAGTACGATTATATTGACCGGGCGCAACTAATTTAGGGGAATTTACTCCTCCACCTACTTGAATCCTCTTTTTATACATTCCCGGGAAAGGAACCATACCCTTGGCGGTCGATTCTCCGATCGCAACCCGGGAATTCCCTCCTATTAGATAAAAAGAGTCCGCTGACCTGCCAATCAGGCTATCATTGGATTTGTAGGGAGTGGAAATCTTATTGTTTATTTTATTCGCGACATCGGCATCAAAATCGACATCTTCGGTGTCTTCTAAGTCATCAACTTCTTCAGTGTAAGGAAATGATGACCCTTTGGATCGAGGTGCGTGAAATTTTTCTTTAGCTGTTGCGTAACCAAGATCTGCTCTACCATCATGAGAAAGCCCGGGCCGTTGGCCCAGGCTTACTGGCGAGTCAGGTTGGGAGACTTTCGCCATTAAGAAGTGCTACCCCAAGACTTGCCCATGACAAAATCACCGAGCTTTCCTCTTGATTGCGCTTCTGAAGATGCCTTAGGTTGGAGCTGTGAACCTACACCAGAGCCAGGGACATCAGAAGGATTTTGTCCGAATCCTTCCGGGGCCTCAGCTTGATCGGTAGCGTTAACGCTGCCAGGACCAGGAGACGTTGGGTTAGGAACGTATGCAGAAGCAGGAAGTCCACCTCCACCAGTCTCGACCTCTGACATGTCAGGAGCCTCAGAATAATCTCTATTAAAAGTACCAAAGGTGTGACCGCCATCGTTCACGGTTCCGTCGATCACTTCTTCTTGGAACTGTTTACGAATACTTTCGGCGGTCATTTCTCCCTGGTGTATCGGAGAAGCCGGAAATGCTGCTTGCAGAGATGCGGTGTCAGAAGACCCTTTATCTCTTACAGTTGTTAATGGCTCTACAGTTTGTTGCTTATGGGTTGGCATTTGGATTCTCCTTAAACTTTTGGGTTAAGCTAATGATTAGTTCTTGCGTTCGTTAATCTTTTTCAAGATTCTCTTCTTGGCGGCTTGAACTTTTGCATACTTCTTCTTAAGCATGCTCTCTTGAATTTTAAGAGCAGCCATGAAGTCGATGTCTTTCTCTAGGGAATCAGCTAACTCGTCAGCATCATGCTCTTCTGCTTTGACTTTCTCAGCTTCTTCTTTACCTTGCTCGAGAGTCTCCATCAACTTTGCCTTCTCTTCCATAACTAACTTCTTGAGAAGCGCGGGGGTCAATTTTATGTTTTTAGCCATCTTGGTATTCCTCCTGATCGAATGACCTTAGTCTATTTTGTAAGTATTCAGCAGACTTGTTTTTTTCTTGCTGCTTTTATTTAATCATCAAATGCTAGCGCTGCCCAGTTTTGAGACGCCTTACCAAAAACTTCTTGAGGATCTGCAGCGGCCATGGCAGCTGATGCGGCATCGCCACCCGCTCTAGACCCAAGACTCTCAGCTCTAGATTGTTCTACCAACGTAGTACGAGCTGTGTCTTGAAAGATCGCAGCCATAACTGGATCTGACGTTATCCCTGAAACGTCTAAAGCAGCGCTTCTGCTCTCGGCCTTTTGTCCAACCGTGATATTATCTAGTGCTGGACGGCGAGAAGCGGAACGAGCTGGCTTTCTTTTAATCTTTCTTGTTTCCTGTAGTTGTGAAGAGGAATCAACATCAGACGCCTCTAAAAGAATCTCAAATAGACACTCTTTCACTAGAGATTTTAAATCATTTCTTGTCATCTTAGCCATTCTAAATCTCCTATGCCACAGTTCCTAATGTTCGTGATGGTAAAGGCATCTGTCGCGGGTCGATCCCGGTGAGCTCTACAACTGCTCCGACTGTTGCACCTGTGGTGATGTAAAACTTGCTACACCTAATCTCAAACCTAACAGCACCGGCTGGTAAAGCGACCTCAGTATTGACCGGGGTACCGCTTGCATCAACATCAAAGAAGTGAACGCTTGCGCCAGCTGCAGAAGATATAAAAGTGATCGCTCTTGATACTCTCTGTAGCGTGACCGTACGAGCGGTAGTGTCGTCTTCTACAATAAATGGGACACCAGCTAGCTGATACTCACCAACGCTATTCAATCCTGGTCTTGGCCAACTTGAACTCATTTATCACCCCTCCATGCTATTACATCGTTAAAAGCACGATGGACTCTATCTGATTTATTGAAGACTTTATTAAGATCGTTCCTACGAACCTCTATGCCTTCTTTCATCATAAATGCGCCGGGGGTTGAGGGCTCAGAAACAAAATCCCAGCAAATCAGTTGAAAATCATCTTGGACAACATCGACGTCACCGTTACGACGAGTAGAACCAACTCCACGACTAGAAATACCAAGTGTCACCCCAGACTCCACAAGACTTTGTAATATCTTTCCAGAAGGAGTGTTCAAAAGTTCGACGACACCATAACACACATCGCCGTCCATGTAAGCTTCTCTTACAATATGAGAAGCGTTCTTAAGCTCAACCACTGAGCTGTCAGGATGATCGCACTCGCCGAGGGCGCGATTTTCAGCAATGAACTTTTGGTAATTCCTTACTTCTCTTTCCAAGATAACCTTCGGGTATATTCGGCCATTCTGGTTTAGAGTGTCAGACTTCTGTAGCACTCCTTTCATGATGATCTTACCGTCGTTATTTTGCTTCGACTCTTCGATCATCTCTTTAGAGTATTGCCATGGACTCCACTCTGTCAAAAGCTTTAGATTATCGCTCATTGCTCTCCTCCAGCCGTCAATTCTTCTGTTATCTTCATAAGTGTCAAATATCTAGACAACGTTTCATCATCAGCGGTGTCTTCTGTTAGGCTCATGATAGAACTTTTTACATCTGGAATCTGCTTTAAGATTATCTGATTTTGACACTCACTTTCGAAGGTGTTTATTGCTTTGATAGCTTCATTCTTGACAGTCGACAGACGCGATAAGAATAGAGATTCGTCTTCCTCAAAAAAGACATATTCTCTTAAAAGAGTCATTTGCTTGTCGTTTAGGTGAGAACCAAACTTCTCTTCTAGCTTTTTACGCATAATGTCAACAACCAGATTGTTTGCATCTGTCGTTTTCATTTCTTCGATGTCTTCGAGCTTTTTTTCTTTTAATAGATGTGAATGAAGCTCACTCTCAAATTTTGCGACTACAGAAACATCAGGTGATGTGTTCCTCCACTCAGACAATAGAGTCTGTACTGTCGCATATGTCTTATACTCTGGCACTCTTCTTGAATAAAAGTTGCCTTCATTTAAGTTGTAGTTGATGTCTTTTATGAGGGCAGACTTTTGTTGAGTTAGTAGCTTGATGTCTATATTTCTAGAAGCTGATTTTGCTTCCGTCATTATCGACGTTGCCAACGAATCTGATGGAACGGAAGTTACCATGATCGCTCTAAACAACCTGAACTCTTTAAATAACTCTGTGCCTGGTGAAAAGTGTTGCTTCATCAGGGAGAGAACTTTATTAGCTCTCTTCACATCGCCTTCAACCATAGCTTCTGATACTGCTTGGGAAAGCTGGGCGAACAGCAGTCCGACGTTTCTTTTCTTATTATGCTTAACTTTCATCTATATCTCCGGCATCGTATTCTGTAAGAGGATTGTCTTCCTCATTATTGTTTGCTTCCGATAAAAGCACTCCGCCTTGTGGACTCAAAATATTAACTAAGGACTTATAGACAGACTTCATTTCCGGAGTCATCGGAGAACGAAGTTTGGTTCTATGTGTATAACTATCATCATCAGAATGATCCATACCCTCAAACGCAGGACGAAGGTAGTCATCACCAAAAGGGCGCCTCATAGAATCTTGTGACCTCTTATTCATTACCATGCCCGCAAAGTCTGGCATGTGTGTAGATTCTGGGCCTCTCGATGTTTTTGAATTCGGTTGTCTAGAGTAAGCTGATTGCGCTTTGATTGGAGAATTATCGTCATCTATAGACAAAGACTTGATGTCTACAAAATCTTCATCTTCATCATCTTCAGCTGGATCATGAAGTTTTGAACCAGTCGAAGGCTCAGCTGTCAATAGCTGACCTCCAGATGGAATGTCTGCTGAGAAGAGGCCGCCAGTTTCATCATCGCCGCCGGCGCCTCCGCCTCCAGCTTCACCACCTTCTGCGCCAGCGCCTTCAACATTAGCATCATCGACTTTGTCTTGGATCCTGCCTTCTTGGACTTCGCTTATCTGCTTGTCTGTTAGACCGAGGACATTCTTTTGCACCCATCTACGATCCAACATCCCTTCTGGTACCTTACCAGATATATCGAACCTTTGCGATATCAATTCAAGCTTTTGTAGCTGTGCCACAGATGATGGGTTTGATAACTTCAACTCAAAATCGAGCAGGTCCTCACCGTCAAACCCATGGACATACAAGTGAATCATCGCTAACTTATTAAGTTCAGCGATAACTGTCTTTTGAATCCTCTGTATAGTACGGCTAAACCGAATATCTTCTTGCGCTAGTGTTGCTTTAGCACCAATATCTTCATCGTAGCCCAAATACGCTTTTGGTATCTTCAGAGCAGCAAACAGCTTTTTCTGTATGTATTCGACATCTTCGATAGCAGCTGTGTTCTGACCTCCCGCTAGAGAGTCGATCCTTGTACCGCTGTCTCCACCACGAACAGGAATAAAGTAGTCTTCATCAACGCTGAGTGGATTATATCTTAAGTCAACTTTTCCGGTCGACTTATCGATGACAGGTGACTTCTTAAGGACAGACGTTGCTTGTTCCATATAGTTCGGAACATCTTCAGGAGCAACATTACCTACGTCAACGTAAAAAACTCTTCTTTCAGGGGCTCTAATCACCCTGTAGACCAACATCGCATCTTCGATGAGGATTAACTGGCGCCAAATCCTTCGTGCTGACTCAAGGACGCTGGAGCCATAAGGAAGAAAAGCGTCATTTCCTAACAGACGAAAGTGAGATATCTGCCAGTTCTCTAGCGACTGATTTCCTTGTGTGAGCCAACGAAACCTAACAGCAGACGGATTCTCTGGATCAAATCCTTCTTCTCTCTCAATTTCAGATATCGGGATAGGGTAAGCATTCACAACACCATAATTGGGATCGATATCGTTAAATAAGAAAAAGTCTCCGTACTTACAGAGATTTCTTACCCACATCACAAGGTTAAATTCTACGTTTAACGTATCGTAAAATAAAGACTCGAGTATTTCCTTCTTAAGGTCGTCTTCACAGTATACATGTAGCACTCGGCCATGTTCATCGGGCGAGACAGTTTCTTCAGCATATATGTCAAGAGCTGACGCGATCTCAGGAGTTGCTTCCATTTCGCTAAAGTCGCTGTATCTTGACATTCTGTCGAAAGAACCATATGCGCTTAATGTGTTAGAGTACACGTCGTTGTGAGCACGACGGAATGTCTCAACAGCAGAGGACCTCATGTTCGAAGCGACAGATGACCTAACACGTCTTTTGACTGTTGGTCCGCTCCTAAACAGATGCGTCAATCTCTGAAATATATTACCCTTCTCAGCCATACTAATCCTTACTTACAACTTAACTATTATAGTCACGATAGCAGCCACTTAAAATCTATTGATCCAGAAATAGCGGGATGTGATTCATCCATCTCAACTGGCATCCCTTTTCTCGCTAGATAATTCATTTCGTAGGAATACTTGCTCGGAGGTGTGTAGTTCGCTGATCGCTTCTTGTTCACTCCGAACGCGGCCAGCATTGCTGAATTCATATCGAATGATTTTCTGGTTTTCTTAGATGAATACTCGTAGAGCCACAAGCCGATCGCTAAAGACATGACCAAGTCATCATTCTTCCCACGCTGAGCTTGAGCTTTCGAACCGTTCCAGACGAAAGTCTTAAACTCTGAAACAGTTCTAGAAGAGTATATGGAGACCCTATTGTTTCTAATCATCTCTTCCATCTTTGTCAATATTTTCGCTCTACTAGCGCCTTGAGTTGAAAAGCCAGCTTTACCGAGGGAACCGCCGCCGTACATGGCGTTGTACTTATCTTTCTCTTTAGAGAAGTAGATGTTGGGGTAGTTCATTTCCTGGAGTTTCATCAAGACTGCATACCCGTACGTATTACTTTCTGGACAAAGAACAGCATTACCGTATCTTCTGCCAGCTTCAGCAAGCAGCACAGCTAATTGATCAGGCGGAACCTTACCCTTAAACTCACAAACAACCTCTGACTCTCCAGTATCTATTACATGGAATGTGGAATAATCAGCGCCATCGCCTCTGGAAACGTCTGCTGATATTACGTAGTTATGACCTTCTTTGAGATATTTCCACACCCATACTGCATTTTCAGGGCCCCACTTTTCTATAGGCGTCCGTATCCCAGATTGTAGTCTGGCCAGGTCTTCAGTAGACAAGAAAGTGTCACCAGACGCTTGGAAATCGCACAGCAACTCTTGTGCAATTTGCTGCTTGTTTAGATTTCTAGCTTCTTTGTTAAACCATTCATCATCTCTCTCTGGATGCACGTCCCAAGGAAGCTTTATGGAATTAAATTCGTTTGTACCTTGCTCTGCACCGTGGTAGATGTCATAATACTGTCCCCCTGTACCATTAGGAGTAGAAACCAATATAGCTCGACCACCTGTTGATAGAGTGGGATACAGACCTTTCCAGAGCTCGTCAAAGTTTCTAATGAAAGCAGCCTCATCGACAATTAACAGTGACAAGGCTTCAGAACGACCAGCATCATCTGAAGTTGGTACAGCTTTTATTTGAGAACCATTACTGAACTCTATCGCCTGTGTGTTCTTTGCAGTAATTTCAGTTATCCACATCCATTGTGGTATCCCAGACAGTGCAACCTTGACTTTCTTAATGAAGTTTTGAGCAACTGCTAACTTCGTGGCGATTACCAGAATGCTTTTGTCTTTTCTGAACATAGCCAGCCAGACAGCATAGGCAGCAGTTAGGGTTGAAAGACCTAACTGCCGAGACTTGACTACTACATTGAATCTATGATCGTTGAACTGTTGTAAGCAATCATCTTGGAAAGGAAAGGTGTGGAATGCAATTCTTCCCTTCATGGGATGTTGGATTTGTACATAGCGATTTATAAAGTATGCTGGATCTTTTCCACACTTTACAATCTCGCTTATCTGCTTTTGTTTGTTCAACGGAGGCATATCTACCCAACTTCAAGTTTTACGTTGGCTCTAAAATATGCGATTTTCAGCGGCGAGTTAGATGTCGCAGATATCAGCTCTACGTCATCATCACGCTCGATCTCTTTAGCTACAAGAGCTCTATCTACAGACTCTTTAAATTCTTGCTTTATTCTCTTGAGCTGTTCTGAAAACACATCATTTGCAAATTCACGTTGAGCCTGGATTTGTTGGCTTAGCGCTTTCTCGCTGGCAAACTGTACTATTGACATCATCTGTAGTTCTAGAACATTTCCATTTAGCTTACTGGTGACTTTTCTATCCTTAGATGAGTATCCCCATGAAGTCTCTGTTGCTTGAGCTAAAGCTCTGATTTCTTTTAAGTTTAACACTTCTATTCTCCAAGTTTCATAAGAGCGGCTACCCTATTTCGGTAAGAATCAATCTCACTACCTGTAGGTAAATATCCTTCATCACGTTTTAGTTTTCTTATCGGCTCTAAAAAGCCAATCCAGCAATCAATGCAGCACTTAGTGCTGTAGTATTGAGTTACATCCTTGGTGTCACGCATCATGAATCCGCATATAGGACAATCTATAGGGACGTAAGATACATCATACGCATTTGACATAAGAATCCTTACCGTTCTTTTGGATATCTAGAACGTTGTCAACGACATCCTTCATGGCGTCAACATGAGATATGATAAGAATATTTGTAAAGTACTTCTTAAGAGACTCTAAGAGTCTTGAGCATGCCTCGATGTTCTTATCATCTAACGCTCCAAAGCCTTCGTCAATAATCAATACATCACTCCTTGGAGCGTTACAGACATTTATCAATGCAACCCGCAATGCCAATGAAGAAATCATCTTCTCCATCCCAGATCCACACTCGATAATTCTTCTAGAGTCTCCATAGTCTATAAAAATATCCATGTTGTTCGAGTCTAAATCTGCCTCGAGAGAAAGGTCAAAGTTTACTACACCCTGAAGAATCTTGACTAGCTCGCTATTAATCTGTGGTAATTGTAATGACAGTATCGTCAGAGGTATACCTTTCTTGTCAACAGCTTGGGTAAACACGTTGTATGTTTCCCACCTCGACTTAACAGCCCCAAACCGGCGGTTCTCTTGAATCAAGGTTGTCTTTTTCTGTTTTGAAACGCTGATCTGCTCTGTAATGTATAATCTTTCAGCATCAAGATTTGATATTCTCTTCTCTACATCCTTAAGCTGGTTCCTCATTGCTATTATAGCAGTATCTTTTTCTTCATCGATAGATCGAAGACGCATCTCTCTCAACTGCTTCTTTCCGGTCTTTAGAGAATTTATCGCATCTTGATGAACGCTTTCAGTTT
>Ga0075481_10000995_pt1 | contig 10964 bp, 6 predicted proteins | sample DEB08_DNA_11_FD_76337 | JGI IMG/M metagenome (GOLD analysis project Ga0075481, IMG submission 76337) | Aqueous microbial communities from the Delaware River and Bay under freshwater to marine salinity gradient to study organic matter... | ecosystem: Environmental > Aquatic > Marine > Coastal ... | reverse complement strand
AATCCTCTTAATCCATCACCAATGGCAGAAGCCAATGAACCGGGTGATAAGCAGAGACTTTATGATCCTGCCTTACAAGTAACGGCCGGCACTGCGTTTACTTTATATGAAACAATTACTGGTGGCACTTCTGGTGCAACTGGTCTGGTCCAAGAAGATACTACAACAGATGAAGGTATTAGAATTGTAACTTATGAACCTGTCTCTGGTATATTCCAGGCATCTGAAACAATTGTGGGTGGAACATCTGGAGAAACTTCAACTACAATTGAAGTGTTTGGTTTGAGAGGTAAACGAGATAGAACATTATATCATAAGATGGAAATTGACTATCAGCTCAATACTTCAGGTTTAGCTGGACTTGGCGGACCAACATATGATAACCTTACCGACTTTATGTTTGCTAAGAGTATGACTGAATCTAATGCGGACACAATGACATTTAGAAGTCATAATGTTTATGCTGTACAGATACCGTTTAGTACATTGAATGGGAACATCAACAATTCAGTTACTACTATTACGGTGACCGATGCAACCGATTACCCAACTTCAGGTACTATTCAGATCGGCAGTGAACTGATAGATTACACAGGCAAATCAGCTAATGATTTAACCGGCTGTACAAGAGGTGCTTATTCTACAACGCCAGCATCTCATACATCCGGTGATCGTTTGGATTCAGTCAGATGGGGTATTGACCAAGATCAGAGTTCTGGTTATAGAATTATGGATTGGGTCAAAGACTATCAGGGAAACAATATATCTATTGGAGATTTTACAAATTTCCCAAAACACAAAAATCATATTACACCTCCAACCGAGGTTACTCTCTATAAGACCTAAGGAGTCCTTATAAATAATAGAGATAAATATTTTTAGGAAATAATGCTATGTCAGCAATCGTAACAAATAAATTTAGAATCAACAACGCTCTTCAGTTCTTTGAGTCATTTGGAGAAGCAACACCTACAGTATACTATCTCTTTGTGGGTCGTCCTCAGGCTTTTGGATCAGGTACTGGAGGTGGTACAGATACAGCACCACCAACGCCTGTGGATAATACTGTTAGTGAAACCATGTTCTATCGTGACATGATTGCGGCAAAGAAAATTACCTCAAGTGATGTTTCTTATGTCGTGCCTCGTCATGATTGGGTAACGGGTACAGTATATGACTACTATCGTGGTGATTACGGAGCAACAGTAAACGCATCTACAGTAACACTTGTTGGTGGCGGAACAGATCCTTTTGCAACAACGGCAAAAATGTTTGTTCGTTCTTCTGCAAACAATGTCTACAAGTGTATGTGGAATAATGGTGGTGTAGCTTCTACAATAGAACCAACCGGAACATCAACTAGTGAACTTACAACTGCTGATGGTTACGTTTGGAAATATATGTATACTTTGACTGCTACAGAACTTACAGATTTTCTCACAACAGATTTCATGGCAGTGCACACAGACGGCACCGTGTCTTCAGCTGCTACAGATGGTGCAGTAAGACATTATCATGTTGCTACTGGTGGGGCAGGATATTCTGACGGAACATATGCCACACAATCATTACATGGTGACGGTTCTTCAGCTACATTTACAGTTACTGTTTCGGGTGGATCAGTAACTTCTGTTGTTTCTGTTGCAGAAGGTTCAGGTTATACTTTTGCTGATCCTAAGATTGACTCTATTGCAGGTATTGGTACTCCTTCAGCTTCTGCTATTGTTACTCCAATTATTGGTCCAAAAGGCGGCCATGGATATGATGCAATTGAAGAACTCGGTGGATTTTATGTAATGACAAATACAACTCTTAGTGGTACAGCCGGCTCTGGTGATTTTGTCGTAGACCAAGATTTTCGTCGAATTGGTGTTGTTCGTGATCCATTTGATTATGGAACAACTACAATTTGTAGTGCTGATACTCGTAGTGCTCTTAAATCAGTAACGTTTAGTGGTACACCAGGTTCGTTTGTAAATGATGAGGTAATTACTGGAGGCACTTCTGGCGCTAAAGGATTAGTCGTAGATTATGATGCTTCAACTAAGGTTCTTAAATACATTCAAACAGAATGGACTGGTGTTGATGCAAACGGTGATAAAACTGATTTTAGTGTTTCAGAAACAATTACAAGTGCTAGTGCAGCAACAGGCACAGTATCCGCAGTAAACAATCCAGAGATTGATTATTATAGTGGAGATATTATTTACATTGAAAACCGTGCTCCAATTGTTCGTGCTGCGGATCAGACAGAAAATATAAAGCTAATCATTGAGTTTTAATAAAGGATAGAATATGCCAGCCAAGACTAACTTTAATGTAAGTCCTTATTGGGACGATTTCTCAAAAGAGGATGATTTTTATCGAGTATTGTTTCGACCAGGATATGCGGTCCAAGCAAGAGAATTAACTTCTCTACAAAGTCTTCTTCAAAATCAAATTGAACAGTTTGGTAATCATATCTTTAAAGAGGGAACAATTGTTATTCCTGGTAGTGTTGGTTACGACAGTAAATATTATGCTTTAAAGTTACAATCAACATTTGGCGCTGGTACAGTTTCTACTTATCTATCACAATATGATGGTGCAATTATTACTGGAGCAACATCAGGAGTAACTGCAAAAGTTATTGGATATTCTGCCGCAGATGCTACGACTGGCGATCCTGATACTCTTTTTGTTAAGTATTTAACTACTGGTTCAGATAACTCTACAGTTACTTTTACTGATGGAGAAAACATTTCAGCTGATAAAGCAATTTCTTCCTATTCTTCTGGAGTTGTTTCAGCTACATCTGCTGCTACAAGTGCAAACGCAACTGGATCTGCTGTAAAAGTTCTTGCGGGCATTTATTTTGTCCGAGGGTTCATGGTACAAAATACAGAACAAACGATTGTTCTAGACAAATATACAAATACACCATCATATCGAGTTGGTTGGACAGTAACAGAAACACTTGTTACACCTGAAGCTGATAATTCTCTTTTAGACAACGCTCAAGGTTCATCAAACTATGCCGCAGCTGGTGCTCACAGATTAAAGCTTACATTAACACTCACAAAGAAATCACTTACAGCAACAGATGATTCTAACTTTATTGAGTTAGTTAGAGTTAATTCTGGTGTATTGGAAAATAAAATTAGATTTACAGAGTATAGTGTTGTTGCTGATATGATTGCTCGTCGTACAAATGACGAATCTGGTGATTATATTGTAAAGCATTTCGACATTGAACCTAGAGAACATTTAAATGATGGAACAAATAGAGGAATTTATACATCTGCAACTGGTGGAGATTCAACTAAAAATGTTCTTGTAATTTCTCCAGGTAAAGCTTATGTTGATGGTTACGAGGTTGAACTTCAAACAACATCCTATGTAAATCTTGATAAAGCCAGAACATCTAAGAATGTTCAAAACGATAGTATTCCTGCTGATCTGGGAAATTACGTTCAGGTCGATAATGTCTATGGTCAACCAGATGTTACCTTGGTTGGTTCTACACTTGATCCATTCAAATTAGTAAAACTTTATGACCAACAAACTTCAGTAAGAGGTAGTTCATCTGGATCTAATATTGGTTATGCTCGTTCACGATCCTTTGAGTATAATAGTGGTACAATTGGAAACGTAGCTGCAATCTATCATCATTATCTGTTTGACATTACAATGTTCAACACAGTTACAATGAGTTCTAATTGCTCATTAACAGAAAATGCAGTCATTACAGGTTCAACATCCGGCGCAACTGGTACTGTTGTTGCAACTACAACAACATCATCAACTTTCCAATTAATGCAACAGAAAGGAAACTTTTTACCCGGCGAAAGTATTACTTCAAGTGTAACAACTGATACGGTTGCTGGTACTTTTACATCTATAGCTACAAAGAATTTTGGTCGTGATGTAAAACAAGTTTACATGGACACCTCTACAGGTCTAGACTATACTTCAGACATTCTTTTATCTGAAACTAGAACATTGGGTGGAACAATTGACGTTACGGGTACCGCAGTTGTGGGTTATGGTACAGAGTTTTCTACTGATCTTGTTGTTGGTGATATTGTTTCTTTACCAACGGGTGCAGCTGGTGCTCAAGAAGAACGACGAGTTACAAACATTGCAAGTAATCTAGCTCTAACTCTAAGTTCAGCTGTAACTAATAATCTAACAAAGGTTTCCATTAAAAGACTTCGTGGTGCTATTCAGCAGATTGAAGAAACTGTCCTTGTGTATAAAATGCCTAAGGACAACATTAAGACACTTCTTAATAGTGGTGGTAATACAGACACAAACTATGCATTTAGAAAACAATATACTACTACAGCAACTGGTGGTGGTGTAGCAACATTTACTTTACCAGCAGGACAAACTTGGGCAGCTCCAACGATTGGCCGCAATTATACCCTGACTGTTACTGGGTCGGCTGGTGGTACTGCTGCTGTTGGTGATGTTGTAGATATTACTGGAACTTCTTCTGGTGGCGGAACGATTACCCTTACTGTTAATGATCCTACTGTTATGGGTGGTAATACTGAAGTTGAACTTATGGGTACTGTAAATGTTGCCGTTTCTAATCAACGTTCCAAAACTGCCCAGAAGATGACACAAAAACAAATTCAGTCTCACGTTGGTGGTGGAACCTATCAAAACGTTTATGGTGAAAGACTTACTGATTCAGAAATTTCACTTTCTTATGCAGACGTATATAAACTTCATGCAGTATATGAATCTGCAAGCAATAGTACGGATGCAGTTTCTCCAACACTAACAACAACAAACGCAACAGGAACATTTACTGTTGGTGAAATTATTACTGGTAGTTCTTCTGGAGCAACAGGTCGTATCATTAGTGATGCCGCAAGTACAATCAATTATGTAAAACTTAATGGCACATTTACAACACTAGACAACATTACTGGTGGAACTTCTGGATACACAGCATCAATTAGTGCAACTACTCCCGGAGATAGAAATGTAACATCTTCTTTTGTATTGGATACTGGACAACGAGATTCTTTTTATGATATCGGTAGAATTGCTCGACGACCTGACTCTCAAGTTCCAACAGGAAGACTTTTGATTATCTATGATTACTTTACACACGGCACTGGAGATTATTTCTCCGTAGATTCATATACTGGTCAGGTTGACTATGACGAAATTCCATACTATGTTGCTTCTAGAGTTGACATTGATTCTAGAGCTCCTATTGGAGTATATCCTTTAAGAGATTCTTTAGATTTTCGTCCTCGTGTAAAAGATCAAGCAACACCAAGCACAAGTCCTTTCTCATTTACAAATAAGAACTTTGAAGACACAGGTGCTGTTGCAGGAAATCTTGTAGAACCCGATGGCAACATTACAACAGATTATGACTTCTATTTGGGTCGTAGAGATTTGCTCTATCTTGACAAAGAAGGAGAATGGAGTATTACAAAAGGTATTCCATCAGAACAACCAATCTTCCCAGCAACAGACAATATTAATATGTTAGTTGCAAGAATTGATGTACCTCCTTATACATTTACTCCTGACGATGTTCTTTTAAATTATGTGAATAATAAGGGTTACACAATGCAAGACATTAGCAAGCTCGAAACTCGTATTGCTAATCTTGAATATTCTACAACTCTAGGATTGCTAGAAAGAGAAACAGATTCTTACATGATTCTTGATGGTGATGGTTTAAATCGCTTTAAATCTGGATTTGTTGTTGATAATTTCTATGGTCATAACGTGGGTTATTCTTCTCATAAAGATTATCATGTTTCTGTTGATCCCAGCCAGGGACATTTACGTCCTGTTGGTTATCAAAGTGGTGTAAATCTCATTGAAGAAGCAACTTCAGATTCTACTAGGACATCATTAAGTTATAAAAAGACTGGAGACCTCATTACACTTCTTTATGATGAAGTTGATGAGTTTGTACAACCATTCGCAAGTAGAGTAGAAAGTGTAAATCCTTATTCAGTAACTCAATGGGTAGGCAATCTAATACTTGAACCAGAAACAGATATCTGGATGGACGATGACAGAATTCCAGCTATTACTGTTAATGTTGAAGGTAACTATGAGCAAATGCTTCGTGAACAAAGGGAAGCTGGTGCTTTAGGAACTGTTTGGAATTCTTGGAATGATGTTTGGACGGGCAATCGCAGAGGCGGTTCATCAGTAACAATTGAACGAAATGCAAATGGATCTGGTGCTGCAGGTAATCTTATTCGACGAGTAGAATCAAGCTGGTCGTCTGTTGATGTAAGACAAAACAGAACGGGAACAAATACAAGACTAGTAGAACGTATCGACAATATTAGTGCGGGAGATCGTGTAACAAATATTGAGATTGTTCCTTGGATGCGTTCACGAGACATTAATTTCTCTGTAACTGGTATGAAACCCAACACAAGAGTTTATGCTTTCTTTGATGGTGTTGATGTAGCTGCAGATGTTAAACCAATCGGCATAAGTGCATCTTCTACAACATTGACATCTAATCTAGCAAAAGCAGATACAACAGTAAATGTGACCTCGACTACTGGATTCCCTTCATCCGGAACTATTGGTATTGGAGATACTACAGAAGTAGATCCTTTTGGAATTGGTTTTATAAAACAAGAACAGATGACTTATACTGGCAAAACAGCCACATCATTTACTGGAGTTACTCGTAATACTGGTAATCAGTATGAAGAAGCACAAAACTGGTTATCCGGCACTCCTGTAAACGATCAAACATATGGTAATCCTCTAGTAACAAATAGTGTTGGTACTTTGTATGGACGATTTAAACTTCCCAACACAGACACAAAACGATTCCGTGTAGGCCGAAGAACATTTAGACTTACAGATAGTAACACCAATAGTCTTGTTGGTGGATTTGTCAATACTTCTGCTGAAAAAGAATACATGGCAATTGGTCATAAACAGACAAAACAAGAATTGATTTTAGCAACTCGAAATGCAGAAATCAATCAAGTTGCAGTAGAAGAAACTAGAACCATTACTCGTAGTTCTGGTGATACAAATGTTGGTAATTGGTATGATCCATTAGCACAAAGTATTATGGTAGACAAAGAAGGTGGAATGTTTGTAACGAGTGTTGATCTATTCTTTTCTCATAAAGATACCAGTCTGCCTGTTTGGGTAGAAATTAGATCAATGTCAAATGGATATCCTTCACAAGAAATATTACCATTTTCTAAGAAATCACTAACACCTTCGGAAGTAAATACAAATGCAACAGATGGAACAACGGCAACTACGTTTACTTTCCCAAGTCCAGTTTATCTTAAAAACCTCACAGAGTATTGTGTTGTTGTTGCTTCGGACAGTCCAGAATATAAAGTTTGGATTTCTCAATTAGGAGAACTTGATATTGGTGGTTCTAGAGCTATTTCTACACAACCAACATTAGGTTCTTTATTTAAATCACAGAACGCCTCTACTTGGACAGCATCACAATATGAAGATTTAAAGTTTACTCTACGACGAGCATCATTCGATACTACAAAGAATGGAACGTTTACTGTAGTCAATGAGGCCTTTACTGAGGCAGAAATTTCTTCGGGTGGTGGTAATGGATTAATACCAAAACTTCCACTAAATCCTTTAGAGTCTGTTTCTGGTCAGAGTAAAGTAAAAATTAACTTTATTAATCATGCAAACCATGATACTGATAATAACGTAGAAATTAAAGGTGCAGTTTCAGATGTTAATCCAACAAAACTTAATGGTTCAATTACAGATGCGGCCACTACAATTGTTTGTGATGATGTTACAAACTTCCCATCTTCTGGAACAATTAAGATTGATAAAGAACTGATTACATATAGCTCAAAAACAGGTTCTACAACATTAAACGTTTCTGCTCGCGGAACAGTTAATGGCGATGGTACCAACACTACTGCTGCTGCACACGACGATGATAGTATTGTTGAACTCTATATGTTTGCTGGTATTCCTTTAATTGAAATTAATAAAATTCATACGGCAATTCAAAGTCCAGAGCTTGATAGTTTCATCATTCCAACATCAACATCTGCTACAACTACTACAAAGGGTGGCGGTGAAAGAATATATGCAACAAAGAATATTTCTTATGATGTTCTTCAACCCATGATTCAAAATATGGAACTACCATATACTAGTACTGTTGCAAAACTACAGACTACTTCAGGAACAACTGTTGGTTCAACTCAGCAGTCATTTAGTCGATTAAGTACAGCTAATGCAATAGATGTTCCTTTAAATGAGGATGTCTATTTTGATTCTCCGAATCTCATTTGTTCTCCAATCAATGAGACAAATGAACTTTCAAGTAATAAATCTTTAAGACTTTCGATGACACTATCTTCTACAAAAGAAAATGTTTCTCCTGTAATAGATACTCAGCGTATGTTTGCCATGGCAGTCAGTAGTCGGTTGAATAAGATTGATAGTTCTTCAGATATCAACAGCACATTTACTAACTATACTGCAATGACAGAATCTAAAGGTGATAATAATTCAGCAATATACATAACGAAAAAGATTACTCTAGCAAATTCTGCTACAGCATTGAAAGTATTATTTGATGCTGTAAATATGACGGAATCAGATATTAGAGTTCTTTATAAGATTCAACGTCTTGATGCTGCAGAACCATTTGACGATTTAGGTTGGACATACTTCACAGGTTCCAGTGACACGGCTGACGGACTACCAGAAACAGCTGTGCCAGCATCAAAGAGTCGTAATGACTTTAAAGAATATACTTATCTTGCTGGTAAGAAAACAAACGGAACTGGTGATGCATTAGATGAATTTAATGCTTTCGCAATTAAGATTGTAATGCAAGGTTCAAATAGTTCTCTACCACCAATCATTAAAGACTTTAGAGCAGTAGCACTGGCAACATAGTATGGAAAAAGTTGAAGGCAGAACAGATATTGTTAAAGATCCGTATACCGGAGCAGTTATTAGTATAGATGCTGATTCTCATAGGTCTGCGGTTGAGTCTGCAAAAGCAAGAGAGAACTTTAAAAAGCAAATGGCTAATAATACAAACGATATAAATAGTATAAAGGAAGAATTGTCCGAGATTAAAAATATGATGAAACAATTAATTGGGAGTATGGTAAGCGATGGCCGATAGAAGTGTAGCAACAACAGATACACTAGAAACTCTGAGAACGACTTATAATAGTTCTTCTCAGGACGTTGGCGACATTGCGGATCTCAATAATAGTTTTTCTGGTACTCCTACAGATTTAGTAGAAGGACATAATAAGAATTTAACTTCTATTGGTGATATCGGAGATTTAAATAATTCTTTTTCTGGTACTCCCACAGACTTAGTAGAAGGACATAATAAGAATTTAACTTCTATAGGAGATATTACAGACTTAAACAATACCTTTACAGGTACTCCTACAGATTTAGTAGAAGCTGTAAACTCTAAAGCATCCACAGGTTTTAGTGTCGCTATGGCAGTAGCACTAGGATAATATATAACAGGAAATAAAAAATGGCTAACGATTTTAAATCAGCAACGGCAACAAGTCTAGCTATAGATTCCGGCACATATACAACATTATATACTGCACCGGCCTCAAAGACTTCCATTATCTTGGAAGTTGATATTGCTAACAAACACACAGCAGATATTACTGTGAATGTTTTAGTTAGTGATTCATCTGGCGGTAACGATGCATTTATCGTCAAAGAGGCTCCAGTCCCAGTTGGCGGTGCATTAAAGGTTGTATCGGGTCAGAAGATTGTACTAGAAACAGGTGATGCTCTCAAAGCAGCCGCCAGTGTTGCAACTGCAGCTGATGCAGTAGTATCAATTCTAGAGGACGTATAACATGGCTTCGAGCTATATTGGAGTAGCAACAGCTGACAGAGATCCAGTTGTCGGTAACGATACAGTTACAACTTCCAAAATCGCTGATGATGCAGTAACCACAGCAAAGATTGCTGACGATCAAGTTACCACAGCAAAGATTGCAGATAATAATGTAACCGGCACAAAGATCGCTATGGGTTCTGATGCGACCGGCGATCTAATGAAGTATGACGGCACAAATTATGCTCGACTTCCAATTGGTTCCGCAGAACAAGTCCTGCGTGTTAATGCAGGAGGTACAGATTTAGAATTTGCTGATGCCGTCGGTGGTGCAGCATGGGCACTCAAAACAGGCAACTATACAGCAGTCGCTGGTGATGGTGTCATGGTTGATACTTCATCTACCGCAATTACAGTTACACTACCTGCATCTGCTGCATTAGGAGAATTCGTAAGAATTTTAGATGCTACAGGTAATGCCGCAACAAACAATATTACTGTTGCACGAAATGGTCACAACATACAGGGATCGTCTGCTGATTTAACAATTTCTACAAATAGAGCAGCGATTGGTCTTGTATATGTCAACGTCGCCCAAGGTTGGGTACTCATTGAGAACTAATAAATGGCTGATTTAAAAACAGTTAAGAACAAATATTTGGCAGCATCTGATGGTGCTGCACTTGGTGTTGATGCTAATAAAGATAACGTTTCTCTACTTGCCTTTAAACTTGCCGTTGCAGATAGTTTAACTAAGTTTGATATGCGTGATGGTTTCTTTGATACTTTTACAAATAATTCTGGAGTTGATTCCGTAAATTCTACTACTGCTGCATTGGTTGGTGGATATTATTTAGGTGCAATTACAAATTATTCTGGAGACAATTCTGACGGGGCGTTATCAACAACAGGCAATGTAACTCATACTGTTCAAAACAAAAACGGATCGTATGATGGGGATATGGTTGTAAAACAATACTCATCATTAACAATCAACGCAGGTCATACTATGACTGTGGATCAACCATGTCGTGGTATGTTTATATATGTTTCCGGAGATTGTAATATACAGGGAACTTTATCCATGACAGGTAAAGGAGGCGCATCTGATCCAACAGTTTCCGGTGGTTCTGAT
>Ga0075481_10000990_pt1 | contig 10986 bp, 7 predicted proteins | sample DEB08_DNA_11_FD_76337 | JGI IMG/M metagenome (GOLD analysis project Ga0075481, IMG submission 76337) | Aqueous microbial communities from the Delaware River and Bay under freshwater to marine salinity gradient to study organic matter... | ecosystem: Environmental > Aquatic > Marine > Coastal ... | reverse complement strand
ATGTTAGATGGCGAGTTTGTTGTACTTGCAGTTACTCCAGTAGGATACGAAAAGTTAGCCGCAAATTTACAAGAAATAAAAAGATATATCAATCAGCAAAAAGATATAATTTATTACTACAGAGAAGCAACAGCACCAAAAGGTATTGATGGTTGGTTAGAAGAGAATGTTGAGAGACAAAATAATCAACGTGCAGAAGAAGAGGCTAATAATGAATTTCAATATCAAGAGCCACCTAAACCACAATCAACTGGTTTTAATTTACAAAAACTTATTCCAGGAATAACCAAAGACTAATTATGAACAATCAAGAATTATTATTTAAAATTTTAGAAGACCATTTACAAGTTAAAGTAGAAAACATCTCCTTGGACAGTAATATACTCGAAGACTTAGGCGGAGATAGTTTAAGTGCAGTCGAAATAGTAATGTCTATTGAAGAAGACTTTGATATTGAAATTGATGACAATGATATAGATAATCTAGTAATTGTAAAAGACATGCTAGATTACATAAACGAAAGAGCGTAAATACATAATAAACTCATTTAAAAAAGGCGTTTCGGCGCCTTTCTTCTTGACTTTCACCCGATAAGAATATATAATAATACTATGGATCACTATCAAGTTTTAGGTGTCAGCAAAGACGCTGACGCTTCTGAAATTAAAAAAGCCTATAGAAAATTGGCAAGTAAGCACCATCCTGACAAAGGAGGTGATGCTGATGAATTCAAAAAGGTTCAAACCGCATACGATACACTAAGTGATCCACAAAAACGTGCTCAGTATGATAATCCAAGTCCATTTGGAGAAGGCTTTGAATTTAATTTTAGACAAGGTGGTGATCCATTTAATGGTCAGGGTAATCCCTTTGCTGATATATTTGGTGATATATTTGGGCATCGTAGGCAACCACAACGACAGAGAAACCCAGATGGCGTTTGTGACATACATATAAATCTCACTGAAGCATATTTTGGCACAGAAAAACTAATACAAACAGATCAACATAATCTTAAACTGGTTATTCCTGCAGGAACAAGAAACGGTACTAAATTCCAAATGCAAGGAAAAGGGCCAACACATTATCAAGACATACCTCCAGGCGATTTAATTTGTAGAGTGCATGTTCACAACGACTCTGACTGGGATAGAATAGATGATAATCTTTTAATAAACGTTGGTATAGATTATTTTGATGCAATATTAGGAACTAAAGTTTCTTTCAAACACATTGATGGCAAAACAATTGAAGTTAAAATACCTAAGAATACTAGCCCTGGAAGTAGACTGAGATTAAGTGGTAAGGGAATGCCTAATCCTAGAGGTGGACACAAAGGCGATTTATTTGTTCATGTTGTTGTGAGGCCACCAAAATTATCTGAAGAACAATTACGAAGATTAGAAGAGTTTTTAGACAAGGAAAAGTAAATACTATTATGGCAAATGAAATAGATAATGTTATTAGTAATGCAATAGAGTTGGCACTTAATAAAAAACACGAGTATGTAACTGTCGAACACATTGCTTATTGTTTATTAGAAGATGATAATGTAATGGCGTTGTTGTCTAGTATAGAGTGCGAATGGCTAACAGCAAAGGAGGACCTTTTAAATTATTTAAGCGACAATGCACAGAATAATTTGATAGGGGAAAATCCTTATGAAGGCAAACCAAAAAAAACCACAGTCGTTGAAAGTGTTTTACAACGTGCATTTGCACAGGTAATTTTTAGTGCTAGAGATCAAATTAAAACAACAGATTTATTTGTAAGTATATTATCCGAAGAAGAAACATTTGCAAAATACATTTGCGAACTAAATGGCATTGATAGACTAAGAGTAGTAGAAGCGTTATCACATACTTACAGAAATTCTGGCAACATGAAAGATGCAGAAGAATTTTTAACTAATCTAAACGAAAGAGCAAAGATTAGTGAAATTGATCCACTAATAGGTAGGCATGAAGAAGTTAGCGATATAATACATATCCTTGCTAGACGTAAGAAAAACAATCCCATATTGATAGGTGAACCTGGTGTTGGTAAAACTGCTATTGCTGAAGGACTTGCTCTAAAAATTGTAGAGGGTCAAGTACCAAATGCACTTAAAGATAAAATAGTGTACAGTTTAGATATCGGATCACTGTTAGCAGGAACTAGATACAGAGGTGATTTTGAAGAACGTATTAAAGTTGTTCTAGAAAGCCTAGAAGAAAATAAAAATTCTATTCTCTTCATTGATGAAATACACATGATAATGGGTGCTGGAAGTGCTGGCAACAGCAGTGTGGATGTGGCTAACTTGATGAAACCAATATTAGGCAGAGGCAAATTACTAACTATTGGTGCAACAACTAGCGATGAATATAGTACACATTTTGAAAAAGACAGAGCACTAATGCGTAGGTTTCAACGTGTAGATATAGAACCCACAGATGTTGAAACTACACAAAAAATTATTAAAGGATTGAAACCATATTTTGAAGCATTTCACAATGTAAAATATACTGATGAATTGCTAGATAAAGCAGTTGACTTAGCAGACAGATATATTAAAAACAAATATTTCCCTGATAAAGCAGTAGATGTTATGGATTCTTCTGGTGCTAGTGTGAAATTGCGTGGCGAAGAAACTGTTTTAATGGACGATATTATTACTACAGTTAGTAAAATGAGTAACATAGGTAAAGACGTTATCGATGTTGACAGTACAGATGGCTACAAGAGTTTAGACAAACGAATTAAAACAAAAGTGTTTGGGCAAGACGATGCAATAGATCAAATTGTAGAAGCAATTTTTATAGCAAAAGCAGGATTGCGTGAACCAAACAAACCTATAGGATCGTTTTTACTTGTAGGGCCAACTGGTACAGGTAAAACAGAAACAGCAAAACAATTAGCACTTGAACTTGAAAGCAAACTAATACGTTTTGATATGAGTGAGTATCAAGAACGTCACAGTGTGAGCAAGTTGATCGGTGCACCTCCGGGTTATGTTGGCCATGCTGAAGGCAAGATGGGACAAGGACAACTACTAGCAGAAGTTGAAAACAATCCCAACTGTGTGCTACTACTAGACGAAGTGGAAAAAGCCGCACCAGAAGTATTACAGGTACTGCTACAAGTTATGGACGATGGAAGGCTTACAGGTGCAACAGGTAAAACTGTAGATTTTACCAACGTAGTACTTTTAATGACCTCAAACCTGGGTGCGTCAGATGCTGAAACTTTAAAAATTGGATTTGGTGAAAACAAAAAGCAAAATACTGACGTCAAAGCAGTACAGTCTTTCTTTACACCAGAGTTTAGAAATAGAATAGATTGTATTATTAGGTTCAACAAACTTGATACTGAAGTTATTAAAAAGATTGTAAAAAGATTAGAAGAAGAACTAAATTTACAATTAAAAGATAAAAATATCAAAGTTAAACTAATGGCTAGTGCTGTAAAATATTTTGTTGATGAAGGTTACGATCCAATGATGGGTGCGAGACCATTAAAGAGATTATTTGAAACTGAACTTAAGAAGCCTTTAAGTAAGAAAATACTGTTTGAGGATCTTAAAGATATTAAACTTAAGGTATCATACGATGAATGCATCAGCATTGAAAATTCTTGATATAAAAAATCTAAACAATGTAAAATTTTGTGGTAGCAATAATATTTACTGGGAAAAGTATCCGTATAAAGTAAAATTAGTTGACAATGATATATTGTACGACGTTAGTAGATTTTCAGAAATTGCATCATTTTTAAACAATTTAAACACACATGGAAAAGGTAGTGCAAAAATTCGAAACAGTTACACAAGAAATATATACTTTACAGACTTAAAGGATATTGAAGAATTCACGCACTACTTCAGTGACCAAATAGATTATGTTGCTGGTCCACTAACCAAAAATCATGTAGACTGTTTAATTACTAAAACAAAAAATAGCAGTAGAGAACATCGATATGAAGTTAGAAAACAAAAATTTTTCAAAGAGTATGATTTAAGATTGATGTTTATCCCGACTTGGTCTTACAATAACTTATTATCTTGGTCCGAAAGAAATCATCAACGGGCTTCAGCATTTGGTGATGCATGTGATTGTGTTGACAATTGCCGAACCTTGCATAAAAATTTATACATTTGTGCTGAAGATTTAGACGAGATTAAACTTTTTACAAAATTAAAATATCCAACTATCAAGATTTTCTGCACCGAAGCTCTTGTAGAACCACTACTTTAATAAAAAAGATAAATAGTAGTATGACCACTAATAGAACAAGTATTTTAATGAACAGTACTACTGGTAGTACTATGAACTTAACAACAGACAAAGTTGAGGGAGACAGTTATTACGGTTATACCGATGGTTTTCACACTATTGCTGTTTCTTATAATGCCTTTAAAGGCAGAATCTTTGTACAAGGAACATTATCTCTAAATCCTACAGAATCTGATTGGTTCAACATTCAAATACAAGGAGGCTTATCAGCACCTGCAGGTGGTTACAAACAATTCCCTACATCAGGCACTGATGGCTTTTCAGGTGTAGAAGGATATAACATTGTTGGTAATTTTTCCTATCTTAGAGTAAAAATGGATCGCAGTTACTTAGGTGACGGCGAGACTTACAGCAGTGATTATGGCTCTCTGAATTACATTAGACTTTCCGCATAACCCATAAAATAGACAAAAGTGATAAATACTGCTATATAGATAGCAGGATTTTTTCATATGGCAATTGGCTCAAACGAAAGTGTACAATTTGAAATAAGCAATATAAGCGATAACCAAATACTGGTTTATGATGCTTCTACTGGTACATTTAAAAACGAAACTGCCGCAATAGCCGCTAATGCAAGTGTTACAGGATTAGGAAGAAATATAGGTAGCACAGGTGTTGGGTTATACAAGCAGAACGACAATCAGTATTTAGAGTTTTACAAAATAGATGCTGGTTCAAATGTTACACTTAGTTTAAACAATAATGTTTTAACAATAGATGCTACAGTTGGTGTAGGCAATACCACATTGGCTGATGGTAATGCAAACACTGTGGTTGTGGTAAACAGCGACGGTAATGTGGTTGCTGGTAGTGATAGTTTAACATTTGATGGTACTACATTTAGTATTATAGGTGCTAACGCCAACGTTGATATAGCAAACGGTGTTATAACAGCAAGTAATCTTGTTACAACAAATTTTCAAATAGCAGGTGGCAATATAAGTTTCCCAACAGTAGACGGAAACGCAAATCAAATTTTATCAACAGATGGTAACGGAACACTCAGTTTTGTAAACCCAATTGATGTAAGTGGTAAATTAGACAGTTTAACATTCAATGCTCACGTTGCACAAGCAATGATTACCACTGGTAATAATGCTCCTGCATTACATAATCTATACAGTTTAGGTAATAGTACAAATAAATACAGTCAAGTTTTTGCTACATACTTTAGAGGTACAGCAGACTTAGCAGTAAACGCACAAAACTTGGGCTCACAAGCGGCTGCCAATTACATGCTAAGAGCAGACAGTTATACTTCTGCACAAGTTGACGCCTTAATAGCAAATGTAGATGTAGCCAACACAGATGGATTATTAAATCAAGTTTACATAACTAATGGTTCAAGCAGTTATACAAATGCAAATGGTAATATTGACATTAGATCAACTGACAACTACATTGATGTCGATGTAGACACAATAAATCAAAGAATAAATTTAAGTTTAGATACAAGTCAAATACCTCCAGTAGCATTTAGTAGAATAGCCGCAGAAGGCAACGCAAGTAATTATATAGTTGCTGACAGTACGAATGACGTACTTAATTTTGTTGGTGGTGCAGGTATCAGTATTAGTGCTAACCCTAACAATGACACTGTTACAATTACTGCTACAGGATCTGCCGCGGCAGACATCAGTAACAGCAGTATAGCAGATTTAAGTGATGTATCTACATTAGTAGGTATTGCTGATGGTCAGGCACTTGTTTGGAGTGCCGCAAACAGCACGTTTGAATATGGCAATGTAAATTCAGATACAGATTTAACCAGTTTCAGTGTAACAACTGCAAGCCCAAGTGGTAATGGCAGTTTAAGTTACAGTAATATTTCAGGTGTGTTCACATTCACACCAGCAAATGTACAAGCAAGTACACAAAGTTTAAGTTGGGATTCTAACACAAGTATTTTAAGTATCAGCAGTGGTAACAGTGTTGATCTCAGTGCATTAGGTGGCGGTAGCACTTACAGTAATGTTGAAGTGCAAGCATATTTAGATGCACAGGGTTATAGTAATGTGGACAGCGATGCTCAAACATTAAGTCTAAGTGGTAACACGATCACTATCAGTGGCTCAAACAGCAATGTAGATTTAACAAGTGCATTAGGCAATGTTGCAGGTAATTATGGTGATGCAAATGTGCATGCACTAGGCGAAGGAAATTGGGCAGGTAATATTATACCTAATGCAAACGAAACATATGATTTAGGTTCAAGTAGTTTTAGATGGAGAGACTTATATCTAAGTGGTACCACAATTGATTTAGGTGGTACTACTATTAGCAGACTGGCAAATGGGGAAATTACATTTGGTAACACAGTTGTTAAAGGTGGACCTAGTAATAGTCCATTCTTAACTGATGCAGAATTTGCCACTGCAAATGCAAATATGACAGCATATGTGGATGCATTAGAATCAAGAATTATAGGTGGTGCTAATGTAAACTTAGACAGTTTGGCAGAAGTAGCCAATGCATTAGCAAATAGCAATACAGAATTAAGCACAGTAGCATTCACTGGAACATATTCAGACTTACAAAGTAAGCCAAGTTTAGCACTAAGTGGCAATACATACTTAACATTTGACAGTGCTAACATTGACCTTAGCAGTGTAGTAGGACAAACTGGTGCTCAAGGACCACAAGGTAATGACGGTGTAAGTGTAAGCAGTGCATCACTATCAGGTGATAACTTGCAACTTACATTAAGCAATGCAACAGTTTTAACAGCAGGTAATGTAAGAGGACCAATAGGACCACAGGGTAACGTAGGTCCACAAGGTGATGGTAATGCTGGTGTAAGCAGTGCAACAGTAAACGGTTCAGGTAATTTAGTTATAACATTAAACGACAGCACAACAATAGATGCTGGAAATGTGTTAGGTGCAGACGGCTCAGACGGAGCGACAGGCCCTCAAGGTAATGCTGGTGTAGGCATTACCAGTGTAAGTCTTGTAGGCAGTAACCTTGTACTAAATTATTCAAATACTTCGACACAAGATGTAGGTAACATTCAGGGTCCACAAGGTAATGCTGGTACAAATGGCACGGACGTAAGCAGTGCTACAGTAAATGGTTCGGGCAATTTAATTATCACACTTAGTGATGCCAGCACTGTAGACGCAGGTAATGTTAGAGGTGCTGATGGCACAGATGGTGCAGACGGAATTCAATTAAGTAACCTCAGTGTTACAACAGCAAGTAATAGTGGCAATGGTAGTTTAGCATACAATAATACAACAGGTGTGTTTACATTTACTCCACCTGATTTGAGTGCGTTTATCACAACAGATAACGATGCACAAACATTAAGTTTAAGTGGTAATGTTATCACAATCAGTGGATCAAACAGCAATGTTGATCTTACTACAGCATTAGGTAGTGTAGGTGGCGGTAGCAGTTACGGTAATTCAAATGTAGATGCTTATTTACAAGGCGTAGGTAATCAGATCACATACGCAAGTGGTATTATAGGATTAGCAAACACAACTGTTACAGCAGGTACATATGGTAGCAGTACTCAAGTACCAAGAATCACTGTTGACGAAAAAGGTAGAATTACCAGTGTTACTCAACAGGCTGTCTCCGGTGGCGGAGGAGGTGGTGGTAGTGCCGCTGTAGAATATTTCAAATTGAATTATACCAGTGCTGGTGCTGTTGATACCAGTGTAGGCACAGGTGGTATATCCAATATTAGTTCAAACATAGGCAATGTCACAGTAAATAATGGTGCGTCAAACAGTTGTGAGATTGTTGTAGACTTTGGCGGAAATTATAACTTCCCTCCAGTGGCAATTATGGCATATGGTTATGCTCAAAGCACAAGCGAATACAACATCAAACACATGACACAAAACACTGTGAACACCACATTGAAATTAGATGGCTCTAGCAGTCCTCATGGTAGTTTAGGTAGTGCAAATATCACAATGAGTTTGACAAGAGCAGAAACAGGCGCAAGCAGTGGCTTTGGACAAAGTTCGCATGCCTGGATCTATTTTACAATGGGGTCTTAATAGATGGCTGAAACAATTTATAACAAGAATGCAACTTCTACATTAGACATTTACAAACCAGCAAAGGTTTTACAGTGTTCAGTAACCAGTGCAACAGGTGAAGCATATTGGCCTCACAATGATGGTGAAGGTGATCCTTGGTGGAGTGGTTCAAGCAGTCCTAAGTTTTATCAATATTCAATTACATTCACTGTCACAGCATACAATCATGGTTCACACAAAACCAGAGATGCCAGAGAATACAACGGATTAGATGTATCTGTAGGCGATTGGCTTGCTGGTTCTCAAGATGGTAGATGTATGCAGATTGTGAGTGTGAGTGCTAAATCCAGCACACAAGTAACATGTATTGTGGAAGATGTATTACGTTATAACACATTTAGAAGTAGCACAGGTTCACCAATATTCAGTACACCGGGTACTGCTATTTTGTTTACACTCAACGAAGCAGGCAAACCAATACTAGATCCATTACCAGCAAGTGTTGTGAGTTCAGACTTCTTTCCTAACGTGGTGAGTAGATTTGAATATTTTAACCCTGCAGAAAATTTTAGATTAGAAAAAACTGCACATGGTTTTGCCAGAGGTGATGTTATAGTTGTAACTGAAGACGGCGAATATCAAAAAGCAAATGCCGCAACAATGGCAAGAACAATAGGTGTTGTGAGTGCAACAGGACCTGGGCCTAATCAGTTTATGATCATGCCACAAAATAGAATTATAGATTTCAATCCTGCATTGCCAGGAAACATCGGTGACTACATTTATGCAGACACTGATGGTGACTTAACCACAACCGACACAGGTAAAGTCATATTTTTAAAACTCAAAGACAGTGTTGCTTCAACAATTACATCAAGTAACGCAAGTGCTGTGGCTAATGCCAACAGTGTGATAGAGATAAACGGTTACAATGTAACACTCACAGGTGGCAACACCACAGTGGTAAACACAGATCTAAACAATGTAAGTGCAAACACATTGGTAACTTCTGAAATTGTTGCAGAACCAACCACAGTAACCAGTGACGATGACACTTATAACTATGGTATCTTAGGTGGATATATTCCATTTAGTGCTAATATTGATAGTGGCTCTGGTAATACCACAGTGTTGGTAAACAGTGATACCAGTGGTGGTGCTGTATATGGATCAGGTATTGCTGATGCTACTGATGTTAAAAATGCCATAGAAGGTGCTAACATTGCTAACTTGTCTGTGAGTGTGTTAGGTAGTGGTGAGATACAACTTTCAGAAATAAACGGTAATGCTGTAAACATATATAATCTTACATCAGATACCAGCGGTACACCATTCGGTGGTTCATCTAGTGTGACTGGTTTACCACTCTCAACAAGTGCAACCACAGGTTCATTCTTGAAACTTACTAGAAGTGATGGTGGCCCAATTGACATAGAAGATGTAACTGGTACACCAGCAGTTGATTTAGGTATCTACAGTGTACACAACGGACAGTATCCACTAGGTCTTTACATTGAACATGGTGTTAGAAGTGGTGGTATCAGTGTTGTTGCTGATATCAGTGCTAGAGATAGTTTAACAGCACAAGGCGGCGACATGGCTTATGTTGTGAATGCTGGCGATGGTGAATGGGGTTTATTCTTGTATGATGGCTCAAGTTGGGTAGAAGTTGGTAACGAAGACAGTGCCAACACAGATGCACAAACAATGAGTTACAGTTACTCCGCACCCGGTGGAGGTTTTGGTGGAGTTCAAACAGTTGACCTAGCAAACATATCCCCAGGATGTAGAATAATTGAAGTAGCAGTGGATGTTACAACTGCTCTCACAAACTATACAGGTAGTACTCCACCAAGCATTGAAGTAGGTACTGCCAGTGACTTAGACCAATTCATGATACAGGATGCTTCAGATCTAGAAGCAACTGGTGTGTACTCCAGTCAACCTAACTATTTGTACCCTGCTGTACAAACAAACGACCTCAATTTAAAGGCTAGAATCTATCACAGAAGTGCTACTATAGGTGCATTTACACTGACGGTAACCTACGTCTAAACTCATTTTTTGGATAAATACTGTTTAGAAACTGGCTCAAAAGGCCAGATTTCATGCATGAAAATATATCCTTAAGGAGTAACAAAATGGCAAACATTAAGAATTTTGGTATTAAAGGTGTTGCCAGCGATATTCAGTTCGGTAAAGGCGGTGGTTTCTTTGTTTATGACAAGAACAACGGCAAATTCCAAGTTACAGATTCAGGATCTTCATTAGAAGATATCGAATTTGCAACGGTACAAGCAGGTACATGGAACGGAACTGAAGTAGGTGTTGCTTATGGCGGTACAGGTTTAACATCTGTAGCGGCAAACAGCATTATCTACACAACTGGTTCAGACACATTTGGTACTTCAAGTGTCACGACTTTCGGTCTAAGTTTACTTGATGATGCAGACGCAACAGCAAGTAGAACAACACTTGGTCTTGGTAATGTTGCAACCCAAGCAGACAACTCTATTGCTTTCACAGGCGGTACAATTGACGGAGTTGTAATTGGTGGAACAACACCAGCGGCTGGTAGTTTCACTACACTGGGTGCAACTGGTGGTATCACAGGGGACGTAACAGGTAACGTAACAGGTAACTTAACAGGTGATGTTACAGGTAATGTAACTGGTACTGTGAGTTCTATCGCTAACCACGACACAGATGACTTA
>Ga0075481_10000986_pt1 | contig 11007 bp, 6 predicted proteins | sample DEB08_DNA_11_FD_76337 | JGI IMG/M metagenome (GOLD analysis project Ga0075481, IMG submission 76337) | Aqueous microbial communities from the Delaware River and Bay under freshwater to marine salinity gradient to study organic matter... | ecosystem: Environmental > Aquatic > Marine > Coastal ... | reverse complement strand
CAGGGATATACAGAGCAGTTTTTCACAAGCCCGGAGAAAGCCATTGCACGACTTGGTGCAGCTATTCAAAAACGAAATTCCGGTGCTCCCGGATACATGGTACTCTCTGTATTGTGTGCATGGAGCGGTTATCGAAGTCAGGCAGTGCATCACGCATGGACCGCGGGAATCCTTGCTCCCGGAAGTAAAAGATTCCGACAACTACCTTTTCTGATCGAACGATTCCTGGAGGCAGCAAAATCGGCAGGAATTGGCACTCAAAATAATGTACCTAAAAACCGTGAAGAGCTCTCCTCGAAGGATGAATCCACTACGAATAATGGATCCCCAATAAGAGATACAACCATAAAGAACACAACCACAGGGAATACCACCATAGGGAATACCACCACGGGGGATGGTCCTATGTGGACCGGCCAAGAGGAGATCCGGCGGGCGGTAGATCTTTGGAACACGATGGAATCTGGTGTTCGGTTTCCCTCAGCTCTTCCATCCTCTGCCTCTGGAGATCCCGATTCCTCAGAATACGCAGTAGGAGATCTGGATCAATTCATCGAAACACTCAGTGATCCCAACCTGGTTCGTATTTCGGTTCCCGCCAAATTCCACCCTGCAGAAGATCAGGAGTCGGATGCTGCAGATCGTGCCTCGGTCAGTCTCAAAAACATCTCCATCAACCCGACACCCACTGCCACTCTGGCAAACATTCTCGCGAACCAGGGTCACACAGAAAAAGCCATTGAACTATACCGGGAACTGCTCCTCCGGCAACCTGGACGGAAACAGGAATATGAAGCTGCTATTCTTGCTCTCGAGCAGGTGCGAAATGCTCAAGAGGATTCGTAACAGGCACCCTGGCAGGAATCAAGTTCCGGATCCATAACCGGAACCATGCGGGCGCCCATCCGCACATACAAAACCGTGCGTACCCATCCACGCGTATCCATACACGCTTACCATTCACGCGTACCCATCTGCGCTTACCCATCCGCGCTTACCCATCACTCCGCGCGAACAAACGCATTCTCCCGTTTCTCTCTTCCTATTGTTGTTTCAGGACCGTGACCCGGAAGAACCCGAACAGAATCCGGCAATCTGTATAGTTTTTCCCGAATCGAACGCTCCAGAAGAGCCGCATCCCCTTTGTACAAGTCCGTTCGCCCCACGCTCGATTCAAACAGCAGATCTCCTGAAATCACAAATCCCTCCTGCTTCTGATAGAGTGCGATGTGATCCGGCGCATGACCGGGCGTATATAACACCTGAAATTCGAATGGATGGAGCGCATTCGGGCTGTCTCCCTCCACAAGTGGCAGCGGGGTGATGGAGAACGCAGAACGACGAAACCCAAACAGCGCGGCCTGTTGCGAAAAGTGATCCCACAAGTAGGAGTCGGAGGGGTTCAGATAGACGGGTACCGAGTGATGACGAAGTACTGCCTCCAGACCCAGTACATGATCCACATGAGCATGGGTAAGAATGATCGCAAGCAACTGAGACCCGCCGGATGCCAGCGCCTTTTCGAACCGTTCGTACTCGGAGTCTGTTGTAAACCCGGGATCCACCAGTAGTGCAACACCCTCTTTTTCCAGCAGCCAGGTATTCTCCATAAACGGACCCACGGTAAATGAATGAATAGTGGTCTTGGTCATAGGTGGAATGCTCTCGAATTGGTAAAAAAAAGGGATGATATGCATTGCACACCATCCCGTGAAACGTTATTGAAAACAGAATAGACCGCTACTTCTTGTTGTAACGCTTGTTGAAACGGTCGATCTGGCCAGCTTTCTTTTGGATTGTCTTGTCTTTGTTGTAAAACGGATGATTTTTTGAATCGATCTCGCTCTTGTAAACACCGTCTTTGGTGCTCATGGTGCTACGGGTCTTGATCTCTGATCCGTCACTCAAAATGACGGTAATTTCGTTGTAATTGGGATGAATACCTGATTTCATGGCGCTTGCTAGATAAATTGGTAAAAAATAAAGATAGACTTCTAATATAATGACTATTGCTCCCTTTTGCAATGATCAATGTTTGTCACTCGATGTAACCAAATCTGTAAGAAGTACCGCTTTCGTCTTGGTTTCGGCCCACTCCTCATCCGCCTCCGAATCACTCACAATTGCACCGCCCACCGGATAAACAAGGGTCCCATTCTGAATCATCGCTGTCCGGATCACAACATTCAAATCGACCTTCCCATCCGGAGAAAAATACCCGAACGACCCACTGTAAATCCCACGCTTATAGATCTCCAGCTCCTCAATCCGCTGCATGACCCGCAACTTCGGTGCCCCTGTCATCGAGCCCATCGGAAAACTAACCCGAATCGCGTCCTGTACCGTATTCCCAGCGGCAAGCTCCCCCGTCACCCTGGAAATCAGCTGATGAACCGTTCCAAAACTTTGTATCTCAAAAAGATCCTCTACCCGCACACTCCCCGCAATGCATACTCTCGAAAAATCGTGTCGAACCAGATCTACAATCATCACATTTTCTGCTCTGTTTTTCTCGTTCAGCAGCGTAGACTTTTCACGTTCATCTTCAGTTCGGTTTGATTTTCGGGCAGCCGTACCCTTGATCGGTTCGGAAAGTAGCCGGCCACCTTCGCACTGCAAGTAACGCTCAGGACTTGCACAGACAACCGCCAGATCCCCCCGCTCCAAATATGCTCCAAACGGTACCGGATTCCGCCTCCGCATCGCTCGGTACAACTCATACGCATCCCCTTCAAAATCTGCCTGCATGGGATAACTATAGTTCAACTCGTAATACTCCCCCTCCCGAATATCCCCCTGAATTGCTGCAATGGCTTCCTGGAATTGTTTCGGGTTGATGAGAGGGCGCAAATTACTCACGCGAAACAATGGATTGGTTTCCACCTCGCTACTGTGCTTATCCATCACTTTGAGGTCATCCATCGTTCCTAGATTATCCATCACTCCAAGTTCATCCATCACCCTTAGACCATCCATCACCCCAAGATCATCCATCACCCCAAGATCATCCATCACCCCAAGATCATCACAAAGCACCTCAACACCCTCTGTCCCGATTTCAAGAAGAAGCCCCGGTGTGAACATGTACAGATCCGGAGCATCAATCAACGCCGGATTACCGGAAAATAGAGTGGGCTCAGTATGATTTTTGACATCGTACCCTATGTACCCAAATATCCACTCACCGGCCCCGCGCATCACCTCTAATGCACTCCACAAATCGGGATACTTCTCCGTCTGTACGCCATTCGGGCTCTGATGTACAATCCGGATGGACGAGTCATCGATAATCAATTCACGTTTCGGGCAGGCAGCCAGATAACTTGTCCGGGACGATGGGTGCTCCGGATGCTGTGATTCAAACAGTAACAGCGCCTGAGGCTCCGGCCCGCCAATCGCACGAAGCGCCTCTCTGACTCCGGTAATAATGCGGTCTGTCCGTATGTGCCTGCAATTCATACTTTGCGTGTTTGTAACTCAATGTTTATCGGTCCATCTTTCGTCAAAATACGGGTTTCCTCCATAAACGCGGAATCAACTGTGCACGAAAGTTTGACCTTCAGCGGGAGAGTTTCTACTTTTTTTCGGTGAATGAGCCAAAGCCTTCGTATCATCCGTAGTGTATCACACGCAGCATTGTATCGCCCACTGTTTTGCATCAACCACCACGTCGTATCACACACCGCATTGTATCACCCGCCAGATTGCAACATTGTCGCTGTATGACCCTCTCTGAACCACTACCTGCATGAATCTGTACAAATCACTAATAAAACCTTTTATGTTCCGGATGAGTGCGGATCAAGCCCACGAGTGGACGATCAAAACCTCATCTATGGTAAGCAACTGGCCACCGGTGATCTCACTGATTCACAATATGTACTGCTATGAGGATGCTGCCCTCAGGCAACAAATTCACGGCCTCACATTCCCGAATCCGGTCGGACTAGCTGCAGGATTCGACAAGAACGGGCTCACAATTCCACTCATGCAGGCACTCGGCTTTGGTTTTGTGGAGATTGGAAGTATCACAGCAAAACCATCCCCAGGAAATCCCAAGCCCAGGAGTTTCAGACTACCCAAAGACCGCTCCATCATTAATCGAATGGGGCTTAACAATGAGGGTGTTGAAACCGTCACGAAACGCCTGTCGAAGCTTGAATCTCTCAAAATTCCGCTGGGGATCAACATCGCCAAAACCCACGACTCGTCCATTCAGGGAGACAGTGCGCTGGAGGATTACCGTTTGAGTTTCGAGGCTGTGAAACCCATTGCCGATTACATCACCATCAACATCTCCTGCCCCAATACATCCGATGGCAAAACATTCGAAAATCCCGAATCATTGGCCGAGCTTCTCGATCTACTCTCGGTTGGCCGGGACGCTTCCGACCCACCAGTTTTTGTAAAAATTTCAGCCGATGCAGACCGAGGGCTTCTCACAGAACTGCTAGATCTTTGCGAAAACCACTCTATACGCGGTTACGTAGCGGTAAACACCTCCTCGGGACGGGATCACCTTCGATCTAATCCGGAGTTCATTCGCTCTTGCGGGCGTGGTGGTTTGAGCGGCAAAGCTATCCAGGCAAAAAGCACCGAAGTCATCTCGTTTATTCATGAAAAAACCAAAGGGAGCAAGATTATAATCGGCGTTGGGGGCATTTTCTCGGTGGAGGATGCTATCGAAAAACTAAAAGCCGGCGCAAACTTGCTGCAGATCTATACCGGGCTTGTATACGAAGGGCCAGAGCTCGTAAAAACCATTAATCAAGGAATTTCACGCGTGCTTCGCAAGGAGGGCAAAGAGCACATCTATCAGTTGGTTTCGGGTTGATGGGATCCGCCATCGTCCGTTTCCAAAATATCCTCCACTTCCTCAGACACTGAATCGGGTTCTGCAGGCTCTCCACTATTGGGCAGATTAACGCCTGCCGAATCACCAGGAACTTCAGAAGAAGGGACTGTAGGCGTAGGAGGTGCAATTTTCAGTGAATCCTGTGATGGTACTATCTCCGATGGGCGTAACGAGTCCTGTGACGCTGAAGAGGTCGAATCGGATGCCATCGTCGCAGGTATACCTAAAGATGAACCATCAACACTCAATGAATCAACCCCTATCGAATCAACCCCCATCGAATCAACCCCCATCGAGTCGATCCCTGCCTCAGGCACCAACCTCCCATCTTCAATCGGAATTCCCAGACTGTCGGTTCGTGCCGAATCCGGCATCATCTCTTCCAAAACAACCGGAATAGCATTGGGATCTTCCGGCACTACTAGAGATGCCGCCAGCTTCGTGATCCTTGGTTTTTGCGGTGAGGACCCTGCACTCGCCAGGTACTCATCCAGAGTAACCCTCGCACTGTCCCACAACGCACCTTGAAAAGGAAACAGTTCAAACCAAACCGGTTCGGTCAGCGATGAATCCGATAGCTGCTGAAAAAACTGCATTTCACGATCACCAAGCTTCGTCTCCGGACTCAGAGAATCGGGGAAAATCTCCCAAAACTCCTCACGCTCCTCAAACCGATCCCTGAAAAATTGTAACCTGTACGTATTCCCAATCACAGAGTCTGCCAGCACAATCCTCACCGAATCCTTTACCTCTGCCAGCTCCTGTTTTTGTAATTCCCATTGTTCCTGGGCAAGAAACCACCCCGACCGGTCCGGCAAAGAATCTGGTGCACTCTGTTTGGCTTCTTCAATATACAGCATCGCCGCTTCCAGGTAGAGATAGGGCTTTACAGCATCACCTTCCAAACTATCTGCCAGCGACCGGTATAGTTCTGCCCGATGTTCTGCAGACAATACCGTGTCTTCCATGAACGCTTCAAGTTCCTCAATCTGTACTTGTGCCGAACGTTCTCGCTCCTGTTCCGGCGGGTCAAATTCAACCCCCAGCCGGTTCGCAATCCGTTCAGCAAAAACAGATTCGGGATACGTTTCTAGTAACTGCATCCCACGCGCCTGGGCTTCTTCGGTCTGGTCCTCTAGCAGATGTAGCTCCGTAAGCGAGTAGAGTGCTTTGGGAATCAGTGTTTTGTGAAGATCCCGATCAATCACATCCTCGTAGTACGTCCGGGCATTATCCGGTTCCTCAAGCGACAGAAAATAGACGTTCGCAAGCCTGTAGTGCAACTCATCGATCATTTTGCGAACACTATCCTGTTCTTGCTGTGTAAACGGAACACGACTAATATCCACCAGGGGTGCATGGGGTCGGGTTGATGCGTTTTGACGCCCCGGCCCTTCAACCGGTTTGGGCATGCCGGATTCGGTATTCTGTGCTAGCTCGCCACCTGTTATTTCAGAATCGTCAGACGAGGAATCATCTGTTTCTACCCCTGACACATCAGCGTTTACCGGTTCTTCATCTGCTGCCTCCCCGCTTGCTACATTTCCGCTTCCTGCTGCTCCGTTTGCTGCATTTCCGCTTGCTGTATCAACACTTCCTGCAAGTCTGTTTCCCGCATCGGTAATCTCAGCACGTCTTCGCCACAAATCGGCCAGCGGTCGCTCGCCCCATACGGCTCGAAACTGTAAGCTAGCGTCTTGCTGAAGCCTTTGATTTTGCGCATTCAGAAAACCAAACTCCGAGGAGGTGGCAACATCCTGAATCTGTTCCGGATTGACAATCACCGCCGTGGATTGACTCTGCTGTTGTTCTAAAAGCTCTTGCTCCCTCCTTTGTTCCTCTTCCAGCCGTTTTTGGATCACAGAGAGAACGGAATCAAATGCAGAGGGTTCGAGTTGTCCAAGCCAGAGTAAACTGTCGAGTTCAGCAACTTCAAGTTGGATCGATGCATATTCACCAAAGGATTCTGCCATCTCCTGGGCATCAAATCCGGCCGGTAGTTTATCCAAATCAACCCGCTGCATAGAAGCCGAGTCGTAATAGGCCGCTGCAAACACATAATCCCCAAGATCGTAGCGGTAGATCTCTGCAATTCCATAGTATGTTTTTGCCTTGGTTTCCGGGGACGGACGTAACCGGTCATCTCGTAACAGCGCGCCATACTGCCTTGCAGCCTCTTCTGTACTTCCCATGAGCTGGAGTGTACGTCCAAGATCATACACCAGATCGGGACGCTCCTGTATAAATTTATCATCGCGGGAGAGTGAGCGGAACAGATTGTATGCACGGTCATATTCTCCAAGGCTGCGGGCAACAGATGCTTCTTTTCTCATCGCATGAAACACAAGATCGTAATCCGGGTTCGAGGTCCGAACATTCGAATAGGCGTCTTTTGCCATATTGAAATCGCCCAGTTGCTCGGCTACCTGCCCCATCAAAAAGTACGCCCGATCCCGGTCTTTTCTATTCTCCATCAGCGGTACATTCACCTGAAGCTGATCAAAAGCCTCCCTCCACTGATCATTAGCCACATACAGCTGCGCAAGAACGACTGAGGTTTTTGCCCGAATAGCCGGTTCCCAGTCAGAAATCAAATCCATTTCACTTTCCAGAAATTCGATTCCTTCTTCAATGGCATTCATATGAAAATACACCCGTCCTTTCCAGTAGAGTGCATTTTGCCGCATCTCCCCCTCCGACACATTCTGCAGTTCGGAAAACTTCTCAAGTGCAGAAAAGTACTCTTGCCGGTAATAGTAGGATTTGCCGATCATTTCAATGGCGGCATACTCGAACCGGGTATCTTTATGGTCTCTCAAAATCTGTGCCCCCTTCATGATCGCATCCTCGAAACTTTGAGCACCTCCCCGGCTGGGTGCCGGATACACGGGAATTGGTAACTCCGGATTAATCGGCAGACTTTGGTTTAGATTCTGTTCGAGCCCCTCTTCAAATACCTTCTGAGCATTGTAAAAGGAATTAAAGTACGCATTGAAGTCTCTCATTGGCTGTTCCAGAGGAGTGCCGCAGGCGACCATCAACAACAGCAGAGCTATGGCATACCGTTTTTTCACTCCAATGTGCTAATTTTGATCATGTTGGTACGACCTCTCTTGGCGACCGGAACACCTGCCGCAAGAACGATGCGCTCGCCACTTTGCATATTCCGTTTGTCTCTCATATAATCTTCGATACGCTTGACACTTTCATCTGTGTCGAATAGTTTTTTCATTTGCACAGCTTCAACGCCCCAAACGAGAGACAATTGTCTTCTCACAACCAGGTTTTCGGTAAAGGCCATCACCGGAACATTGGGGCGGAACTTAGAGATGCGACGGGCTGTAGATCCGGAGTGTGTGAGCACACAGATTGCGGATGCTTCCACATTTTCCGCAAGTTTTACACAGGAGTGCGCCAAGGACTCTACAATCTGTTTCTCTTTCCACTCTGGCTTTCGAAATTCCAGGCGGTTATAGATCCGGTCGGAGCTGGTTTCGACCGTACGGATGATTTTGTGCATGGCGCGAACAGCTTCTATGGGGTAATCACCAGCTGCGGTTTCACCAGACAGCATCACAGCGTCGCTTCCATCGATCACGGCGTTTGCCACATCGGAACTTTCGGCGCGGGTGGCTCTCGGGTTCTTAATCATAGAGTCCAGCATCTGTGTGGCTGTAATCACCGGTTTGCCTTCGGTGAGGCAACGTTCAATGATCTTTTTCTGAACAAGCGGCACCTGTTCACTTGGTATTTCAATCCCAAGATCTCCCCTTGCGACCATAATTCCATCCGCTTCTTCGATAATTTCATCGATCGCATCCACCGCTTCCGGTTTCTCAATTTTGGCAATCACCATTGCCTGACTCCCTGCCGCACGAATACGGGATAACACATCCTGTACATCTCTCCCGGAACGAACAAAAGACATAGCCACAAGATCCACACCCGCTTTCAGGCCAAACTCGAGGTCTTCAATATCTTTCTCTGTAAGGGACGCCATACTGATCTGCACATCCGGCAAGTTTACTCCCTTGCGGGATTTGATCGTGCCTCCGACAATCACCTGCGCCTTGAGCACCCTGTTCTCTTTTTTCAACACCTTTAATTCCAGCAGACCGTCGTCGATCAAAATTTGATTGCCCACTTCTGCATCGTCCGTAAGATTCGGATAGTCAATTGGTATTCGGTTAGCCGTTCCTTCCACATCCTCCGATGTGATCTCAATAATATCACCTCGTGTTAGCTCCTGTTTCCCATCTTTCATGGTGCCAACCCGGATCTTTGGCCCCTGCAAGTCCATCATAATCGGGATTGGATACTGATGTTTTTTGGCAATGGCCCGGATCATATCTATGTTTTTTTGATGATCTTCATGGGATCCGTGCGAAAAATTTAGGCGAACAACGTTCATCCCGGCTTTCAAAAGCTTCTCAACCATGTCAGGGGTACTGGAGCTTGGGCCAAGTGTACAAACAATTTTTGTCTTCCGTGATGCGGTTATCATGCAGGTAAAAATTTAAACGGATTGATGTGATGAGCTTTTTTTGTGTTGCAGTTGATAATCAACCTTAAATAGTGTTTTTTTGATGGTGAGTTATAGTGAAGATTGCTTTCACCTATTTAATTTCACCACCACGAAACGAATGAATACGGTTAGGCCGCTGGATTCGTTAGAAAATCAAGATAATGAATAATTCAATGAGGTAGAATTATTCTCCAAACTTGTTACATTCAAAACACACCATCATCGACTTTCCATAACCCTTTTTTTAATTCCCTATTTATGTGTGAGCGATTCAAAAGGTTCAAGGGACAACCTATGCCAAAATCTGTGTGGCTGGCAAGACTGCAAGCAATATGGCTTATGACGGGGTTGATATTTTTTACTTCCTGTTCATCTGTGCAGCAGTCGAATGTAGAGCGGGGAACTCAGTACCGTTTTCAGGAGGGATATCCGGAGCTTCGCATTTCTGCCATTGGCCTATTGGATGACTCGGACCAGGCTTATATTAATATCACTTCGGAGATTGTGTACGGAAGTTTGATTTATAAAGAGAACGATGATGTTCAAATGGCGATTATCCGCTATGAAATTCGAGCCAATCAGGTGGACGGAACTGAGAGTTTTGGTTTTCAGAACGAGTTGCAGATCGACACCGATCTGAAGATTCCATTTTTGAATCAGGATGTGATGACATTGCAAAATGATCTGGAAGTCGTTCCCGGCGAGTATAGTATCTCAATCTCTGTTACAGATCTGATCTCCGGGAAAACCACGATTCGGGAAACCAATACAATGATCCCCGATCCGGAAAATCCAGAAGTAAATCTTACTAGTATCCGGCTTGCAACCAACAAGCCGTTCCAGCAAGGAGAACCTGCAGGGTTCACCCCAGTGACGACGTACGCAGTGGCCTCATCTGTGGATAGCCTAAAATTTGACTTTCAGGTTACAAACAACAACCTTGCAGAGCCATTGCGTGTGGTGTCGAAGTTGCTGAGTTATGAAGCTGACAGTTCCTCCGCCAATCCTCTTCACTTTAATAACTACTCACCCTCCTCAATTCAGTATTTAGGGCTGGAGTACCGAAGTGCAGAGGTGCTCTATGAAACTACCCGTGTTCTGCAGGACCCTGGAAGCGTGACCATGGAGTTCTATTTCCCGATACCTGAGCGGGGTAATTATCGATTTGAAGTAAATGTACTTGGTTCTGGCGAGGAGGAGGAAAAGTATCGAGCCAGAGATTTTGCCGTAAAGAGCAGGAACTATCCAAATATTCAGAGCGCACGTGAAATGGCAGCGCCCCTGATCTACCTAATGGACAGAAAAGATCACGAACGGCTAATGGCTGCAACTGATCCAGTTGTACTGAAATCTGAGGTGGATCGGTTTTGGCTTTCGAATATTGGAGAACCAAACACGGCAAAAGCGGTTTTGTCGCTGTACTACGACCGCGTAGAAAAAGCCAATAAATTGTTTGGCAATTACAAAGAGGGGTGGAAAACAGATATGGGGATGATGTACGTTCTATTTGGCCCCCCATGGTATATAGAACGAAGACTAGACGGTATGTGGTGGTCCTACTCATACGATCGTAACGATCCGGAGTACAATTTTTATTTTGAAAGAACCAAAATCAACACTGTCTATT
>Ga0075481_10000982_pt1 | contig 11036 bp, 9 predicted proteins | sample DEB08_DNA_11_FD_76337 | JGI IMG/M metagenome (GOLD analysis project Ga0075481, IMG submission 76337) | Aqueous microbial communities from the Delaware River and Bay under freshwater to marine salinity gradient to study organic matter... | ecosystem: Environmental > Aquatic > Marine > Coastal ... | reverse complement strand
CCATGCTTCATCAGGTCTTCCCATTCTATGAGAATGACGGAGAAAGAATATCAATCTCAGGCAATATCAATATTGCACAACTACAAGGATAAATACAATGGCAAGAGATGCAGATCAAATCGCACAGGACCACGCAGCAATGCTGGGCAGTGTGTCAGTAATTACTAACGTAATTGATGATGACAATGATTTCTGTAACGACATGACGTTAGCAGAAAAGAAAGAGCGTGTAGCTCGTAGCAACGGTTATCTAGTACACATGAAAGCACTAGACGATTGGGGCAGCGAGAGTTTCACTGCAATAGACGCAGCTATATCTGCTGCTAATACATTTGCTGATTCTTAAAGATGGCTGAAGGGTGGCATCTATCTAAGTCTGTACCTGCTACATTCATACTGGCTATAGTTATACAGACTGTAGGTCTTGTGTGGTATATGTCATCACTAGACGCAAATGTAACAACCAATGCCCGTGAGATTGCACGGCATGAGATACGAATCAATGAAATAGAAAAGACAGCACAGTTACAAGCTGTTATGCTAGGACGCATTGATGAAAACATAAAGGCAATACGAGATGCAGTAGATAAGATGCAGGTCGCAAGATCTGTTAAATAATAAGGTAGTTTAATATGGACCCTTTTACAGCAATGGCTGCAGCTACCAGTGCCTATAAGGGTATAAAGAAAGCCATTGATGTAGGTAGAGACATCTCATCTATGGGCAGTACATTGTCTAGTTGGTCTAAAGCAGTAAGTGACTTAGACTTCTTAGAACAAAAGGCTCAAAAGCCTCCGATGTATAAGATGTTTACTAACACGCAGTCAGATGCTCTTGAGATATGGACACAGAAGCAGAAGCTCAAGGAGATGAGGGAAGAACTAAAGGAGTATATCTCTTTTGTATACGGCCCGTCAGCTTGGAGAGAGATCGTAAGAATAGAAGGCGAACAACGTAAAGCACAACGTGATGCAGTGTACGCCAAGAAAGAGTTTATAGATAGTTGTATTAATGGTGTATTGATAACTATAATAGTACTAGCAGGTATAGGAGCTACGATTGCCCTTCTGTACATGATAGGTTCACAACAAGATAAGTGGTAGATAAAAAGAAAGTTTAAAGATATGGCGAAATTTTTAGTTGGTGCTGGTGGCTCTGGAGGGTCTTGGACAGGAGAGTATGGCTCTACTATAGGTAAATCCTATGGCTCTGAAGCTGAGGCAGAGGCAGCAGAAGCTAAAAATAAAAAGCCTTCAGGGTATGCGCCGGGAGGTGCTGTAGGTGGTGATACAACTGATGATGGTGGTTATCAAGCTGGTGCAACTGGTCAGTCTAGTATTGGTGGAGGTGCTACAAGATTAAAGAATAATCAGTTAACAGTCGCAAAACAAAAACTAGCTGAAGACCCTACAAATACAACTCTGCAAGCTAGAGTTACTGAACTCGAAAGTGAACTTGGAAATATTGTTGAAGGTGCAGTAAGAGGCAAAACTGCAGTAGCATTAGTTGATCCGGGTTCTCTAGCTGAAAAAGCAGAAGTAGATAAGATTGACGCATCTAAAACAGGTAACATAGCTAAGGGTACTGCTCAACTAGGTGATGCACCTCAAGGCACTGTCACTAAAGTAGGAGATGCCGATGCAGCAGATGCTCCTGATGCTATCACTACAGTTAAAGCAGGGACTGATACATCTAAAGCAGAAGTACAAACTGAAGTAGACAAAACACAAGCAGCCCAAGGGACACTATCAGAAGGCTCTACCTTTGATGGTGTAACTATGACACCTACAGATACTGCAGTAGGTGACTTAAAAGCAGCACAAGGCAGTAGCATTGTAATGAATAACCCTGTCACTAGGGAGATTCAAGAAGGAGAACTTATCTCTGGCTCTGCTGATGCTGTTAAAGCTGCTAAGTTTACTGAGCAAGTACAAGCTGCAGAGGCTACACCTTCAGATAAAGCTACTGTACAAGGTCAGCTTGATGAATTGATGACAGACTTTGAAGGTGGTGCTACTCCACCGTGGGCTGCAGGAGCACTTCGTAACGCTACAGCTGCAATGGCTGCACGTGGCTTAGGTGCATCATCTATGGCGGGGCAAGCTCTCGTACAAGCTGCGATGGAAGCTGCACTACCTATAGCTGCTGCTGATGCACAGACTGTGGCTGGCTTTGAGATGGCTAACTTGTCGAACAGACAACAGCGTGCCATGCTTGCAGCTGAGCAGCGTGCTGCATTTATGGGTCAAGAGTTTGATCAGAACTTCCAAGCTAAAGTACAGAATGCATCTCGTATTGCTGACGTTGCTAACATGAACTTTACTGCTGAACAACAGGTAGCACTAGAGAACTCTCGTAATGCTAACTCAATGAACATGGCTAACTTAACTAATCGTCAAGCTATGGTTATGTCTGAAGCATCAGCTATAGCTAATCTAGAGTTAGCTAACTTGTCTAACCAACAACAAGCTGCTGCCCAGAACGCTCAGTCTTTCTTACAGATGGATATGTCTAACTTAGATAACAGACAACAGACAGAGATATTCAAATCACAGAGTATGATACAGTCTATCTTCACTGATACAGCAGCAGAGAATGCAACAAAGCAATTTAATGCTTCTAGTGAGAATCAAACTAAGCAGTTCATGTCTACTATGAAATCTCAAGTAGAGCAGTTCAATGTAAGTCAAACTAATGCTATGTCTCAGTTTGATGCTGATGCTACAAATGCTATGACTAAGTTTAATAAAGATGTAATAAACCAACGTGATCAGTTTAATGCAACTAACCAGCTAGTTATTGCACAGGCTAATGCAGAGTGGAGACAGAAGGTAGCTACTACAAACTCAGCTGCAGAGAATATAGCTAACGCTGAAGCAGCTAAAGCATCCAATGATTTTACCTCATCTACTATAGATCAGATCTGGCAGCGTGAGCGTGACATGATGTCTATGGCTTGGAAGTCAGCAGAGAGTTCATCAGATCGTGCTAACAATATTATTATGGCACAAATGGGTATAACAGCACAGAAGGACGCTATTGATGCACAAATTGCAGCAGACAGTCAAGCTGCTATCGGTGGTCTATTTGGTAAGCTTTTATTCTACGGAATTACAGGCGGTGCCGGGGCAGCAGTATAGTAAAAACGATAAAAACAAGGTATTAAATATGGCATTTGGTGGTAAAAATAATAGACAAGCAATGGCAAATGCCATAGTAGAAGAGATTGATGGCGATTCTATTCAAGCTGCGATTGAGCAAGCACTTGGTGTGTCAACATCTGCTACTACAGGTCAGGGCGCAAAAGCTGCTGAAGATACCTTAGCAGATACAAAACAAACTGTCAATTCTATGCGTCAAAGATCCTTGGGTGCAAGGAAAGAAGAAAACAAACAGATGGATGCCGATAATGAAAAAAGAGTTGCTGATGTAGGTAAGTCTTGGATGACTCTCTTAATGGGAGATGAAGAAGCTAATGCATCACAAGGACCAGACCCTTTAGGTTTAGCAAAACCAGATCGTAAAGCTATAGCTAAAGCTAAAAATATAAAAGATAAAGGTGCAGTAGGTCTTATGGGTAGACCTAAGCTTAGACCCCCTTCATTAACTGTAGATACAGAATCTTCCATAAACGTGCGTAATAATAATCTAGGAAACATTAAGAACTCATCAAAGAATAAGTGGAAAGGTCAAACTAATTTAGACACAGAAGAAACATTTGCTTCGTTTTCTTCTCCTGAATTAGGTGTTCGTGCACTTAAAAAAGTTATAGAGGCTAACATAAAGGCAACATCTACTATAGAAGAATACGTTAATCGTTATGCTTCTGAGCCAGATGAGAGAGCACATTTTAAAAAGACAGGTTCTTTACTGCCACACTTGAGAAACTATGCATTAGTTATAGCTAAGAGCCAAGGATTAGATAGTGAAAAAGATACGCTTCCTAAAGAAACAAATATGTTGGAGTGGATTAAAGCCACAGCTAGGGCAGAAGGTGGGGAAGAAGCACTAAACTACTTTACAGATGATATAATAAAAGCAGGAATAAAATAATGTTTGGTCTACCTTTAGAATTAATCACTATGCTTTTCTCCACTATCTTAGGTGGGGTGATGTCTATCTGGGGTCAGTCTAATAAGTCTAAGGCTGAGCAGAATAAGATGCTCTTAGCTAATGCTAATTTTAAAGCTAACCAAGTTAACGCTGCACGTGATGCAGGTAGGACCGACTCACACTTTGCTTGGACACGTAGACTTATAGCATTATCTGCTGTAGGATCAATTATTGTCTTGCCAAAGGTAGTGGCAGTGTGGTATCCTGAAGTAAGTGTTATCGTAGGCTACACAGAAGTACAAGGTGGCTTTATGAATTGGCTATTTGGTCCTGAAGAAGCAATACAATGGAAGTCAGCTAACGGCTTTGTAATAACACCCCTAGATACACACATAGTATCAGCAATCATAGGCTTGTACTTCGGTGCAGGTTTCACTAAATAGTAAGGTAAAAGAAATATGGCAATGATGGCACCCATACCCGGACAATCTCTTACAGATGAACCTAGTAACTTTGCTTGGGAAAGACCTCCTGAGATTACAAACCCTAATGAAGCTGTTAGGTTTCACTTAGATCGTTTGTCTGAGAAGCCTGTCGCAGAATCTGTATTGTTTCTTATGGAGTTTGGCTACCCTACAGATGTCCTTACACGTAGTTTACTCACTGCTTCTGTAGGTGAGGGTATGCATTCGGTTGATGTTAGCTTAATAATTGCACCTGTGATCGAGGAAGAGCTAGGATACATGGCTCGTACTGCAGGGATCGACTACAAAGAAACCTTTGCAGAGGATAAGACTGATGATGAGCTACAAGAAGAAAGACTTCGCATACTAATCTCTAAGAAGTTAAATGATAGCTTAGGTAAAGGTGACAATGAGTTTACACGTGAGACTTTAGGTTCACTAGGTTCATCTGGTGAAGATGATCTTGAAGCTATGCAAGCTGACATAACACCTGCACAAGAACAAGAGCAACAAGAACTTATGGACTCAGGCGTAGAAGTAGATGAAGAAGATGTAACAACAGATCTACCTAAAGTCGGTATGCTTGCTGAAGAGAATATTGTAAATGAAGATCCTATGCCAAGTGGTAAAGGTCTAATGAGTAGGAGTGTTTAAATGGGTTTGAGTTTTCTTGGAGGTATGGCAGAATCTTTTGGTGAATCATTAGATGAGCAGCATAAGTATATCAGAGCTAAACGTGCAAAAGACCGTGACTTCCTTATGACCTATGGAACACAAGCTGTAACGGGTGCTAAGAGTAAAGCAAACGAAGTTATTTCTATTGGTTATAGACTTGAAGGTTTAGGTTTTAAAAAGAATCACCTTACTTATCTAGTAGAAGAGTCAGGTCCACAAGCCTTATCTACATTGTATGAGCGTGTTAAAAAGTATGAAAGTGATCCTGTAGGCTTGGAAGAAAGTACTATTAATACGATGATGGAAAGATCAAAAAGTTATAAAGCTCCAGACCAAAGCTACGAAGATATGGTTAATAGAGCTTTTGGTTTGTACAAAGATAATGCTACTGATGATCCAGCAGAAAATGAGAAAGTTGGCTTTCTTGCTTCTATGGGCTTAGATCCTGCATCAGCTGACAGTGCGCTAGAAGAACAATACATGGGTGGATATACAGGGCGTGACATAAAGCGCATTATGGGTACGGCTGCTCCGGGCTTAACTGGTCCTCTAGGTGTAGACTTTAGTGTTTTACCTAAGACATATACACCAAGAGACTATGCTGCTTTTACAGAAATAGCAGAAAATAAAATAGAAGTATTAGCAGCTGATGCTTTATTTCAGATGGCACCCAGTGCAGCAGATAGAGCAAAACTAAAGACAGACGCTGATAATCCTAATAATAAAGAAGCAATAAAAAAATTACAGACTTTTATTGAATTAGAAAAGGCTATAAAAGAAGTTCCTCCAAGATATGATATAATAACAAATCTTGTACCTTTAGTAAGATCAAGCTTACTAGATTTTGATAAGGCAACTAGTGGAGGTTTATATAGAAATCCTACTTTCTTATTGTCAGTACCTAATTTTAGAGACTTCGCAAACCCTGATAAGAAAGAAAAATTATCTATAGAAGTACAATATGCTAGGGCGTTTACTAAATATCCTTTTATTGAAACTTTAGATAAACTTAAAACTTATAATACATATGAAGAAGGACTTTCTTCTAAAAAACCTGCCTTTATAGTAGATGGACAACTAAGAATTTCAGAAGATTTAAATGTACTTAATCTTTTTAAAGATGCAGCTGCTGGTAAATTTGATACTATTCCCACCCCTCAAAGTTTATCACAAACTGTTGTAGATGGAATACCTGTTAGTCAACAACCTGTTGCAGCAAAGCCTGTTGTAGATGTAATACCAGAATCTACGTCACTTACACAGCAAATGTTATCCTTAGATATTCCTGACACTGAAAAGGACAACGATAATAAAGAAACTAATCCTGTTCTTACTGGATGGACAAACATATCTGATCAAGCAATGGCAGATCTAACAGCTGAGTTTAATGATGACTATAAGTCTAAAGCAACTAGCAGAACTAGAACAGAAAATGATGCAATTAAGAGTGGCTTTGACACTGACAAGAAAACTTTAACTAATGCTCTTGAGAATGTAAGAAACTACATTGAGGCTGACGGTAATGGTGCTCCTGAAGAAACTCTCAAAGCACTAGCACTTAAGATGACTTCAGAGTTAGACACTGCTCCTGAAGATGTACAACAGATAGTCATGAGTTTAATACAAAACTTAGAAGATGGTGAGTTCCCTGATCCTCAAAAAAACTTTGGTGGACAGTTCATGGATATTCTTCGTACAGTAGGTAGTTACATACCAAAAGGAAGCAATGCTAAACAAGAGACAATAGCAACTAATGATCCTGCAGACGTAGTTGCTATGGGAAAGATACCTTACACAGAACTTAAGAGCACTCAAGAAGTTTCAGACGCTATTGAGTTTAACTCTTTTGATAGTATAAAGAATGAATTAAAACTAGGCAATCTTAAAGACGGTGACATAGTTAAATATAATGCTAATTATTTTATAGTAAACCAGCAAGGTTTATCTGGGGCTATTGGCGAAGTAAAAGTAATTGGACAATAAAACTAATGGTTGATTATAGATCTATGAGATTTGATGGTTCCTCAGAAGAAGAGGACACTATTAATTACAGACTTCAAACTTTTGATGAACCTCAAGATATAGAAGTAGAAAAACCTTACAGACTTCAAACTTTTGATGAGCCTGAAGAACCTGTAACTTTTGGTCCTACTGATACAACTACTGCTACACGACAGGCAGTACAATCATTACCTGATGCTGAGACTATCAATGATCTAATGACTGACAACAACTTCGCTGTAGTTGGGCAGTATATGGATCAGCGTTTTGGTATGCAAGAGGCTAGGCATGGGCGTCAGAAGATTGTGGATTCATTCGTCAATCACATGCGTAAGTTTAACTTCGGTCAATCTGTAACGACAGGCACAGAGTTAGCATATCTTAGTACAGACGATGAAGTTAAGAAGATAGCTGCAGGTCAAGCATACAAACTCTTTGACAATATGAAGGGTGCTTTCTCTGAAGAGTACACGTTTGCTCAGAAGGCTGACGCTGTGTACGACTACGGGCGTGCTCTTGTAGTTGATCCTATTAACTTAGTATCACTAGGTTTTGGTAAGCTTATTACAGGTGGTGCTACTAAGGTTGCAGCACAGCTTGCTAAAGAGACAGTAAAGAAACTTGTAACTGAATCACTAGGTAAGAAGGCTGCTAAAGGCACGCTTACTAAAGCTATGCAAGTACAAGTCAATCAGATTGAGCAAAGAGTAATAGGTCAGATCCTTAAGGGCGAAGCTGTTGAGGGTGTTGCAGAGGGTGCCTTTAAAGAAGGCCTTAAGTCAATGACACGCAAAGAGATAGTAGCTACAGCTGCCTTTGATAGTGCTGCTGCTGTTACTGTAGACACTGTGTATCAGAAAGCTCGTATGCAATCTAACGTTCAAGATAACTACAGCGTACTACAAGGTGCTCTCACTGGTGTTACAGGAGTATTTGGTGGGTCACTAGCCTATGGTCTTAGCTTACTTAACAAGGCACCTCATAGTGAAGCAACTCTACCTTTATTTATGCAAGCTCATGATAATGCCATTGCAACTGAAGCAGCAGTAGATGCTTTAGCAAAAGAAGCTCGTAAGAAGAGTAACAAAGAAGCTATTAAGAATATGAACTTTAGTGAATTTACTAAAGCACTAAATAAAAGTAGCACTGCTGCAGCTAGATGGTCAGCTAAAGTAAACAGAGGAGATAAGCTTCGCCGTACTACAGAGGGAAACCCTGATCCACGTAGGGATGAGTTACTAGGTGCATTCTTTCATGGAGTAAATGATGGGGATGATGTCTTCAAGGGACTAAAGAATATCTTTGATGACTTCGGTATTAAGTTATCTAATGAAGATGATACCTTTGCAAACTTTACAGACTTCTTAACAGAAAATATAAAAGCTCTACCTAAAGAAGCAAAAGCTGAAGTTAATTCTTTGTACAAATCTACCATGCAGAAGCTTCCTGAGTTTAATCCTAATGAAAAACCTGCAAGCTTAATAGGTGGATTAAACATTCTATCTAGTTTATCTAGTGAGTGGGGGCGTCAAGGTCATTTGCTCTCTAAGCTTAAGCAAGACTTAAAATTATCTAAAGGTCAGACAGCTGCAGAGAAATACAATGAGCTTATAGAGAAAACTCTTGATGCACCTAAGCCTACGATAGTAGAAGCAGCACGAGGCAAAGTCAAAGAGGGTGCTGCTACAATGCAGCAGAATTTAATTCGTATGTTGATTACACACCCCGGTACAACTGCACTCAACATTGTTGGTTGGGCTAACGCTACAGCTATGCAATCTGTAGGTGATACTATAAGAGGTGCATTGTATGGTGGTCGTTCTCTAGGTGAGATGGCTATTGGTCGTACTACCAAGGCAACAGAGTTTGCTAACAAGTCAAAGCTTATGCTCACCTTGCAACGCCAGAAGCTAACAAACTTAGTAAGTCCCTATGCTACACAACAAGCAGCATTTTCTTTTCTTGCAGCTAATCCTAAGTCTCAGAGAGAATTATTTCGCTACATGTCAGGTGGTATTGAGCTTGATGATGTGTACAAAAACTTAGGTTTTAAACTAGACGATACTACTAATCCCGGTGCTTGGGAAAAAGTCATGGACTTTGCTCAGACAATGTACGGAGTTAAAGCACAGGATATGTTCACTAAGTCACAAGAGTTTATGTACGCCTTAGACAAACAGATACGTATCAACTACGGTATGAGCTACACAGATTTCTTACAAGACCCTAACCTATATAAGGCAATGAAGGGTGATGACTACGTTAGGATACAAGCTGCAGCTGTTGAAGATGCACTACGTAACGTATATGCCAAGTCTTATGGAGGTGATCGTAAGAAAGGTGCAGAAGGTGCACTAACACTTGCTGCTAGATTTATAGAAGACTTACGTAAGGTTCCTGTGTTTGGTGCAATGGTTCCCTTTGGGCAGTTCTTTAACAATACATTAGGTCATATGTTTGATCATACAGGTATAAGTTTAGTACATAGGTATGCAGCTGGTACTAGTCGTGACCCTTTAGAGTTGCTTACTAAGTCAGCAGTCGGTGTCTCTTTTATTGGAGTTGTAACTGCTCGTGAGATGAAGAACATGGAAGAAGGCTTAGCTTTATTTGATGAGCGTGGCAGTGATGGTGCAATACGTAACCGTATGTATGACTTTCCTTATAGCTACTATAAAGCTGTGGGACGCTTAGGTGCTCACGTGGTTAGAGATGGAGTAATCCCTCCTGAAATGTGGAGAGAAGTCGTAACTGTATTTGGTCCTAAGAATCTTACACGACAGCTAGGTGACACAGCTAAGATGTCCTACGATTTGTTTGCAGACATTGCAACAGGAGAGGACGTTGCAGTTAGAGATGGTCTAATTAAAGTTGTGCAAGATGCAGGTTCTATGTATCTAAGTGCTTATTCAAGGCCACTTGATCCTGTCAATCAAATCATTGCTCTAGGTAGAGGTGAAGACTTCATACCTATTGATCGTAAACAAGGCTCAGAGTTTATAAACAAATCTTCTAGGTATGTAGATCAGATCTTTACCTTATTGAGTGGTGAGGAGTTAGCACCAGAAAAATTTAGTGCCGTAACTGATACTCCTGCAATGGCACCCATAGGTAGGATCTTTGGTTATCGTGAGGTTCCGGGTCAAACATCTATTCAACGTATGTTTAATGAAATAGGTAAACCTCAGTGGCGCACTGGTATAAAGTCTTTTATTCCAGAAGTAAGAAATGATATTAATAAGTATATAATTACGTTCTTAGAATTTGAAGCGGAGAAGGCCATAAACGGACCTGTTTGGAAAAATTCTAATACAGAAGAACGTACCGTCCTACTTAATGGTGTTATTGCAAAAGCTAAAAAATCTACTATAGATATACTTGAAAGAAGCATTGACCCTAATGACAAAAAAACTCTTAAGCTTTATAATTTAAGTAAAGGAAGAGCTGGTATTAATAAAACTGAAGTAGAAAAAGCATTAAAAGATCTAAACTTAGACATGGATATAACTGATTTAGATGAAAATCAATTAGACTTTTTAATTAATTATATGGAAGCCATGAGAGAAGATAAACAAAAACTTAAAGATTCGTTAGAATAAAAGAAGGGGCAACACTAAGCTGCCCCTCCGTAGTTCTATTTAATACCATGCGTATCTGCAGAGCGTCTTGCCCACAACAGCGCAGTAGTAAGGTTCTGCTTAACTACATCTAGCTCCGTTGTACCCCAAAGATTATTATCTAAGAACTCCTCAACCCATGTGAAGTGATCTTGAAGTCCTTCGTTAAATACTTTACGTTTACTGTCTAGGTGTTCTTTAGCCTCACGTTCTAGTTTCACACTAC
>Ga0075481_10000981_pt1 | contig 11039 bp, 7 predicted proteins | sample DEB08_DNA_11_FD_76337 | JGI IMG/M metagenome (GOLD analysis project Ga0075481, IMG submission 76337) | Aqueous microbial communities from the Delaware River and Bay under freshwater to marine salinity gradient to study organic matter... | ecosystem: Environmental > Aquatic > Marine > Coastal ... | reverse complement strand
GATTGCCGATTCTGCCGGCGCCGCGATATCCCATGACCTGCGGCAGAAGCAGGGTCCGCAGCACCGAGTGCGATACCAGTTCGGCCACCGGATCCACCGACACGTCCAGATCATCGACCAGCGGCTCCGGGACGCACACGGTCTCGAGGTCGATCGGGACCGGCGACCCACCCACCGCCATCACGTTCTCGAGGTGGAAGTCGTTGCCCTGAAGAAGGTGGATCAGCGCCAACAACGAACCCATCCGCCGCGCGTACCGCCGGAGATCGTCGAGGTCGACCCCGGGAGCCGACTCGATGAACTCGGCCCAGCCCCACCGACCCCGGTCGATGGTGCGAGGCGTTCGAAGACGAAGATCGTCCGGGAGCATGGCGTTGGCCGACTCGACGATCTCGGCGAAGGCCGTGTCGACGCGGCAGCTGCGCGGCTTGTAGACCACGCGAACTCCCGAGTCGAACGTGCACACCGCGACCGACCTGCCCCCGTTGTGGCTGTCGCCCGATCCGAAGGCGAGCTTCGACAGCGCCCCGATCGCGTTGCCGCCGCCATAGGTCTCCGCGAGAATCGACCGATCCTCCTCGAGCCGATCGAGGAACTCGCCGAGGCCGCGCACCCACGCATTCACCCGCACGGCCAGCAGCCGCGCCAACGCCGGGTATCGCTTCGCCCAGGCCGTCGCCTCGCGACCGACCATCTCCCGGACCGCTCGGGCGTACGCGACCCGGGGCGGCTCGGCGACCAGCATTCCCAACGCGAAGTCGTTGCCGTCGTAGAGACCCAGACGGTTCCGCTCGAGCGCGGCGATGCCGGCGAAGCGGGCGAACCTCGCGAGGCCCTCCAGCAGGTGCCGTTGCTGCGCGCGGAGAACCTCGGGACCGAGCCGATCGTCGAGATCCGGCATCCGGGCGCGAAGACGATCCGTGGCGACATCGACCCACGGGACCAGCGCATGCTCGAAGGGGATCGGCTTCTCCTCGCCGATCGAGAGGTACTCCGCCAGCGGCAGGCCGTCCTCGTCGCAGTCACCGTCCCAGGCCAGCACGTCCTCGAGCGGCGGCACCCAGGTCGCCGCCGGCACGTCCGCCGCGGCCGATTCGTCGATGCGACCGACCACCGACGCGAACTCCGAAGTGGCGACGCCGAGTTGCGCCAGTCGATCGTCCATCGGCTGCGCGTCGCCGCGACCGAGCATCGATCGCCAGCAGCGCAGCAGGATCTCTGCTCGCTCGGAGTCGGGCTCGAACGCGTCGGGACGACGGCGGAACAACTCGATCCGCTCGGGCAGATCGAGCGCCGCTTCGATCAACTCCCATGACAGGCGCCTCGCGGACGATTCGGTGGTGGGGTTCAAGTCACATGCCTCTCTGCGGTTGGACTCGCGTCGAGATCGGACGCGCGGACGCCGCCCGCGGCAAGCGTTGGGAGGTCGTACGACGCGAGCCGAAGCACTCGCCGCACCCGCTCCGCCGAGTCGGCGCCCACGAATGCGACGGACAGGGACTCCACCGAGTTCGCCACGGACCGAAGAAGATCGATCAGTTCCGGCAGCCGATTCGGGTCGAGATCGGCGGTGTAGGTCAGGACTCTCGCGTCCGCCCGGGCACCGTCCTTGCCGATGCCGAGCCCCTCGAGGAAGAGCGAGGCCTCGAAGCGACCGAGTGCGGCGGTGAATCCCATCAGGTCCGCAAGCACCTCGTCGTGGACGTGCAGGCGGTAGCCCCCGAGCAGGCGGTGGGTCGCATGATGCGTGAACTCGTGCTCGAGCCGAAGCCCCATGGACGCTTCGAGCCACTCGTCCTCGCCCAGCCCGACGCGCGACGCCGACAGACCCGCATACGGCGCGGGGTGCAGCAGGATCAGGCGGTCGTGGAACGCGGTGGCATCGGCCGCACGACGGCGACGCATCTCCTCGGGCCACGCGTCGGTCCCACGGCCTTCCGCGAGAAAGTCCGACTGCGCTGCACGCAGCCGCACCGGATTCGGAAGACCCCCGACGTACAGGGCATGGACGTTCGGTCCGACCGGCACGGGTTCGCACCGATTGCCGAGGGCCCGAAACGCCCGCTCGAAGTCGCGTCGATCGCCGAACTGCGCGACGGGCAGACCGCCTGCGGCATGGTCCACGACCCGCCACTCGACGGCCCCCGGCGCCGCGAAGATCGCCTCCGCCGCCTGCGGATCCATGATCGCCTGCCCGCCGCGAATCGCCCGCGCATACGCCTCGGAGGTGGAGGCGTGCTCGGCGATCGGAATCTGAAACTGGGCGAGCGCCTCGACGAGCGACGACGCCGAGCCGCCACGCGCCTGGTGGTGCTCGCGCCACCACCCGACATGGGCCTCGTCCGGCACCGGGGGCACCTCGCCCTCGAGCACCGGGTCGAAGCGGCGTTGGAGATACGACTCGAGCGACTGGGGGCCGCTTTCGGTCATGGTCCCTCCGTGGCGCCCGGGTCCGAAGCCGCAGGTCCGGACTCGCCGCTCGAAGGCTCGGTGAGCGAATCGAACGTGGGTCCGCCGCCACCCTCCGACTCTCGCAGGCCGCCGGGGATCCCGCTCGCGGGATTCGGTGGATCGGCCGCCTCGAGTCGACTCCGATCGAAGTCGTCGCTCCACTCCACGCCGGAGTGGCCGAGAATGCACCCGGTGGCCTGGGCCAGATTGGCCTTGGCGATCTGGTACTGCACCGCCGCGGTGGCCTGCTGGACTCGAGCCGAACTCAGGGATTGCAGGGCCTGGCTGAGGTTCGAGCTGGGTATCTGGCCACGGTCGAAGAGACGCTTGTACGCGTCGTAGAACCGCTCCGCCGCGCGGACCTGGAACTCCGTGCTCACGATCGAGGACCAGCCCGCCTGCAGGGTGTCGATGGCGTCGAGCACCTCCTGCGTGACGAGGATCTCCCGCTGGCGGCGGTTGGCGATGATCTGGAGGCGCTGGAGGATCGCGGCCTGATGGTTCGCGATCGCCGCGTCGTTGCCGATCGACACCGAGGCGTTCAGGCCGACCATCCAGCCCGGCGGCGCCTGCCCCTCGAAGAGGTTCCGCGTGGCGTCCGCGATGCTGCCGGAGTCCACCGACGTGGTGAACCCCATCGGCTGCCACGCCGCCATGATGTCGATCTCCGGCAGCATCGCGTTCTCGTTCATCATCACGGCGACGGCGGCGCTGCGCTGCTGGAACTCGTACTGCAGCAGATCGGCCCGATTCCCGAACGCCGTCTCGACGAGCCGCCGGGAGTCGAATTCGTATCCGACCAGCGTCGGTTCCGTGGTCGGCTGCAGCGCCACGGAGCTGTCCAGGGAGAGATCGGGCTCCTGCATGACGACCTTCACCGCCCGAACCGCCTGGAGCAGGCTGCTCTCTGCCGAGACGACGCGATCGACCGCGATGGCGACGTCGACCTCGAAGTTGTAGACGTTGGCGATGGAGTTGGTTCCGGCGTCGACGAGCCGGCGCTGCTCCTCGAGCAGATTCCGAGCCGTCTCGTACAGGTCGAGGTTGATGCGCAGCGTCTTCCAGGCGAGGTACAGCTGCCAGTAGGCGATCTCCGCCTGGATCAGCTGGTTGGTCACCGCAAGTTGGGCCTGGCTTCGAGCCATGCCGAGTTGGGCTCCGGCGATGGCGATCGACCCCTCGTTGTACTCGATGCCGGCGCCACGAAGGAGCGGCTGGGTGATCTGCAGGGTCGGCTGGCTGGTGGCGACCTCGGTCTCGGGAGTCCCCGCCGCGCGGCTCGCCTCGGTCCCGAACGACCAGTCGAGCTGCACCGTGCCGCCGCTGCGAAGCGGCACCTCGAACCCCGGCGTCACGCCGAAGGAATCGCCCTCGACGTCGATGTACTCGACGCCGTAGAACTCCGGGTTGGTGATGGTCGACTTCGTGATGCTCGCCGTGAACGTCGCCTGGAACTTGGCGCGCTCGCCGAGGAACTGCTGCTCCGCGATCAGCGGCGAGGCCAGCGACGACTGGATCGACAGATTGTTGTCGATCGTCGCCCGTCGGACGGTGACGAGATCCAGATCTCGCGGCTCTCCGATCGACATGCGGGAGAGCAGATCGGACACCCGCGCCATTCCGTCGTCGTCGGATCCCGATCGAGGCGTGGGGGCGATCCTGGCGATGCCCGCGGCGCCGTCGAGCGGCGTGATCGTGCCGAGCGAACCGCCGTACTCCTCGAGGTGCCTCCAGTCGTCGTCGGTCGAGGTCGCACACGCCGCCATCGTTGCGCACAGCAGCAGCAGAATCGGCCGTCGAATTCTCATGAGGTCTGGCCCGCCATCAGGTCGCCGAAGTGTCCGCCTTCCGCCACGAGTTCGTCGAAGGTTCCCGACTGGACCACCCGTCCGCGATCCAGCACGTAGATGCGATCGGCGTTGCGGATGGTGCTGAGTCGATGGGCGATCACGATCCGCGTCGCTCCCAGCTGGTCGATGGAGCGGGTGATCTCGGCCTGCGAGGCGTTGTCGAGGGCGCTGGTGGCCTCGTCGAGGAAGAGGACCTCGGGCCGGCTCACCAGCGCGCGGGCGATCAGGAGCCGCTGGAGCTGACTCTGCGAGAGCGAGGTCGGACCGATCATGGTCAGCATGCCCATGGGCATCCGGTCGATCTCGTCGGCCATGCCCACGGTGCGGGCCGCCGCCCACGCGTCGTCGAGGGTGCGCCGCGAGCCCACCCCGAGAATGGTCGACTGCACGTTGCCCGACAGCGCCTCGCTGGACTGCATCACGACGCCCACCTGCGATCGGACGATGCTCGCATCGAGATTCTCGAGCGGCAGTTCGTCGTACAGCACCTGGCCCGAGACGGGCCGCTCGAGTCCGAGCAGGACGCTGAGCAGGGTCGACTTGCCGCAGCCGGTTCGACCGACCAATGCGATGAACTCGCCGGGCTTCGCCTCGATGTCCACGCCGTCGAGGATCCAAGGCAGTTCCGGGGCGTATCGGAACCGAAGCCCTCGCGCCGAGACGCCGCCCCGCAGCGTCACGGCGTCGCCGCCCGAATCGTCGACCTCGGTCGACGCCGCGAGGATCGGACGGATCCGCGTCAACTGCGGAAAGATGTCCGCCACCGCCTTGATCGCCGGCGCGAGTCCGACGACCGCACCGAGGAAGGCGCTCAGCGCCGTCACGAAGGCGACGAATCCTCCCGCATCCATCACGGTTCCCGACCCGGGATGGCGGACGGCGTCGGTGAACTCCACGAAGACCAGGGCCAGGGCGATGGTGGAGGTCGCGCCCACCACCAGCGACAGCCAGACCCCGAGCACGCCGGCGCGATAGCTGATGCCGCCGACCTCGCCGAGACGAGCGAGAAAGCGGGCGAGGACCCGACTTCGCGATCCCTGGATCCTCACCTGGCGGATGCCAATGAGGAGATCGACGCCGAATCCGTCCAGCCCGCCCTTGGCGACCGACAGTCTGTAGTCGAGTCGGGACATCCCGATGGTCAGCCAGGCCACGAGGACCAGCTCGACGGCGATGACGCCGATGGCGGTCAAGGCCATGCGGGCGTCGTAGTAGAAGAGGATCCCGAGGTTCGACAGACTCGCCGCGAAGGAGAGCAGCACCGACAGGATCGACTGGGTGAGCGCCGATCGGATCTGCTCGACCGCCATCACCCGCTGGGTGAGATCGCCCGAGGAGGAGTCTCGGAAGAACGAGGCGGGAAGTTGCAGCACCCGGTCGACCAGCGCCGCGATCACCTGGTAGCTGCTTCGCGTCTCGATGCGCAGGAAGGCGATTCCAGCCATCACGTGAACCAGGCCCTTCGAGATCGCGATCGTCACGAGCATCGCGCCCACGAACAGCAACTGCACCTGCTCGAAGGAGGGGATCACCGTGCCGACGATCATGCCGGTCAGGATCGGCACCAGCGCGACCAGCCCCGACGTGGCCAGCGTGATCCCGACGACGACCGCCAGGTCGCCGAAGTTGCCGACGCCGACGAGTCGCAGAAGGTCGAGGATGCGCACGGGTCCGTGCGGAAGCGGGCGGTAGAACATGACCGCGTCTGGCGAGATCTCGGCGGCCATCGCCGCCCCGACCCGATCGATCCGGCGGGTCGCGCCATCCCGGTGTTCGTAGGCGATGTAGCCCGATCCCTTCGGAAGCAGCGCGACGCTCGCGCCCCCGTCGGCGGTCCGGGCCAGCAGCGGCCCGGCCTGCTCTCGCCACCATCGTCCCTCCAGCTTCACCTCGCGGTACTGCAGGTGAAGGCGACGCGCCACCTGGGCGACCGGATCGACGTCGGGCTGGAGTTGGAGATCCGCGACGCGCTCGGTCGGCACGTCGAGGGCCTCGAGCACCCGCAGCGCCGCCTGGACGTCGTCGGTCGTCTGGATGAAGCTCGTCGCGCGGGAGGCGGCGGATTCCGCGGGATCCGCCATGAATCGGATCGCCTCGTTCAACGACTCGTCGTCCAACTGCCGGAGGCGTTCGATTCGACTGCGAGACCTCTCGGCAGCCGACGCGACGACGTCCCGTATCGACGAGATCATGGCGTCGATCAGGGCGTCGCGCACCGCCGTCCATGTGGGGGAGTCTCCGAGCGCGACGATCCACTCCCGCCGACGATCGGAGTCCTCGAACACCGATCTCACGGCGTCCTCGAGATCGGACAAGGACTCGATCTCCGCTCCCGGGGGCGGAACAAGCGTCTGCACGCGGGCATCGTGGGAGATGCGAAGGTCGACGATCCATCCCTCCTCGTCCGGGGGGATCGCCAGCAATCCTCCGGGCCCGGATTCGCACACCGTCTCGGGTGGACCGAGTCGGCCGTCGGCGCGCACCGAGCGCACCACGAGCGAGATCGACCCGTCGCAGACGCCCAGCAGGATCGGTCCACGGCGACCACCTTCGAGCCCCTCGGGCGCCTTCGCCTCTTCGGGAGTCTGGATCGCCGTCCAGACGGCGGCATGCCGAGAACCGCTCATTCGTCGCCCCCGAACTCGGAGGCGAACCACTCGTTTCGCGCCGCAAGGGTCGCAAGGTCTCCGCGGTCGACGATCCCGCCGTCGGCCACGACGGCGATCTCGTCCACGAGCCCGAGGGTGGAGCGTCGGCTGGTGATGAGAAGCACCGTGCAGCCCCGCAGGCGGATCCGATCGAGCAGTCTGGCCTCGGTGCGACCATCGAGGGCCGAGGTCGCCCCATCGAGAATCAGGACGCTGGGTCGGCGGGCGAGGCATCGCGCGATCTCCAGACGCTGGCGCTGCCCTCCGCTGAGGTTGCGGCCGCCTTCGTCCACCGCCGAGTCGATCCCTCCCGGCCGATCGAGCAACTCGACGCAATCGGCGTCCTCGAGGGCGGACACGAGGTCCTCCTCGGAGATGGTGGGGTCCCACATGGAGACGTTGTCTCGGATCGTGCCCTCGAAGATCGCGACGCTGCCGGAGCTCCCGGCGACGGACGCCACCAGTCGGTCGCTGTCGATCGCCGCTCGCGACCGGTCGTCGAAGGTGACCGACCCCGACCACGGCTCCTCGAGGCCGAGCACCAGGTCGGCGATCGTCGACTTGCCGCACCCCGACGGACCCACCAACGCGACGAGGCGACCCGGCTCGACCTTCATCGAGAGACCGTTCAGGAACGGCGGCTTGAGGCGATCGAATCCGAACGAGACCTCGTCGAGCCCGATCGATCCCGCGAGGCGCGGCGACTCCTCGTCGGAAGCGCCGGCACCCGTCTCGGAAGCAGCGCCTTCGCCCGGCCCATCGGGCTGCCGATAGTCGAGGACGTCGAGGACGCGATTCATCTGGGCCTGGGTCTCCTGCAGCGTGCGGGCGAGCATCACCATCTGGGTGATCGGGGCGAGGAGGAGGCCGGCGATGAGCTGCATCGAGACGAGCTCGCCGATGGTCAAGCGACCCTCCATCACCTCCCAGCCACCGAGGGTCAGCACCAGTCCGTAGACGATCACGCCCTGCAGGACGACCGGCGCGGCATCGAGCCACGCGTTCCATCGGGCCACGTCCTGCTGGGCGTTCACACCCTTCGCCTGATAGCCCGCCCACTGGCCGAACGCCTCCGACTCGCGACTGGTCGCCTTGAGTTCGCGGATGGACCGAAGCATCGCCATGAGGACCCCGTACTGGCGACCGATCTCACGTTGCACCTTGGTCGACCGATCCACCAGCGTTCGATTCGTGGTGCGGACGCACAGCAGCAGCACGACCGCGCCACCGGCGGCGAGGCCGCCGATGAGGGGATCCATCAGCACGAGCACCGCCGCGTAGACCATCGCGGTGCCGACGCTCACCACCTGCTGGAGGATCTGATTGCCGAGGTTCGTCGCGATCACCTGGTTCGATGCCAGTCGCTGCACCAGATCGCCCGGCGAGCGCTGGAGATAGAACCGCATGGGCAGGTCCAGCAGATGCGTCGCCAGACGAGTGGCCTGCATCAGGAACATCCGCAGGACGAGGCGATTGAGCGCCATCCGCTGCACCAGCTGGATCCCGAGCTGCACCACCACCATGCCGAGCATCCCGACGACGATCCAGAACGACGACGGCGTGTCCTTCGCTTGGACCACGCGATCGATGAAGGCGCCGGTGAATCCCGGGATCACGACCCCCGGGATCGCCAGGATCATCCCGCAGAGCATCGCGAAGAGCGCCGCGACCCGGTTGCCGCGGAGCCAGGTCTTGACCCCGCGCAGCAGATTGGGCGGTGCGCCACACGGCTCGAATTCGGGCCCCACGTCGAACTCGAGGGCGATGCCGGTGAACGACTTCGAGAACTCCTCCTCGTCGACGAGGCGCCGACCTCCCGCCGGATCGTTGAGCTGGTAGCGATCGCCGCGCATCCCCTCGAACACCACGAAGTGGCCGAACCCCCAGAACAGGATCAAGGGACGGGTGCTGTCGGTGCGGATCGCGTCGAGATCGAGTCGCTTTCCCTTCGCGACGAGGCCGTGGGCTCTGGCCACCTTCGCGAGCTGTCCCGCGTTCGATCCGTCGCGGGTCACCCCGCACTGCATGCGCAGATCCTCCAGCGCGATCCAGCGCCCGTAGTAGGCGAGGATCATCGCGAGGCTGGCGGCGCCGCACTCCACCGCCTCCATCTGGAGAACGGTCGGCACTCGAGCGACGCGCTTGGCGGACCTTGTCCGTCCGCGCTTCACGGGGTGCCGTCCCCGACCACCGGAGGCGCCGGATCGAGACCAAGAGCGTCCTTCAACCACGGAAGCACCAGATCGATGGGTCGATCCTGGCTCACGAGAACCCGAACGCCGCACAGAGCCGGGAACTCCAACGCCTTCGGAAATCCACCGGCACTCGTCCAGCGCAAACCGGTGGCGGTCGATTCGTCCGCCTCGAGTTTCAGGATCACTTCGAGCATCGGACCGATCTGCTGCGACATCTCGCGGGCCAGGTCGGGGCTCCCGAGGTGAACCGCAGCCGCATTGCCCGAGACGTAGGTGGACACGCGTTCGACCGTCCCGAGGATGTAGCCGTAGCGAGACGGATGGGCGAACGGCAGCGAGACCTGAACCTCCATGCCGGCGGTGATCAGGCGCCCCGTCGCATAGGGAACGTAGGCGGTCGCCATCAGATCCGGTTCCGAGCCGACCGCATCGGAGGCGGGACGGAGATCGACCACCGCGGTCCCGACCTCGACCGTGGATCCCAGATCGACCATGTGACCGAGGACCACCCCGTCGATCGGCGCTCGAACGACCGTGGCGGAGTCGAAGCGCGTCCGCAACTGCTGCACGTCGTCGCGAGCCGAGGCCAGAGCGCCGGCACGAGTCATTCTCTGCTGCTCGGTCTGCGTGACCAGCGAGTCGTACTCGGCGTTCGCCTGCGCCACCAGCGTGTCCTGCTGGCTGATCTCCTGCAGAATCGTGAAGTAGCTCTGTCGTGTGCTGACCAGCTGCGCGCGGGGCACCAGCTTCTGATCGACGAGCGCCTCGAGGTCCTGGATCTCGTCCTTGACCATGTCCGCCAACTGCTTCGTCTGAGCGGTCGTCAACGTCGCCGCCGCAAGCTGGGCGTCCAGCGACGCCTTCCGACGGTCGAGGACCCACTCTTCCGCCTTGGTCAGCTCTTCATCCTGCTTGCGGAGAAACTCCACCCGGTCCGTCGCCTCGCTCAACTGATCCTCGAGATCGGCGTTGGAGAGTCTGAGAATCACGTCTCCCGCCTTGAGATGCTGTCCCACCGGAACGACGACCTCGACCACCCCACCCGAGGCGGACGCGCTGCTGATGTCGATGGGCTGGGTCCCGGCCGGTGCGATCACGCCCTGACCCGTCACCACATTCGGGAGGCGGCCGAACCACCCCCAGGCGATGGCAAGAGTCAACAACAGCACGCCGACGAGCACCGCGATCCATGCACTGCCCCGCACCACGACCAGCCGCTGGTCGAGCTGCTCCGTCGAGGACAGCTGGGACACCGCCTCGGCACGGGCGATCTTGCTGATGTTGCGCTGACTCATGCCGCGGTTTGTATCACAGACGAGTGGGCCACGATCAGGCCCGCCCGCGAACGGTTGAAGTCCGCCCCGACTCGCGCCTCGCTGGCCATCGACCCTCGCCGCTCCCGCAACAGTGACCTCTGTCTGAATACCCCACTCAGGTCAGGGGCGAATCGGGACGACGCCGCGTCGGTCAGCAGTTCCAACTCATGTGTCGTCGTCGGCAGGAACATACACGGCTCCCCCCGCGGCGTTGCTCAGTTCGTCGTCCGAGAGGTCCCCAGAACTGCTGGGCGCCGCAGACAGCGTGATGTGCACGCAGTCGGCGTTCTCCACCACTTTCACGTCCATCCCATCAGGCATCTCGAGCCCGTACTCCTTCAGCACCGCCTTCGGATCGCGCATGAAGCGAGCCTTCAGGGCCTCGTCCTTCCAGCACGCGGCAAACAGTTGGGCCAGGGCGTTCTTCTGTTCGGTCATCGATCGGCTCCTTGTAACGTGACGGTCGGCGTGAAGGCTGGCGGGGTCGTGGCCTCACCCAGCTAGCACGTCACAGGTAACGTCCACGCTGGCCTAGTAGTAAGTTGCTAGTGCGGCCAACAACACCAACTTGTATTCATA
>Ga0075481_10000961_pt1 | contig 11148 bp, 8 predicted proteins | sample DEB08_DNA_11_FD_76337 | JGI IMG/M metagenome (GOLD analysis project Ga0075481, IMG submission 76337) | Aqueous microbial communities from the Delaware River and Bay under freshwater to marine salinity gradient to study organic matter... | ecosystem: Environmental > Aquatic > Marine > Coastal ... | reverse complement strand
GGGTTGGGGCCAAAGCAACTCTTTGCCGTTGTTCAGCTTCCGCAGGTACTCCCCCGAATCGTCACGCTGCCCGACAGCAGCCCCGGAAATGTCTCATTTGTGCTCCTCGAGGAACTGGTGGCAGCACGCCTGCCGGAACTCTTTGGAGGCTTTTCGGTCAAGTCATGGACTACGTTTCGCATCACCCGCGACAGCGATCTGGAATTGCTCGAGCAAGAGTCAGACGACATGCTGCGGTTGATTGAAGATCGACTGAAGACCCGACAGCGTGGGCAGGCGGTGCGGATTGAAATTGCCAAGCAAGCAGACGAGGCAATTGCGCAGCGGATCATTGACGACGAAGACCTCTGCAGTGGGAACGCCGATGCAAGAGACAACGGGTATGACGAGGTCTACCGAATCAATGGGCCGCTTGATCTGACCGGGCTCTGGGAACTCTACAAACTTCCCGGGTTTGAGAAATTTCATGACGCCCCGTTTACGCCGCAGGTGCCGGCCGCTCTGCGCGAGCGTCGTGACATCTTCTCTGCCATCGCCCGCGAGGACATCCTGGTCCACCATCCGTTTGAGTCGTTCGATCCGGTGGTGAAGTTCGTCCGCTCTGCCGCGCGGGACCCTCAAGTGCTGGCTATCAAGCAGACGCTCTACCGCACCAGTGGTGATTCACCGATTACCCGTGCCCTGATGGAAGCGGCGGAAGCAGGGAAGCACGTCACGGCCCTCGTTGAACTCAAGGCGCGATTTGATGAGGCCAATAATGTCAGCTGGGCCCGTCGGCTGGAGCGGGCCGGGGTGCATGTTGTCTTTGGGTTTCTCGACCTCAAGACCCACTGCAAGGTTTCGCTGGTCGTGCGGAATGAGCGGGATGGACTAAAGCGGTATGTGCACCTCGGGACGGGGAACTACAACCCAGCCACTGCCACGCTCTATACCGATCTCGGACTGTTCACCGCCGATGGTGACATCGCAGAGGATGCCACGGCACTTTTCAATCTCTTGACCGGGTACTCGCAGGGGCACGCCTGGCGGAAACTGGTAGTGGCTCCCAACGACCTTCACCGCCGCACGCTGGAACTCATTGCCACCCAAGCCGAGCGGGCCCAGGCCGGGAAGTCAGCCCGGGTTTTCGCAAAGGTCAATTCGCTAGCTGATCATCGCGTGATTGAAGCTCTCTATCGGGCTAGCCAGGCGGGGGTTTCAATCGATATTGTCGCCCGTGGAATCTGTTGCCTGCGTCCGGGTGTACCCGGCCTCAGTGAGAATATCCGTGTTCGCAGTATTGTCGATCGTTACCTGGAGCACAGTCGTATCTACGCCTTCGGCGAAGGAAAAAACACCGAGGTCTATCTGGCCAGTTCCGATTGGATGCCACGGAATTTCTTTCGTCGGGTCGAGGTGATGTTTCCGGTGCTCGCCCCCGCCCTCAAGCAACGCATTCTTGAGGCGATTGTGCCGATGTATCTTGCGGACAACACCCGAGCCCGAGAACTTCACGCCGATGGGTCGTTTCAGTTGCTCCGTCCCCGCCGTGGTGCAGAGCCGGTGCGGGCCCAGGTTCGATTCATGGAAGAGATGGCGAACGCCCGTGCCGAGACAACACGACTGCCCGAGGCGAATAATGACGTTGCCAAGCCATCAGGTACAGGTAAAGGACGGGCCAGAAAGTCGGGTGGCTCGCGGCCACGGAAGCGTGGGTTGAAGGGCCAGAAGGGTCGTTCGTAGACTGTCCGGTTTGCCGAGTTGAGTGGCTTCGTGGTCACAGCGGCGGCGTGGCGACCAAAACGGGTTCGATCGAACAGAGATGGCAGACGACTATTACCAGGTGCTCGGGGTCTCGCGGACAGCGACTGCTGAGGATATCCGCAAGGCCTATCGAGAGATGGCGCGGAAGTATCACCCAGATCTCCATCCGGATGATGACGCCGCAAAAGAGCAGTTCAAAAAGGTCCAGGCTGCCTTTGACGTGCTCAATGACCCCAGCAAGCGGGAAATGTACGACCGGTACGGCAGTTCCTTTGAGGGTGTTGCCGGTGGCGGGGCTGCGGGCGGCTGGTCTCCGCAGGGACAGGCGGGGCCGTTCCCGGGGGGATTTCAGGGGGGTGGAGAGGTCGATCTGGAGAGCATCTTTGGCAGTGGTTTTGGAGATCTCTTTGGCGGTGGACGCAGCCGTCGTGGCGGTCGCCGGCGGCAGCCCACGAGGACAGCAGGTGAGGATCTCACCGCGAGCATTCGGGTTCCGTTTCGGCTGGCGATTGACGGCGGCAAAACGGATGTGCGGGTGGAACGGGACGGCCGGGCCGAAACAATCAGTGTGACGATTCCCCAAGGGCTTCCCGATGGGGCACGCATGCGGCTGCGAGGGCAGGGGCGGCCCGGCAGCGGCGGTGGGCCAGCGGGCGATCTGCTTCTTGAGGTACGTGTCGATGCTCACCCGGTGTATCGTCGCGAAGGGGATACGCTCTTGGTCAACCTACCGGTCACGCTGTCCGAAGCGATCAGTGGGGCGAAGGTCGATCTGCCAACTCCTTGGGGAACAATCAGTCTGAGAATCCCGCCGGGGACATCATCTGGAAAACGTTTGCGGGCCACCGGGATGGGAGTGCGACATGCCAATGGGGCCAAAGGTGATCTGATTGCCGATGTGCAGATTGTGCTGCCGGCAGGCACCGATCCAGCTGCGACTGAGGCCTTGCTGGAGGCAGCCCGAGCGGCTGAGGCCTCTGTAACTGAGCCACCCCGAGCGGCACTGACATGGTGATCGACCAGCCTCAGCCGAGGGGGCTGCCCGGGGCAGCCCGGCTGAAGCGGCCGATAGACTTCAGGGCGGTCTATGCTGCTCGACAATCGGTGGCAAGCGGACCACTAGTCTTCTACGGAAGGCAGCGAACCGACGTTGGTGCGCCGACGCGGCTGGGCCTGTCCGTCTCGCGTCGAGTTGGTAACGCGGTTGTCAGGAACCGCTGGAAGCGACGTCTCCGCGAGGCATTCCGGCTGGTTCGTCAGGACTTGCCAGCGGGAGTTGATCTGGTGGTAATTGTTCGGGCATCGGGGCCACCAGAGGCAGGTGCCCCGGCTGCCAGGCGGATTGAACAGCTCATGCGTGACGGCGTGGCACGGCTGGTCAATAAGATGAAGCGGGCTGCTGGGCAGACAGGCCTCCGGTCGGATTAGTCACTGCCGCTTTTGACAGGGATTGAACAGACGGGATTTCATTCCGGTGATTTCGCCAGAGGGCTTTGAAATGTCAGGACTAAACTCCATTTGGCGTGTCCTCAGCACCTACATGCGACAATTCTCTGTCTGGTGTAACTGGCTTGCCGTGCGAGTGTTGCTCGGCATGGTGGCAGGCTATCGGCTGCTCATCAGTCCGCTGCTTGGCAGGCACTGTCGATTTGAGCCGACCTGTAGCTGTTATTTTCGGGAGTCCGTTTTGAAATATGGTGCCCTGCGTGGCACTCTCCGCGGGCTGGGCAGGATCTGCCGCTGTCACCCCTGGCACCCGGGTGGCTACGACCCACCCTGATCTCAGCGAAGCCGCTCACTGAGCCAACAGAGAACAGCCTCGTTTGCCGGGGGGAAGCGACAGGCTGGCAGATCGTCTGCCGTGAGCCACGAAAAGGGAACGCGGGGGCTTTTCGGTGGCGTGCCGGTGATCGACCCGTGGAAAAAAAGGATGGTCGCGCCGGTGTCAGCCACCGTCGCCTTTGTCAGCAAGGGGCCGATGGTGACGGCAAGGCCTGTTTCCTCTTGGCACTCTCGCTTTGCGGCAGCCGCGGGTTCCTCGCCAGCCTCCACCTTTCCACCAGGAAATTCATGAAGCCCGGCAGCCGAGGCAGCCGTAAGGGAACGCTGGCCGACCAAGACTCGGCCGCGGTCAATTACGACCGCCACGGCAATGGTGGGCTGGCTCACTCTGGCTTTGGCACCAAATCGAGCAGCCGCCCTGGTGACCCCATAATGTTGTAACCAGCATCAACATGGAGGAGTTCACCGGTAATGCCGAGAGAGTCACGGGAGACCAGCCAGGCCCCAGCCTTGCCGACCTCTTCATGGGTGATGTTTCGGCCCATCGGCGACATGTGTTGGTAAAGGCCGAGCATGTCTTCCACACCCGCGCCCCGGCCGGCAAGCGTCCGCAGGGGGCCGGCGCTAATGGCGTTGACGCGTACACCCTGAGGCCCGAGGTCATAGGCCATGTACTTCACGCAGGCATCAAGTGTGGCTTTGCAGACGCCCATGATGTTGTAGCCGGGCACTACTTTTTCGCCACCGAAGTAGGTCAACGTGAGGATCGAGGCATCCTTTGCCAAGATCTCTCTCGACAGCCGGCCGACCGCCAGCAGGCTGTAGGCACTGGTTTCCATCGCGACCCGAAAGCCCTCACGGCTGCAGTTGGTCGTCTCGCCCTTGAGGTCTTCCATTGGGGCATAGGCGATTGAATGCACCAGGAAATCGAGGGTGCCAAACTCAGCCTTGGCCGTCTCCATGACTGCAGCGATCTGCTCGTCACTGGAAACATCCATCGGAACGAGGAACTTCGCATTTGGCTCATCATCAGTCAGCAGGGCGACTCGCCGCCGATTCCGCTGACGCTGGTCGTCAGGCCGGTCAGGCAGGTGGCTAAATCCAATCTCGGCCCCCTCGGCAAGCAACTCCTTGGCAATCGACCAGGCGATTGAGTGGTCGTTGGCCACGCCCAGGACGAGTCCCTTCATTCCGTCATACCGGCCCATGCAAGCCTCCATTCGGTGTCGTGTGAACTGAGACGGGAATGTAACCACTCTGCCCGAATCGCTCAACGTGAGTGCTTCCTGGGCCCACTGCAGCCGTGCCTCGCGGCCATGCGGTCTGGCCCCTTGTTTTGCCCCCTGAGGCCGAGTATGTTTCGGGCTGTGTCGCCCCGTTAGCTCAATTGGTTAGAGCATCTGACTCTTAATCAGAGGGTTCTAGGTTCGAGTCCTAGACGGGGCACTGACGCGTGAGGCGGCTGCCCGACCACCTGGTACGAGCAGCCGCCTTTCTTTTTCTGAGGCAAGGCTTCAAGCCGGAGCTTTTGAGCCGAACCACCAGATGAGTTCGCCGGGCCACGGCAGACTGCCGAATGGCTGATCTGGTTGTCTGGTTCGCCAGTTGGCCGTTTTACTCAGTCTGCTCGTTCACTCAGTTGTCTGGTTCGTCTGGGGGAGCAATTTGATGTCGTTAATGTTCTCTTTTACTTTTGTCAGTTGCATGCCCATTTTGTGATGTTATCTTTGGGGTGAAGCCAACCGGTTACATCACCGGCTGACTTCACAACCTGATCATGAGTGGGTCGCAGACGACGCGGTTCGCGACGATCGATGAGAGCGTGAGGCCCGCAAAGTGCCTTTCGTGTGTACCTGGAAAAGCCCCGGGCGGCCCGAGGCAGACCATCTTCTTGTAACAGGCCAACGGCCTAGAAGTGAGTGATACGACCCATGGCAGATTCAAAAGCCAAAGCAAAAGAAGTGAACAAGTCAGCAGAAATCCGGAAGGTTGCCTCGAGCATGAAGGCGAAAGGGGAAAAGCCCCGTCCGGTCACGATTATCGCGACGCTGAAGAAGCAGGGGATCGAAGTTTCCTCACCACAGGTTTCGATGGTACTGAAGCGAATGGGTTTCCGGCCGCAGCGTCGGCGGAAGGGTGGTAAGGCTGCAGCACCTCGGGCTGCCGCCAAGAAGATTGCCCGAGTCAAGACGCCAGTCAAGATTTCAGTCGATGACCTGCTCGCTGCCAAAAAGGTGGCTGAGAAGTTTGGATCAGCTGACAACGCCATCAAGGTTCTCGAAGCGCTGAAGCGGTTCGAAGGCTGAGTCTGGGTGCGTCCCGCCTCGCTGAGTTAAATCGACCGTGGTGAAGCCAACGCTTCACCACGGTTTTTTTGTGTTTCCTCGCCAAGACATGGCCGCCTGCAAGCGTTTGGTCTAACGGTACTGCCGAGATGTCCGCAGCCCCCTTGGTAACTGCTGGCTAATGGCTGGTGGCTGGTTGTTTGACTGGTGGGTGGTTCACAGCGTGTGAGATGTTTGTGAGCGCCGGAAGATTGGTGTTCCCGCCGCCCGGGCAGGAGTGGTACCCTTTCCGCGCTTCGCACCGTTTTGGACGGACTGCTCAGTGATGGCCCCGGAGGAAGAGATGCCCATGGCCAATGACCTGCGTAAGCTTTTCGTGCTGGATACCAATGTTATCCTGCACGACTCCAACTGTATCCGGAACTTCGAAGAGCACGACGTTGCCATTCCGATCACGGTTCTCGAAGAACTCGACAAGTTCAAACGTGGTCATGAAGACATTCACTTTCAGGCCCGGCAGTTTTTGCGGCGGCTTGATGAACTGACCGGCGACTTGCTCTCCCCCGAGGGGGCTGGTCTTGGGGATGGTCGGGGAGCGGTTCGGGTAATTATTCACACCGACCAAGACTGTCGGGTTACTGGGGCATTTCTCGAGAACACCCCAGACCATCGGATTCTGAGTACGGCAGTCTGGCTGCAAGGGCAGCAGCAGCCTCGGCCGGTGATCCTGGTTTCGAAAGATACGAATCTGCGGATGAAGGCCAAGGCGTTCGGCCTCCCCGCCCAGGATTACACCAGCGACAAGATCGAGAGTTTCGACAAGCTTTATATGGGCAAGCGGGTCGTCGATGGTGTGCCGACGGAGGTGATCGATCGGTTCTATCACGACGGGCCAGAGGTGCCTGCGGCCGACGTTCCGATGGTTGATGCACCAGTCGCAAATGAGAACGTCGTGTTACGCAATGGAAGTAAGTCGGTGCTGGCGGCCTACCGTCCTCGTGACAATTGTTTCGTGCGGGTCGAGAAGACCACCTGTTACGGCATTACTCCCCGGAACGCTGAGCAGTCCTTTGCGTTGAGCGCCCTGCTCGATGACGACATTAAGCTGGTCACGCTTGCCGGAACGGCCGGCACCGGGAAGACGCTCTTGGCACTGGCTGCCGCCCTTGAACGCCGGCAGCACTATCGGCAGATTCTGCTGGCACGGCCGGTGGTGCCGCTTTCCAATCGTGATATCGGCTTCCTGCCGGGCGATATCAGCGACAAACTCGATCCATACATGCAGCCACTCTATGACAACCTTGCCGTCATTCGGCATCAGTTTCATGAAAACTCACCGGCTGCTCAGCGAATTCAGGAGATGCGTGACTCCGAAAAATTGCTGGTGACGCCCTTGGCCTACATTCGGGGGCGGAGCCTGCAAAAGATCTACTTCATCGTTGATGAAGCCCAGAACCTGACGCCGCATGAGGTAAAGACAATCATCACCCGTGCTGGCGAAGGAACGAAGATTGTCTTTACCGGTGATATTCGCCAGATCGACCAGCCCTATCTTGATGCGCTCTCCAATGGGCTGAGTTACCTCATTAACCGCATGGTTGGTCAGTCAATTTTTGCCCATATCACGCTTGAGAAGGGGGAGCGGTCGCCGCTGGCCGATCTTGCGAGCGAATTGTTGTGAGCTTCACTGGGCCCAGCTCAGCTTGGCCGGTGAGAACTTAACTGAAGCCCTGCCGAACCGCCCAGACGGCAGCCTGCGTCCGATCAGTGACCTGTAGCTTTCGGAGCAGGTTTTGCACATGCTCTTTTACGGTCTCAACACTGATCGTGAGTGAGTCGGCAATTTCCTGATTTGACAGCCCAGTTGAGATGAGTCTCAGCACCTGCGTCTCGCGGGGAGTCAGTGGAATGTCAATGCCCTCTGGAAGCGTGCGATCAGCCAAACGCTTGGTGACTCGGCCCAGTTCCCCTTTTCGGTGTGGCCCTGTGCCCTCAACAGCAGCTTCAACCGCATCGATAAGCGTGTCGCGGTGAACACTCTTGAGAAGAAAGTCAGCCGCTCCGGCTGAGGCCGCCCGCGCGACATAGGTGGGGTTGTCATAACTGGTGAGGACAACCACCTGCATCTGCGGGCAGGCTTCACGAAGGGGCTTGATGCTGGCAAGACCGTCTTCACCGTCCTGTAATCGGATGTCAAGAAGAGCAACGGCAGGCTGCTGCCGTTGGCAGATCTCCAGTGCTTCCTCTCCACTGGATGCGGTACCGAGAACACTGATGCGACTCGTTTCGAACAAGGCAAGAAGGCCTTGCCGCACGACCTCATGGTCATCGATTACGACGAGTGAGATCGTGTCATGGCTGGGCATTGTGTCAGTCCTTCTGGTAGCCGGCCGTATCTGATGGGGTTCAAGACGGGTTCAAAATGGTGTTCGGAATTCAGGGGTGCTTTGCAGCAAGGAGGGCATGCCTGCAGGTGTGTGCCCCCCCCATTTGTTTCATAGTTTAGTCGGTAACCCCCAAGAGGAACATCTCCGGCAGAAAAAAGGGGCCAGGTTAAGAGAAAGAGGGTGAAGAGACAGAGGGTGAGGAGGCAGGGAGCAGGCTTCAGAAAAAGCCTACCGCCGCAGGGGGCGGCAATCGGCATCCCTGAAAACCCTCGGGCTATTCGGATGCGATCAAAGTGGACTGCCGTTCTCCCGCTTTCGCGGGCAAGGGCGAAGAACGGCTTTTTCCACGGATTGCACGGACGGGCAGTTAGATGGGAGGGAGCCAGCCGCAATGCACCAGCCACCGCTGGAGCCAGGGCATTGTCCAGGGGTTCCACGTCGGTGCAGCAACCGAAATTGCTGACAGCCCCAGGACTGCCAGCAAGAGGATGCCGCCGCGACGACTGGTGGAACACGAGTCAGCGGCTGGGGTGATCGCGGCGGCCCAAAGTGGGGTGAGCCAAAAGACCCAGCGAAAGCCGCTCGTCATACCGCCGTAATTGCGGTCGAGGGGGTGACGGGTCAGGTAAAAAACGATCACCGTCAAGGAGACAACGGCGATCACCATTGTCAGCATCTGCCAGCCCGGCCCGGGTCGCCGTGCCAGCAGAATCAGGCCCGGCAGAATCAACAGCCAGGCCGGGGTGAGTGAGAAAATACCGTGATGCCCGATCAGCACATGCAGGGCATAAACGGCTAGAGACTGCTCTCCGCGATCAATGCCCTGAGGCCGCCGCCAGTAACTTTCCAGCACCCGTCCGTTGGGCAGCGTGTACCGGTAGTCGTACCAGTTGTTGGGATTCCATTGGTCTTCAGTTGCAAGCTGGGGGTCAGTCTCTGCCACCTGCGTTGCCACCGGTGCAGAACTGCGGAAAGCATAGGGGGGCCACGTGGTACCGTGGGCCAGAAGGTTTGTCCCCAGAGCCGCCGCCGTAACCAAGAGTACCGCTGGAACAGCTGCCAGGAGGGTGCGTTTGGCATCACAAATGGCAAGCATGAGCACAACGCCAGCAGTCCAGGCCAACGCAGGGAGGTCAAAAGCGGCAGCCAGTCCGGCGGCTAGCCCGGTGAGGGCAAAGGAGCCCCATGTCCGCCGCTCCTCGTGCACAATTGCCAGCAGCAGACGAAGGCTGACCGCCACGCAGGCTGCAGCAAAGAGGTGATTGGTCAGTACGACGGCAAAGGTGGTCAGCATGGTGCCCGCCGCCACGACAGCGGCAGCCCAGAGCCGGCCGCCATCGGTTCGGCCAATCTGCTCAATGCAGCCAAAACAGGCCCACAGTCCAATGGCAAACGGGACGAGGCTGTAGCAGATCAACAGCGCTCGTCCCAACTCGAATGGATGGCTGCCGAGGGTCCAGCCGGTGAGGCGGTTGGCCAGCCAGTAGGGGCCAGCCAAGAGAACCGAGAGCAGCGGTGGCTTGCTCGAGTAGAGATGGAGATGGCCGCTGGCATCAGGATGAACCACGGCGTCGATGGTATCCCACCCTGGTTCAACAGCGATGGACTCAATCGCAAAAGACCCGGTCTCGACAAGGCTGCGAATCGTCAGCCACCGGCTGCGGTCATTTGCCGAAAGGAACGGCCGGAGTAGACGCTTTTCTTGACGGATTGTGTCGGCCACTTCCTGGCGAATCTGGCTGGCCTCTGCCGCTGAAACAGCCTCGCCCGCCTCTGCCAGTCGGCGGTCAGCCGTGGTGGTGATTAGCCGGTTTTCCCAGGCCAGCCGGTCAATACTTGCGACCGAGAGGATGCGGCCGAGAAGCCCGCCCAGAGCAAGCGTGGCCAGCAGGGCATAGCCCCAACGCCGCAGGCTTGCGGTTGAGTCAACCGGCTGCGGTTGTGCGGCAGGCGGTTGGAGGCGGCCAGCCTGCAGCAGAAGCCAGACCCGTCCGAGGTCGTAGAGGCCCCGAAAGAATCGGCTGACGCCATACTTCGAAACCCCCCGCGTCCGTCGGCGATGATGGACCGGCTGTTCAACAACACGGCTGCCGGCAGCCTGAGCGAGAACAGGAATGAACCGGTGCATGCCCGTGTTGAGCGGCAGTCGGGTGGCGGTGCTTGTGAGCATCGCCTTGAGCCCGCAGTTGTGATCATGCAGAGACAGTCCCGTCAGCCAACTGACCAGCAGATTGAAGACTCGCGAGGGCATGGTCTTGTGCCACGGGTCGAGCCGGGGTGTCTTCCAGCCATTGACCAGTTCAGCCTCTGCCGTCGTTGCTGGTCGGCCGGCTGGCGTCACACCAAGGCGGGCGAGCATGCCCGGGATTTCTGCCGGGTCATCCTGGCCATCACCGTCGAGCATGACCACGGCAACGCCTCGGGCGGCCGCAAAGCCGGTTGCTAAGGCAGCCGATTTGCCCCGCCCATGATGAGGCGAAAGGCAGCGAATCCGGCAGTCGGCAGCGGCGGCAGCTGCCACCTCAGCAGGGGAGGTGTCAGTTGAACCGTCATCAATCACCAGCAGTTCCCAGCTCAGCCCGGCGGTGTCGAGGGTGGAGGTGATCTCCTCAATCAGCGGGCCAATATTCCCCGCTTCATTCCGAATCGGGATGACCAGGGAAACCTGTGGGACGGCGTCAGCGTGGGGTAAAGGCATGCCAACCGGTGGGGCGGAGGAAAAACAGCACTGGGGGACGAAAACCCGTTGCGATACCGAAGTATGGCATGGCGACCCGGTTGTAGACGAGCCAAAAAACTGACTGCGTTCTCAAGGAGCGGCACGGGCCTTACAATCGAAGACCCTCCAGCAGCCCGTTTCTGCTGGCCCCCGCCCTGCGGAATGTGCGTGCATGACTCGACTGATCTCTCTCGGTGTGATCCTCGGCCTGGTCGTTATTTTCGGCCTGCTC
>Ga0075481_10000950_pt1 | contig 11192 bp, 23 predicted proteins | sample DEB08_DNA_11_FD_76337 | JGI IMG/M metagenome (GOLD analysis project Ga0075481, IMG submission 76337) | Aqueous microbial communities from the Delaware River and Bay under freshwater to marine salinity gradient to study organic matter... | ecosystem: Environmental > Aquatic > Marine > Coastal ... | reverse complement strand
TCATGGTGCGGCCTGGGATGTTCCTGCTGGCTGAAACCCGCGAGATCTTCAACCTGCCCGATCACGTCGGTGCACAGTTTGTGCTGAAGTCCAGCCGTGCCCGTGAAGGCTGGGATCACGCGGAAGCTGGCTGGTGCGACCCCGGCTGGTATGGCAGCAGGCTCACGATGGAGCTACGCAATCAGCGCCGCTGGCATGACCTGGCGCTATGGCCTGGGATGAAGATCGGGCAGATGAAGTTTCTGCTGGTAAGCGGCTCGGTGGAGCGCAGCTATGCGGAAACCGGCCGCTACAACGCAGACCTAGGCGTCACGGGCTCCAAGGGGTAGCAAGCGGCGCCATGCGCAGCCGGTGGATGACGCCCGGTGCCTCTGCTGGATCATCCATCGGGATCATGGTGTAGTCGTCGCAGCCGTGCGATTCAGCGAAGTGGCTGGCCGCCTGATGGGTCGGGAATGGCCCGATGTGCCACGGGCCGATACGGAGGATGTAGGTCATGGGTGGGGAAGGTAGGGCCGCCGGAGCGGCCCGGTGAGTATCAGCGACCAAGGCAGCGACTGGCGGGCTGCTCAGAGACCCAACCGCCTTCTTCTCCGGGGTTGGGCAGCGCTGCAGTCGGAAGCTGGCGAACAAACACCATGCCAGCCTGAGGCTTGCGGTGACCCTCGATCACCTGCGCCCACATCACCGCACCAGGGAACCAGTCGGCCATGTGTGGCATGTCCACCCAGACCTTTTGGCCGATGTGGAGAGCCTCGCCGGCTTGATCAAGAATTTGAAGCATGGCGTCCTCCGCCTGAACTGCAAGAACTATACACCATCGGCGGTGCACAGTGTGAGCAGTAAACCTGAAACCGTGCGCCCCGCTACCGTATGGCCAGCGGAGCCCCGTCATGGCCGGTTATTTCCTCGAGGTGTCCGCAAAGCTCTTCATACGCTCCGACAGCCCAGCAGACGACATCCCCGGCGACATCTACAGCCAGATCGCCGAGCACATCCGATCCGATGAGGACATTATCGATATTGAGGTGAACTGCGTGCCGGTGCCAGAGGATCTCAGTGGATCGCCATCGCATTGACGAAACCCGGCTGGTCACACGGCGATCAGCTCGCGATCAGATCCTGCTGGCATGGAACTACCAGTGCGCCTACTGCGGTGAGGATCTCGGCCGCAGCCCAACCATTGATCACGTCATCCCAAAGGCGCACGGCGGCACCACAGTGCCCAGCAACTTGGTGGCCTGCTGCATGGGCTGCAACTGCTCGAAAGGTCACAAGCCCTGGGTTGACTGGTATCGCGCTCAGCCGTTCTGGTCTGCACTCGGTGAGTGGGCGATCGCGCACTGGCTGCAAACTGAGCTATAAAAGCACCGAGACTTTTCAAATTGTCTCAGCGTCCGCAGCGGCCGGCTGCGGCGAGGCTGACACCGCGTGAGGACCAGCCACCGGCCACCCCATTAACTCAGGCTGTGCCCTAGCAGCTGATCCAGGTACATCTCGGCCTGCCATAGATCAGAGCTATAGCGGCAGGTGCCACCAAAGCAGCTGCGGTAGTACACCTCACCACGTACCGGCATCAACGTCTCGATCGAGCCACCGTCGCGATCATTCCTGCTGAGGACTTCCGGGCCGTGCATACATCTCACACCTGACCGCGTAACGGCCGCCGCTTCGCTTTGATTCTGGCAACTCCAGACCGCAGCGCTGCTGGCGCATCGTCCAGTAGTGGCAATCCCAGCACATCAACGGGCCATCCTCAGGCCGCAACTTCTTGCGTGCCGTTTGAAAGATCAGCTGCGCCTTCAGCAACGCTGCCTGCAGATGCGGCGTGCCGGTATCCATCTCAATCTGCAGCTCAGGCTTCGGCCCCAGGACTACCCTCGCGTGCCAGTTTCGATCAGCTCGGTCGCACACCAGCAGCAAACGTCCAGCGTGCAGGCTGATCATTCCTCTTCCCCGTAACTGGGCTGGTGATACAGCCGCTCAAACTGCATCGATAACGGTTCATCATCGCGCTGCAGCCAGCACGCGCGAAGCATCGCCACTGAATCGGTTTCATCCACGGCTGTGAACACGTGCGGCCATCGCCGCTCCTTCACCACCAGCAAGCTCACACGCGGGCTGCGCAGCAGCAGGTACATCGCCCACCGCTCAAGCAAATTCAGGCCAGGTAGGTTCAAGCTCATGGTTCAAGTTTGCCAATCAATCGCTCGAGATACCATCGCGCCTTCTGCGCATCCTGTAGCGCGTCACCCTTGCACCACATCCGCAACAGGTACTTCAGCACCTGGCCCTGCAGGTAAGCAGGCACCATATGCGGCGCATCCGCTACAGCTGCCTCGATCACATCGATTGCCTCGACCTTCCCGCGGCGGTAATGGTCTGGGTTGATTGGATCAGTCACTGAACCCAGCCCCACTGCTCACGTTTGCAGATGCGCCACACCTGCTTCGAGCTGATCCCATACCGTTGAGCAAGCTGCCCATAAGTGAGGCCCTGCTCGCGTTCACGCCGCATCTCGCGCACATTGTCGGCTGTCAGCACATTGGCCGGATTGTGTTCGCCACGCTTGAAACCACCAGCAGCGGGCCTGGCCAATGCCCTACGAGCAAACGACAGAAACGGATCGTTTGCTGGCAGGTATTCAGCCAGCCGCTCGGTGAGCTCAGTCGCTAAAGCGTGATGGTTCATCGCCACTGATCTCCCAGCAGCTGCTGCCGGCAAACCTCAATCGCCTGCTGCGCTTGCTTCTGGCTCATCACTGACTCTGTGGCATCCATGGCACGCACCACACGGGCCAGCAGCTCTGGGTATGGGGTATCGCGGAAGTTAGCCGCCAGATCAAGGGCAAACTCTTGCCACAGGCCGGTGTAGGTGCAGCAGGTGCGGCCGCTGCGTTCATAAAGCGCTTCGAGCATGTCGGAGCGCTGCTGGTCAAGCTGGTAGGGCTTCATTCTTCAAGCTGTTGACGGATCAAAAGCAACTCAGCGCAGAGCTGCTGTGTGCGCGGCAAGCCAGCCAGCTGATCGATGCGGATGTCGATCAGATGCTGCAGTCGTTCGCGCTCATCTTGGCGCCCCTGACGATACGCGCCAGAATCGGCCAGCAGCTGCTCAAGGCGGTGACGGATTTCGCTCACAGCACCTCTACAGCAACAGCAAGCGGCCAGCGGTTGCGAGCGTATTTCTGCGCAGCACGCTTTGATTCCGCTCGCGTGAACCACTTAATCGGTGTGGTTTGAGGGAAGCGCACCAGAACGGTGAATTCCTTCACACGGGCACCATGACGAGGGCGGCTCACACCATCCCCATAAGTTCCCTGTTCCTCTGGCGCCATACGCCACAGAAGGCGCTGAACCTCAGCCATTGGCCGGCTCCTGTTCGATGTTGATCCATTCGATCTGTGACCACCATTCGAGCCAAGTATCAGCAGCGATCAGCTTGGCTTCGGTCAGGCTTGAAGCTGTGATCGATTCGAGCACGTTGGCGGCCTTGATCTGAAAGTAGAAACGGCGTTCAGTCACTTGAGCACCACCTGCTGCGTGCCGGAGTGCGTGGCGCTGGTGTGGTTGCCGGCTTCGAGGCCGATCATCGCGAACACGGCCGCGACGATCAGAAAACAGATGGCGTTGTTGATGCGGTTCATGATGCGATCATCCTTGCGATGCGGTCGTTGAGGCGATGCAGCCATGCGCCGAACATCAGTCCGGCGACGTATACGGCCACTAGGGATTCGGCGAGCTGAGCAGTCCATAGGTAGAGAATTGGCCCCCAGTCGCTTTTGAGTGCCTGGTTCATGGTGTTGTGGAATAAATGTGCCGGGCCAACCGGCAGAGCGGGCTTATTCAGGCCCTGTTGCGCTCGGGTTTTACGGCCTCGTGTGCGCTGTTCGGCCGGCGGTTGAGTTTTGCGAGTGGGCCGCTCCCCTCGTGCAGACACAATACACCGTCGACGGTGCACGTCAAGCATCAACCGCGTTACTGCCGACCGCTAGCTCGACTGGCACACGCAGCATGGGTAAGCTCTTGCCGCTAACTGGTGCACGTTCCCAGCCCACCACCGCAACACTGACCGGCAACTCGGCGGTGTACCAGACAGAGCGGCAGCTGGTGCAACGGCGCTGCCTGATCACGCGATCTGCGCCGCGGCTGTTGGTCGCTATCGCACGGATCTCTTCACATCCGCAACGGGGGCAGTTCACGGTTGGGCTAACCTGCTTTTGTACACCTCCACTATGGCACCATGAACTTCGGCGAGTGGATGGCCGTTCAGCTCACAGCTGAGCAGCAGTTCGAAATTGAAAAACAGGCCCGCACCTTGCTATCAAGCGAAGACGCAGGCCCAATGGCCGCAGCACTCCTAAAGCAAGCCTGCTACCAACAGCAGCTACTTCAGCAGGCCGTTAACGAGATCGCTCGCCTCGAGTGCGAGCTGATGGGGCGCTAGAAGAGGTCAGCGTCCACCACTTCCGTCACCACCCCGCCAGTGGCCTTAGCCAGGCTTTCAGCTGATCCCTTGGCCTCGATCGCTTGCTGGGTCTTCCAATCCGGTTTGGCCACCACGCTGAGGTATTTGATCCCGCTGTTGGCGGTCTTGGCCCAGCCGCTCAGGCGCACCGGGATTTCGTTCCGATCACCTTGCGGGTCGGCATTCATCAGATACTGCGCCAGCGCATAAGCCTGATCAGCTGGCACATTAAGCACCCCGTCAAATTCGGGATAATTCTTGCCTGCCTGGAACTTGTCGCCCATCCGCTTTTGCCAGTCAGCTTCGGATTGCTTGAACAGTGCGCCGTTAACAGAGAAGCTCATGGTCACTCGTGGGTAATGGTGTTGGCCTTTTCGTATTGCTCCACCTCGGCCAGGGGGTAGAGCACGAACCCTGGGGTTCTGAAGTAACTCGGGCCCTTGCCCGCAAGGCGCCAGCGTTGCAACGTGGTTGGGTGCACACCCCACCGCTGCGCTAACTGCGTGGCCGTTAAGTAATCAGAAGAGCTCATCTTGATCGGTTGCAGCGACTGGCGTTTGCTCCTGCAGCTTTGCATTCAAATCAGCGACGCTGGTGGCAGGTGCCTCGGTGACCGTCACCTGTTCAACATCGACCACCTCCTCTTGGCTCTGAATGCCAAGCAGCAGATCACTTGCAAACAACCTTCCCCAGAAGGCCGCGGCCCGGTAGCGGATCATCAAATCGGGCATCGTTGCCCACTTGCTGCCGCTCTTGGTGGCCCAGCCTTCACGCTTGGCCATCGCCATCGTGATCGTTGGGCCCTTCAGCTCCTGCTGGCTGGCCAGATCAGTCGCCACCGCATAGCAAGCGAGAGCGTCACCGCTGCCGCTCAGCTCAAACCGCAATGGGCTGAAACGCCCTGAGCCATTGATCATCGCGATGATGAAGCTGCTGCTCCAGCTGGGGCGGCCGTGAATCACGTGCAGATGCTGCATCGCCAAGAATGGGCTGATGTTCATCCGGTTTGCGATCTCAAGCGCCACCAAGCAATTTGCAAACCCCGCTTGCCCCTGGAACTGAGGAGGAATCAGCGTGCTGCTGGCAAGCGCTTTGGCGATCCGCTGCGCATCCTCAAACGCTTGAATGCCTGAAAACACCGAGCCAGCTGGCTGTGTGGTGACTAGGGCTGTGGTTGGGTCGCTCATCAATAGGTCTCGATTTCGGTGGGCTGTTGCTGCTGGCCGCTGGCGCCTGTCATCCAACCCGGCAGGCCAATCGGCTCGATCTGATCGCTGTAACTCGGCCAGCTATCAGCGGCCTTGCAAACCGCCAGCTTGCCAAGGTCTTCCATAGCCCGCTGGTAGCCGCGCTCGATCATTTCCGCGTCGGCGGCGTACGCCGCACAGGCGTACGGTGCAGTTGATTCAACGCAGATAAAGATGAACTGATCGGGCCGCTTACCAGTGGCCTGCTCTACACCGTGCAGATACCAGCCGGCCTGCACGTGGTAGCGATAATCCGCAATGCTGCGGCGAAAACCACGCGGGCTGGCGTCTCTGGTGGTCTTGAGATCCACCATGATGCTGCCATCGTCGGTCAAGTAATCCGGCCGGCACTTGCACTCCACCCCATAGGTGGCATCTGTCCACATGTGCGTGGTTTCAGCTTTGCCGGGCAGACCCAGCAGCATCGCAGCACCGGGATGCCGCATGACGCTGCGGCCCATAGCCATCACCACCTCGGCATCGTCAGAGGTGATCACCGTTTTGCCTGCAGCATCTGCCTCGAATGATGCAAACGCCTCTTTGCCGGCCTTGGTGCGGCGATCGCACTGTGGTGCCACAGCGATCTCTTCATCCCATCTGCTGAGTTCTAAAACATGGGTGTGCAACGCAGTGCCCAGTCGCATCTGTGGTGAAGGCTCTGGCGCCACACGATTGGGATCGAGATAGCGAGACCAGTAGTGAAGCGGTGATCTCGCGATGAGATCCAGATGAGACTTTGAGACTGCTGCGTGCGCGTGATACGCGGCGTTGTCCATGGGTGGTTGCAACTGCAGCTATTGTGAGCCTATGCGGCCATTCCGTCAAGATGCAACTTAGGCAGTATCAGCAGCAGGCGATCGACGACACACGCGCTGCAATACGCAACGGCGCACGTGCTCCGCTTCTGGTGCTGCCAACTGGCGGCGGCAAGACCGTGATCTTCGCCACCATCGCCGCTACAGCAGCAGCCAAAGGCAACCGCGTGTTGATCCTGGTGCACCGCCGTGAGCTGATCCACCAGGCCAGCAGCAAGCTCGCGTGGGTTGGCCTCGAGCACGGCATCATCGCAGCCGGCTTGCCCACAACAGATGCACTAGTGCAGATCGCATCCGTGCAAACGCTCGCACGCAGGCTGGCGCATATGACCTGGCAGCCCAGCCTGATCATCATCGATGAAGCGCATCACGCCACAGCAGGGCAGTGGGAGCGAATCCTCAACCACTGGCCCGATGCCTATCGCCTTGGTGTAACCGCCACACCATGCCGCCTAGATGGCCGCGGCCTTGGGGCTGCGTTTGACCGATTGGTACTAGGGCCCAGTGTGTCTGACCTAATTGAGAAAGAATACCTTTCTAAATATAGAGTTTTCTGTCCGCCAATGATTGCCGATCTTTCGCAAGTAAAGGCCAGGGCAGGAGACTACAAGATAGAAGAGGCAGAGAAACAAATGGTTCGCGCGGAAGTGACAGGAGACGCAGTGCAACATTATAAAAAATACGCGAACGGACAGAAAGCAATCGCATTTGCGCTAACGGTTGCCCATGCAGAACTGGTTTCAGAGGCGTTCAACGAATCTGGCATAGCGGCAGAGGTGATCAAAGGTGAAATGAGCACGGCAGAAAGAGAATCACTGGTTGAGCGATTCAAGTTAGGCACAGTTCAAGTCTTAGTTAGCGTCAATGTGGTAAGCGAAGGGTTTGATTGCCCGGATGCAAGCTGTGCAATTATCTTGAGGCCTACGAAATCGGAATCGCTCTATCTGCAGCAAGTCGGTAGGGTATTGAGACCTGCAGAAGGCAAGCGTCATGCGGTCATTCTTGATCATGTTGCAAATGTGCCAAGGCATGGCCTGCCTTGCGACCATAGGCAATGGTCATTAGAAGACAAACCAGCTGGAGGGATAGTAGCAGTTAAGCAATGCCCTGAATGTTTTGCTGTTTTTCATCCGCAGCCAACATGCCCAGTTTGCGGAGCAGATTTATCTTCAGGAGATCCAAAAGACCGAAATGATAAGACCTACAGCGATGAGGAGCTTATTGAGGTTCAGATACCCGAGCGTAATCCGCAAGGCTTGCCGGTTATCGTAGATTTTGGTGATCACGCACCAAATGCAAGGGGTTATTTTATAGATAAAGTAGACTCCAGCGGCCACTACTGGATTCGCAAAGGAGGCGGTCATCCATTCCTTATCAACAAAAGCAAAGTAACAATCGACAGCGAAGCAGAGCAGAAGATAAAGGCAACCTCCCAAGGCAAGGCCAGAACACTTGAGCAGTTGGTCGAACTAGGGAAGATCCGCGGGATGAAAAATCCTGCAGGATGGGCAAGGCACGTCTACCTAGCAAGGCAGCGCAAATAGCAATGGCCAACGCTGAAACCACCCTGCAGCAGCAGATCCGCCTCGCGCATGGCACACGCTCTGATCTGCGCTTGTTCCGCAATCAAGTGGGCCAGCTGCCAGATCCACGTACCGGCAGGCCTGTGCAATTTGGCCTCGCACGTGGCTCAGCTGATCTGATCGGCTGGCGCACCATCACCATCACACCCGACATGGTGGGCCAACAGCTAGCCGTGTTCACCTCTATAGAAGTGAAGACGCCAACAGGCCGCATACGCCCTGAACAGCAGGCGTGGCTAACCGCTGTACAGACCGCTGGTGGCATCGCAGGCATCGCTCGCTCAGTTCAAGACTCAGATGAAATCCTGAGATAAGCTCCCAACCTCCCAACCATGCGGCAGACTTCGACGGCTGTTCACGAGAGCCGTAGTGCCCGCCATCATCGATCAACTTCAAGGCATCCCCGATTCATGGGCCCTGGTGGCTGTCGGCAATGACAAACGCCCCTACCAGCCCGAATGGCAAAAACATCCACTGACTAAGCGCAGTGTTGAAACCGAATTGACTGCAGGCCGTGCTGTAGCAGTTGGCGTCTTGGCCGGCCCAGCATCAGGTGGTCTGCTTTTCGTTGATCACGATGGCCTCGGTGCCTCAGAGGTGCTCGAAAGCATTGGTGCACCACTGCGCGACCTACCGAAATCATGGGCCGTCACCTCAGGCCGTGATGGCCGCCTTCAAATCATCTACCGCGTTCCTGAACCCTTCTGGGATCAAATCAAGACCACCAAGCTACGCAGCAGCATCAAAGGCGAACAGCTTGAGCTGCGCTGGACTGGCTGCCAATCAGTCGTTATCGGAAAACACCCGATGACTGGCTCCTACCGCTGGCTGGCAGGCCGTGCCCCAACAGATCTACCAATCGCTGATGCGCCTTCAGTGCTGTTGCAGCAGATGCAACGACCACTTGAAACGCCCCCACTTCTGGCAAAGCCTGATCCTGTCCTGGACAGCGACAGAGCACGCCAATACCTAGCAAACATCCCTACCTCACTTGCTGATGATTACGACGAATGGGTGAAGGTCGGCATGGCCTTACATTCCGTTGCTGATGATTCCCTACTGGCTGACTGGTCTCAATGGTCAGCAGCATCTGGAAAATTCAAAGCAGGCGAATGTGAAGCAAAATGGGCCACCTTTAACTCAGATACAGGCGGCGTTGGTCTTGGCACCCTCTATCACCTTGCTGGCGGCGTTTCACCACGCCAGCAGGCAATCAAAGCAATCGAATCTGTCCTAGGCCCAGACAACCCAAAGGTCAAGCAAATTGCACCAGGATCAAAGGCGATAAAGCTTGAGATTGATGAGCTCATTCAGTTAGTAAAACAGCAGATGAGTTCAAGGCTTCGCTTCAACATCTATACGCAAAACGTTGAGCTAGACGAAAAGCCAATCGAGTCGATCGAGCACCGTTACCTCGAATTTGCCCAGATCGGTGTCAAGGTCTCAAAGGAGCTTGCGTCTGATGCCATCGTCTACGTCGCGCGTAAAAATCCTTACGACCCAGTTCGTGAATACCTCGATCACGTCGCCCATGAAGTGCAGCCCATAGCCATCAACGCTCTCAGCACCACCTTCCTGCGTCCACAGGACCAGCCCGGCACCCTCTACGACGCAATGCTGCGCTGCACTCTTATCGCCGCCGTAAGGCGCGTCTATGAGCCCGGAGCAAAGCACGATTCAGCTTGCGTTCTCATGGGCCCACAAGGCTGCGGTAAATCAACCTTCTGGCGCAACCTCGGCGGCCCCTTTTTCTCCGATGCCCTACGGGACATCAACAGCAAAGACGACCTGATGGTTCTTCATCGCAGCTGGCTTATGGAATGGGCCGAGCTCGATCACCTCACCAATCGGCGCCATGCAGGCCAAGTGAAGGCCTTCCTCTCACAGCAGACCGATACCTTCCGCGTGCCCTACGGCAAAAGCACAGAGGATTTCCCACGGCGTTGCATCATCGTCGGTTCCACCAATCGCGACAGCGGTTTCTTGGTTGATGACACCGGCAACCGCCGCTTCTGGGTAGTGCCCGTCACCGCAGCACCGCACATCCCGGTTGATGAGCTGCTTCTGCAGCGTGACGCCATCTGGAGCGCAGCAGTCGCGGCATACAAGGCCGGTGAGCCCAATCACCTACCGCGTGACATGGAGCGCCAGGTGGAGACGGAGAACGAGACCTACCTGGTCACCAATCCATGGCAGCAAGCAATCGAGTCCTATCTCATGCGTCGCACATCAGTCTCACCTCTGACATCAGAGGAGCTTTTGACCCATGCGATCGAGAAGCCACTGGAGCGCCAAACCCGCTCAGATCAGATGCAAGTCGCATCCATTCTCACGAGTCTCGGATGGGACAAGTTTCGAGACTGCTCAAGCGGTAAAAGGCGCTGGGCCTATCGACTCCCAACCTCGCCCAATGTGGTTGGGAGCTGAAATCCCTGACCCCACCTGCCTTCTCCTATCCTCCTATCCTCCTAACCTAGTATTTATATTTATATAAAGGGGGAGGAGAGGGGGTAAAGGGCTAAGTCTTGGGGGGGGGTCAGGTTGGGCATAGGTTGGGCACGGGCAAATCCCAGTCACTCACTCAATCCCTTCCGCCCAACCTCTGAAATCGGCAGCCGCCTACCCTTGGCGCATGGCTTCCATCACCCTCGACATCCGTTCAGAGCTACCCAAAGCGGTGCGCTGGACGGATGCCATGACCAAGCAACTTCCCTTCTCGATCAGCCAGGCACTCAACGCCACTGGCTTCGATGCACGTACTGCGCTCAATGGCGCAACACGCCAATACTTCGATCGGCCTACCAAGTTCGTGCAGCGTTCCTTCCTGGTACGCAAGAGCACCAAGCGCAACCTGATCGTTGACGTCTATCCCGATCGGAAGCGCCTGCCCTACATCGGCCGCAACATCACAGGCGGCACACGTGGCCAGAAGCCATTCGAGCTGCGTCTGCAATCCCTCACCACTGGCACCCTGCCTCAAGGCAATGCCCTGGTGCCCGCTGCACAGCGCACCAACGCCTACGGCAACGTCTCGCTTGCTGCGATCCGCAAGATCAGCCAGCAGGTGGCCACCAATGGGCC
>Ga0075481_10000948_pt1 | contig 11208 bp, 10 predicted proteins | sample DEB08_DNA_11_FD_76337 | JGI IMG/M metagenome (GOLD analysis project Ga0075481, IMG submission 76337) | Aqueous microbial communities from the Delaware River and Bay under freshwater to marine salinity gradient to study organic matter... | ecosystem: Environmental > Aquatic > Marine > Coastal ... | reverse complement strand
CGAGGGACCGGGATGCCCGGTCGTGGTCCGCGAGGGCTTCCGATGGTCGCGTTCGGACGCTGGAGCCCTCCGGAAGTCCCGTCAGCTTCGCGGTTTCGACTCGGCGATGTGGAACGGTGTCGATCCCACATGAAGCGAATCGACGGCGACGTCGATCGAGTACTCGCCGAACGATGGAAGCGAGAGGCCGTTGACATCGATGACCAGGCAGATCGCGGCGCTTCGGTGGCTCTCGCCATGCTGCACTCGGAGTTTCGCCTGCAGCGGGTTCATCACGCCCTTTCCGTCGGCATCGACGATGTGCAGCTTGAGATCGTGCTCGCCGTTCTCGATGCGATCGAAGCGGAGGCGGATCGCCACCGAGCATCGCGGCAGCACGCACGGCACCGATGGAGCGTTCAACCGATCCATGGCGGAGAGGATGCTGAGGCTGCCGTGTTCGACGACGGCGGCCTTGCACAAGGTCAGGATCTCGAGCTTCATGGCGACAAGCGTAGGTCGCGTGATTCGGTCCTGCCCAGCGTCTGGGCATCGAGCTCCCGACGGGCCCGAGCCGCGATCGTCGCGAAAGCGGCGATTTCGTCTCGCCCACCGCGGCGGCGCGAGTAGTCTCGAATGCGGTGCGGAGCTTGGAGGTCGCCGCGGTCTCGAGAGCCTTCGGCCTTGGATGGGCGGCGGGCCAGAGCCCTCGCCGCAAGGGAGGACCTCCTGTGTCGCCGACCACTTCGGTCGAGGAGAGCGTCGTCATGAGGTGTACCGCGTTGGTTGGGGCGTGCCGAACGGATCGAGTCTCGTGCGCGGGTGCGTTTGCGGCGCTGACGTCGCTCGCCGCCGCGTCGGCCGCGTCGGGCCAGCTCCCGGGGTGGTCCACGATCGAACTGCAGGCCCGAAGTGGAGGTCCGGCGTCCTTCAATCTTCCGCCGGGAGCAATCTTCACAAGCGGCACCCCTGCGATCGGCGGGCAAGGGCAGATCGCGTTCCGCCTGATCACCGTCGGGTCGAGCGGTGTGGCGGGTCTGTGGTCTGGTGGTGGAGGAACCGGGCAGGTGGTGTACGCGGCACCGGATCAGGATCCCGTGATCACCGATCCGAGCATCAACGCCTTCGGCGAGGTGGTCTTCGACCAGTACGACCTGTTCTCCTCCGACGGTCTCTTCCGGTACGACCCGAAGCTCGAGGAGGCCTTCGTCGAGATCGCGCCCGGCGGACCGCTCGGCATCGACCTCTTCGGCTCGCCGCAGATCAACGATGCCGGCGCGATCGCCTTCCGCGCCGCGATCGGGTCGGGGCAGGCCCATGTCGTCGTGGTGGCCGGAGTCCAGTCCGTTCTGGCAGGCACGCCCTCGGTGATGCCCGGCAGTCCCTATTCGTTCCTGTTCACGCCAAGCCTGAACAACGCCGGGCAGGTTGCGAGCAAGGTGCAGCGGGCCTCGGGCGGCAACGAGATCCGCGTCTTCACGGGTGGGGGCGACTCGGTGTTGATCGCCGCCGACTCGGCGGCGAATCCGAGATCGCCGTTCCAGTCCTTCGGCAACGGGGTCGGCCTCGTCGACGACGGTCGGGTCGCCTTCATCGCCTCGATCGCCGGGACGGGCGGCGACCGCGGCGTCTTCCTCTCCGACGGCATCGAGACGACCGAGATCGCCCGCGAGCACGACGGCACGGTGACCGAGATCGAGTTCTTCAACCCGTCGGCGAATGCGCAGGGTCTCGTCGCCTTCCGAGGTCGCGACGCCGACGGCCTGCGGGCGATCTTCGTGGGCGACGGCGTCGAGATCGCTCGAGTCGTCGGGGACCGATCCGCGGTACCGACCGATCTCGGACCGGCGCAGATCGACCGTCCGGACTTCTCTCCGGTCTTCGGCGGCAATCCGCGACTCAACGCCCGCGGCGATCTCGCCTTCAACGCCTCGTTGACGCCGCTGGGAAATCCCACGACGAGTTGGGGCAGCGGCATCTTCGTGGCCTATGCGGACATCGATCGCCCCGGCGACCTCGACGGCAACGGGGTCGTCGACGGCGCCGATCTCACGCTCATGCTGGCGGCGTGGGGAGCCTGCGGCGAGTGCGTGAAGTGCCCGTCGGATCTCGACGGCGACTGCGCGGTGGGCGGTGCGGATCTCGCGGTTCTGCTTGCGAACTGGGGCGACTGAGCGTCGTGCCTCGTCGGTGCGAGGGCCCCGGGGACGATCGGATGCCGCCCCGGCCGAGTCCGATCGATCGAGTGTCCAAGGGACGATCCACCTTTGTTGCCCAACAGGAGGTTCCATCGACAGGGAACTGCCTGGGTCGAAATCCCGAATTCGAGTCGACGTTCCATCCGTTCGCGAAGTACCGTTCCCTCTGCGACCGGGAGCGGACTCACCCTTCAGGCCGATTTCGACGTCGGCACGTCCCTGTCGATCCGGACACCCCACGAATGCTTCGAACCGCCAGCCTCGCTGCTCCCGCCGTCCTGACCACCTTCGCACTGGTTGGCGTTGCCTCCGCCATCGCATCGAGTGATTCGAATCGAGCGACCGCGAGAGGCTCTCGGACCACTGCCCGGGAGCATGCGGGCATCCAGGTCGCCCCGGCAGTCGGCGACCTGCGTGGTGCGATGCAGGGCCCCGGCGTTGATCACGGACGGGAGCTCGAGTCCGTGCCCGGGATCCGCGAGTTCACCGGGGACGTCATCGTCCGGCCTCGGCGGGACCTGACCCCGCAGGATCGCGACGCGGCCCTCGCCCTGCTTGGCGATCGCCCGCGTCGCCATGTGGTCGAGACCGACGAGTTCATCGTCGAGGCGGCGCGGGGACCGGAGATGGCAGGCGAACCCGAGCGGACCCTCATCGAGACGCTCCTCGCAAGCGGACTCTTCCAGTACGCCGAGCCGGACTGGATGCTCTTCCCGGTCGGCGAGCCGGACGATCCTCGGTTCGCCGAGCAGTGGCACCACTTCATGGTGGAGAGTCCCGCGGCGTGGGACGTGCTTGTCGGATGCGAGGAGGTGATCCTCGCGGTGACCGACACCGGCATCGTCGACCACGAGGATCTCGGCAACCGCGTCCCCGGCTACAACGCCGTCAGCGATCTCGCCGAAGTCGACGGCGGCGACCTCTCCGACATCCACGGCCACGGAACCCACGTCGCCGGTTGCGCCGCGGCGGTCGGAGACAACGGGGTCGGGGTCTCGGGCATGGGATGGTCCCTGAAGGTGATGCCGATTCGCGTCAGCGAAGCCGACAACGGCGGCGCGAGCATGTCGAACCTGCTCGAGGGATCCCGCTGGGCGATCGAGAACGGCGCGAAGGTCACCAGCGCGAGCTATTCCGGCATCGGCGCTGAGTCGATCGAGACGACCGGCGAGTACATCCGCGACCTCGACGGCAGCCTGATGTGGGCCGCGGGCAACTCCGGCACCAACCACGCCTCCTGGGACTTCGAGCACGTGGTCGTCGTGGGGGCATCCAATCCCAACGACAACCCCGCGGGTTTCTCCAGCCGCGGCCGAGGTGTGGATCTGTTCGCGCCGGGCGTGAGCATCCTCAGTTCGACCAGCAACGGCGGCTACGCCGCCTACAGCGGCACCAGCATGGCGACGCCCGTCGCCAACGGGGCGCTCGCCATGATTCGCTGCGCGAATCCCGATCTCGACGCGCCCCATGCCGAAGCGATCCTGCTGCACAGTTGCGACTGGTGGGGCGGCTATGCCGAGACCGAGACGTTTGGATTCGGTCGCCTCAATCTCCGCAGGGCGGTCGAGTTCGCCCTTGCCGCGGCGAGTCCGCAGGCGCCGGTCGCCAACGACGACTTCTTCGCAGGCCTGACCGTCGCGATCAACCCCGTGGACGTGCTCTCCAACGACTACGACCTCAACATGGATCCGTTGGAGATCGACAGTTGGGACGCGACGACCTCCCTCGGCGACGCCGTGGTCCTGAACGGCGAGTCGGGAATGCTCGAAGTGGTGCCGGAAGCGGGCGCCGCCGGCGGCGAGCGCACCTTCACCTACACCATCATCGAGCCGTCGTCCGGCGAGACCGCGACCGCAGTCGTGACGGTCGATCTGTCCACGCCGCGCCCGGCGGTCGTCGTCGATGGATCTTCCCCGGGGCTCTTCTGCGAGTACTACGAACTCTCCGCGCCCCAGGAGTTGCCGGACTTCGCCGATCTCGAACCCTACGCGTCGGAGATCGTCCCGCAGGTCGACTTCGAGTCGACGGGCGGCGAGTACGCCGGCAGCGGCCGAGCCGACGAGGTCGGTGCGGTCTACACCGGTTGGCTGGAGGTTCCCGAGGCCGGCCTGTGGTCGCTGATCACCGTCAGCGACGACGGCTCGAAGCTCTGGATCGGCGACGAACTCGTCGTCGACAACGACGGCCTTCATGGCATGCGGACCCGAAGCGGCGACATCGCCCTTGCGGCGGGACGCCATCCGATGCGACTGGAGTTCTTCGAGAACGGCGGTGGTGCCGGCCTACACCTGCGTTGGAGCGGTCCGAACGTCGGCACGCAGGCGATTCCCGCCGAGCGGCTCGCCCACGGCGGCACGATCGCGGTCTCCCCGGATCTCGACGGCAACGGCACCGTGAACGGCGCGGATCTCGCCATCCTGCTGGGCGCGTGGGGCGACTGCGTCGGATGCAGTTCGTGTTCGGCGGATCTCGACGGCGACTGCGTCGTCGGCGGCGCCGATCTCGCGGTGCTGCTTGCCGCGTGGGGCGACTGAGCCCGAGTCGGTGAGGAGTTCAGCGGGTTCCGATCGATGGCTCGTCGTCGGCCCGTTCGTCCACGACGGTGCGACTCCAGTGCGGCGTGCCCGCGCGGTGTCCCGCCCTGGCGATCACGTGGCCGGCGACCGGTGCGGTCAGCAGAAGGAACGCGATCACGAGCATCGCCCGCACCGAGACGCCGAGGGTCTCGAAGTGGAGCGCCACGCCGACCATCAGGCAGCCCAGCCCGAGCGTGCCGGTCTTGGTCGCCGCCTGCAGCCGGGTGTAGAGGTCGGGCATCCGAATCACGCCGACGGCACCGAGCAGGCTGAACGCACCGCCAAGCAGCAGCATCGTCCCGGCGAGGAGGTCGAGGATCATGAACCGGCCTCCGCATCCTCCGGCGACGCCGCCGGCGCCGGGCGTGGGCCTCGTTCGATGTAGTAGGCGAAGGCGACGGTGCCCACGAAGAGCAGCAGGGCGATCGCCATCGCGACGTAGAGGTAGACCGGCTCGTCGCGGGCCACCGCGTACAGGCCGATCGCCGCGGCGGTCACGGTGCCGAGAAGATCCAGCGCGATCACCCGATCGGCCAGCGACGGTCCACGGAGCAGGCGAATCGTGATCAGGACGATCGCCAATCCGAGCATGAGTCCAGTGGCGGTGACCGGCCATCCGAGATGGATCGCACCATCCGTCGCGACGGGCGCACCGATCGAATCGGGCGAGGCGATCACGGTTCGCTCCTCAGGGCGTCGAGCACCTTGCGTTCGAAGCCCTTCTTGATGTCCCGACGCACCGCATCCGGATCCGCGGCGTCCATCGCGTGGACGTAGAGGGTGCGTCGATCCTCCGACAGATCGAGGGTCAGGGTGCCGGGCGTGATGGTGATCAGATTCGTCAGCACCAGCAGCTCGACCTCGCTCATCTCCTCGAGCGGCACCGCGACGATGCCCGGCCGCATGCGGTCGAGCGGCATGATCGTGTACCACGCCATCCGCAGATTCGACAGCACCAACTCCCACAGGAAGAAGGCGATCAACACCACGATCTGCCACAGGTCCCGGAAATAGGCACCCGAGTCGATCACCCGACGCAGGCCGAACAGCAGGACGAAGCCGATCACCATGCCGACGGCGAAGTTGCCTGCCGTGAACGCCTCGGTGGTGGCGGCCCAGACCAGCGCGAGGACGAAGTTCCAGACGACGAGACTCATCGTGGTCCTCCGATCTCCGCGGTGGTCCCATCGGCGATGCGCAGCGAACCGGACGTCTCGCCTCCGGTCTCGAGGCGAGCGAGCGCCTGCTCGCCGAGCACGGCGCGGATGTACTGCTCCCCGTCGAGGAGCTGTTCCGCGGCCCGCTGGGAGAACTCGAAGACCGGTCCGGCGAAGATTCCGATCAGCACGGTGATCGCGGCAAGGGCGGTGCAGGTGCCGATCATGCCCCGCGCCGGCGGCTTCGGCGAGCGCGTCCGGTCGATCGGCGCGTCGGCCGGATCGGGGGCCTTCCAGAACGCCTCCGCCCAGATCTTGGTCATCGAGAAGAGCGTCAGCAGTCCGACCGCGGCCGCGGTGGCGACGATCGTCCACGACTTCGCCTCGACGCCCGCCTTCAGCAGCACGAACTTCGCGAAGAAGCCCGACAGCGGCGGCATGCCCGCAAGCGAGAAGGCCGCCACCACGAAGAGCGCCGAGACGAACGGGGCCTTGGCGTAGAGGGAGGTGCGTCCGGCATGCACGAGGCTCGAGGTGCCCCGCAGGCGATCCGCGATGCCCGCGATGAAGAACAGGTTCGCCTTCACGACGATGTGGTGGATCACGTAGAAGATCGTGCCCGCGATCGCGAGGGGCGTGAACAGGGCGAGCCCCATGATCATGTATCCGATCTGGCTCACGATGTGGAACGAGAGGACCTTCCGGAACTCCCGCTGCGACGCGGCTCCGAGCACGCCGACGGCCATGGTGAGGCCCGCCGCGACGAGCAGGATGGCGTGGGTGAATTCGCTCTCCGCCACGAACATCAGCGTGAACGAGCGCACCAGCGCATACACGCCGACCTTGGTCAGCAGGCCCGCGAAGATCGCCGACACCGCGAACGGCGGCGTGTGGTAGGACGCGGGCAGCCAGAAGAACAGCGGGAAGGCCGCCGCCTTGATTCCGAAGGCGGTCATCAGCAGGACGCTCACCGCGACGACGGCCTCGGGAGAGTCCCCGGCCCGGACCTTCAGGGCGATGTCGGCCATGTTGAGCGTGCCCAACGCTCCGTAGACGAGACCGGTGGCGATCAGGAAGAGCGCCGACGACAGCAGGTTCAACGTGACGTACTTGATCGCCCCTTCGACCTGCAACACGCCGCCCCCGAGGGCGAGCAGCGCGAAGGAGCTCATCAGCAGAACCTCGAACCACACGTACAGATTGAAGAGGTCGCCGGTGAGGAAGGCGCCGCAGACGCCCGCCAGCAGCACGCAGAGCAGCGGGTGGTACAGCAGCCGCTGACGTCGGGCGTCCACGCTTCCCATCGAGAACACGAAGGTCGCGACTCCGACGACGCCCGCCAGCACGGTCATCACCGCCCCGAAGCGATCGACCACGAAGGAGATGCCGAACGGTGCCGGCCAGGCGCCCACCTGGAGCACCAGAATGGGGCCTCGCTCGACCTCGACCAGCAACGTCACGGCGCTCGCGAGCAGTCCCACGGCGCCGGCGAGGCCGAGACCGCGCTGGATCGCGAGACTCCGCCAGGCCAGCAGCGAAAGCGCCGCGGCGATCAGCGGGATCAGCACCGGCAGCACCGGCAGCAGGTTCGCGTTGCCCGGAGGTCCGTCCATCACGAGACGGCCTCCATGTCGTCGTCCTCCCGGAATCGGTTGCTGTCGTCGGTGCCGGCGGTGGCCCACACCCGGCTCACCAGCACGACCGCGAAGGCGATGACGCCGAACGAGATCACGATCGCCGTCAGCACCAGCGCCTGAGGCAGGGGGTCGGCCGCAGTCGCGGGAAGGGTCTCCTCTCCGATCGGAACGATGGCGGGCCCGGTGCGCTTGAGACCAGTCGCGGTGAAGATCGCGATGTTCGCACTGTGGCCGATCAGCACGAGACCCATCACGAGGCGCATGATGCTTCGTCGCATCAGCAGATAGGTGCCGCAGGCGAACAGGACGCCCGCAACGATCGCGAAGAGGGCGTTCATGCGGCGTCACCCTCCGATTCGTCCGCCGGACCCTCGTACGTCGGCCCGGCCGGCTCCAGCAGCGTCAGGACGAGGAGCATCGCGATGCCCACGACCAGCAGATAGACACCGAGGTCGAAGAACAGAGGCGTCCCGATCTTGAGGCCCGGATCGCCGGTGGCGGGATCGCCGCCGATCGAGGTCCACAGTCCGGAGAAGAACGTTCGGCCGAAGGCCAGCGGCAGCGCTGCGCTCGCGATGGCCAGGGTCAGACCGATGCCGATCAGACTTCGCAGATCGACGCGCAGCAGGCGTCGTGTGGACGCGGCATCGAACGCCAGCGCGTGCAGCGAGAACGCCGCGGCGGCGATCAGGCCCGCGATGAAGCCTCCTCCGGGCTTGTTGTGGCCCTGCAGGAAGATCACCACCGAGAAGAGCAGCAGCAGCGGCAGCAGATATCGGGTCGCGGTCTGGAGGAGGACGTTCTTCACGACACGGCCCTCCCGCGATGGCGACGCCGCATCCGGCCGGGTCGCAAGAGGGCCAGCACGCCGATCGCGGCGATCGCGAGCACCGTGATCTCGCCGAGCGTGTCCATCGCCCGGAAGTCCACGAGGATCACGTTGACGACGTTGCGACCGTAGGCGTCGGGAACGCTGTGGTCGCCGAACCAGCGGGCCAGCGTCGGGTCGGTGTCGGTACGGGCGATGACGAGGACCAGACCCGTCACCATGAGGCCGGCGATCAGCGCGACCAGACCGTCGGCCAGTCGGCGAAGCGGTGTCGAGAAGCTGCGGAACTGCGGGAGCCGGCGGAAGATCAGCACGAAGATGATCACCGTCAGCGTCTCGACGGCCAGCTGGGTCATCGCGAGATCGGGTCCGCCGAAGAGGACGAACATGATCGCGAGGCCGTAGCCGGCGAGACCGAGCGCCGCGATCGCGGCGAGACGGGTTCTCGACAGCACCGTCGCGATGGATCCTGCGACGATGACCGCGCCGACGAGGAGCTCCGGCCATGTCGGGTTCTCGGGGCCCGCATCGAACGGCACGGCACCTCGCAGCCACAGCGTGCCGCCGACGAGCAGCACCACCGTGCCGAGGGTGATGAAGACGTACGAGCGAAGGTGACCGCTCTGCAGGAGCCGCGTCTGTCCGCCGGCGACGGCGAGAAGGCCCTTCAGGGCGGCGCCGTAGAGTCGTTCGGGACCGACTCGATCGAGCGCTCCGATCCGATCGAGACCGCTTCGAACGATGCGTCGGCCGGCGTACGCGCCTGCGCCGACGGCGACGGCAAGCGCCGACAGACCCAGCGCCGGCGTCAGGCCATGCCACAGTGCGAGCGACTTCTCGGGCACGTCGCCCAGCACCGCTCCGGCCGCGCCGAGTGCGAGCGGCGTGGCGGCCGTCGCAGGCAGCACCGCCGCGGCGAGGCCCAGCAGCGCCAACAGACCCGGGCCAAGCAGCAGGCCCGGGCTCGGGGCGTGGGGGGTTCGCGGGGTCTCGGCAAGGCTTCCGATGAAGGGCCTGACGCCCGCCAGAAAGGCCACGGTCACGGTGAGGGCCGCGGCGAACGTGGTCGCGACGACGAGCGCGGTGGTCCATGTGGGCGCCGCCAACGTCGCTTCGAGCAGCAGTTCCTTCCCGATGAAGCCCAGCAGCGGCGGCAGCCCCGCCATCGACAGCGCGGCCAGCAGGCTCGCGGTGAAGAGCGCCGGCATCGCTCGACGAAGTCCGCCCAGGCGTTCGGCGTCCTTCTCGCCGCACCCGTGGTCGATGGCCCCGGCGACCATGAACAGGCTGCCCTTGAACAACGCATGCGCGAGCAGATAGGCGAACCCCGCGACCACCGCCTTCTCGGTGCCGATGCCCAGCGCCATCGTGACGATGCCGAGGGAGGAGACCGTCGAGTACGCGAGGATTCGCTTGAGGTGGGTCTGCCGCACCGCAAGCACGGCGCCCAGCACCATGGTGGTTGCGCCGAAGGCGGTCAGCAGCGGTCCCCACCACGCCGCGGAGCCGAGCAGGGGATCGAGCCGCGCGAGCAGGAAGATGCCGGCCTTCACCATCGTCGAACTGTGCAGGTACGCGCTGACGGGCGTGGGCGCCTCCATCGCGCCCGGCAACCAGAAGTGGAACGGGAACTGCGCCGACTTCGTGAACGCGCCCAGGCAGACCAGCACCACGATCGCGCCGAGCCATGGGCTCGCGAGAATCGTGTCGCGTTCGTCGAGCAGGGCGCCGAGGTCGTAGGAACCACCGATCGAACCGAGCATCAGCACCGCCACCAGCAGGCAGAGCCCGCCGCCGCCGGTGACGAGAAGCGCCTTGAGCGCCGCGGCGCGGGCGGCGGGCCGCTCGTGGTCGAATCCGATCAGCAGGTAGCTGCTGATGCTCGTCAGTTCCCAGAACACGAAGAGGCCGAGGAGGTTCTCGCTCCAGACCACCCCGAGCATCGATCCCATGAAGACGAGCAGGAACGACTGCAGGCGGCTCGCGTGCCGATGCGGGCCGAGATACGCGCCTGCGTAGATCAGGACGAGCCCGCCGACTCCCGAGATCAACAGGCCGAACAGCAGGCCGAGGCCGTCGATCGAGAACGCGAGCTCGAGGCCGAGGCTCGGCGCCCACGCCAGGCGTCCCTCGATCGGCGTTCCCGAAAGGATGGCCGGCGCGCGGGTCGCAAGCCAGACGGCGATCGCCGCGGGCACCGTCGCGAAGATCCATCCGGCGCGGGTGCCGAGCACGCGACCGAGCCACGGCGCCAGGGCCGCAAGCAGAAAGGTCGCCGAGACCGCCGTCACAATCGCCACGACTGGAAGTTCCGCGGGTTGCCCAAGGTCCGGTGGGGAGATCTCGAACGGGCCGGTCCGGGACGACGGCTCATCGAGCGACGCCGAGTATAGGAGTCGCCCACGGCGGTCCGGCCCGGTCGAGCAGTCAGCGTCCGTGGCCGCCGTCGGCGCTTGTGGCGTGGTCGACGGCCTCGAGCGTCGCACGACGCGCAGCTCGGGACTCCGCGCGGCGCACGATCCCCTTCAGCATGCCGCGGAAGACGATCCCATGCAGCGGCAGCACCGAGTACCAGTAGAGGATGCCCATCAGACCCAACGGTCGGAATCGCGCCGTGCTTGCGACGACGCATCGACCGTCGCCTCCGTCCGATCCCGGTTCGACCTCGAGGGTGAGCGTCGCGACGCCGGGCAGCAGCATCTCCGCGGTCAGTTCCAGTCGCCGCGGCGGTTCGACGGCGGTGACCCGCCAGAAGTCCAGCGCATCGCCGAGGCGCAGGTCGGTCGCGCTGCGGCGGCCCCGACGCAGGCCCGGACCACCGATCATCCGGTC
>Ga0075481_10000946_pt1 | contig 11220 bp, 9 predicted proteins | sample DEB08_DNA_11_FD_76337 | JGI IMG/M metagenome (GOLD analysis project Ga0075481, IMG submission 76337) | Aqueous microbial communities from the Delaware River and Bay under freshwater to marine salinity gradient to study organic matter... | ecosystem: Environmental > Aquatic > Marine > Coastal ... | reverse complement strand
GCAAAAGGTGCCTCCGCCCGAGGTGAAATCTTAGCATGGTTAGCAAGCCAAGGCCATGAAAAATTAATTGACCCAACTTTTGGTGAATTAATCTCACAACTCGAAAACGAAGAATTGGATAACTTTCTCGCAGCAAATGTCAAAGAAATGCGCAGAAAATATGACGAAGCTGTGAAGATACCAACTGAATTCGTCGCAGAGTTTACCAAAACAAGAAGCGAAGCCTTAATCGCATGGCAGCAGGCACGAAAAGAAAGCGATTTCTCGTTATTTTCTTCCCACTTGGAAAAACTGATTTCACTTACTAGACAAAAAATTGAGTACTTAGGATGTGAATATACGCCATACGACGTATTGCTCGATGAATACGAGGTTGGAATGAAGGTTAGCGATTACGACCCCTTGTTTTCTGAGTTAAAGGAAAGGCTAGTGCCGTTGTTAAGTAAGATTATGAAATCTGGAGTTGAAATTCCAAGACTTCCTGAAAATTTGATTTTCGCAGAGAAAAAGCAACAAAAATTCTGCAATGAGGTTTCCAAAGCTATGGGCTTTGATTTTGATGCAGGACGAATGGACATCTCAACACATCCATTCTGTGCTGGTTTATGGCCCGGAGACACAAGGTTCACTACTAGATTCGACGAGAAAGATCCTTTCTCGTGTCTTTATGCTGTTATGCATGAATCAGGTCATGGCTTGTATGAACAAGGTCTGCCATTTGAGCAGTCTTTCTCTCCTGCCGGTGGCGCAGTTTCATTAGGTGTCCACGAATCACAAAGTCGATTTTGGGAGAATCAAATCGGTAGAACTGCATCATTTTGGAAAGTAGCACTTCCGTGGTTCAAGAAGGAGTTCCCAGAATGCCCAGATTGGGATAATGAAACACTTGATTTGATTGCGAACGAGGTCAAGCCTGATTTTATTAGAGTTGAAGCAGATGAAATAACCTACAATCTGCACATTATGATTAGGTATGAAATAGAAAAGAAGATTTTCAACGAAAATTTACCCGTTGAAGAAATTCCAAACCTGTGGAATAATATGATGAAAGATTGGTTTGGAATCGAAGTTCCAAACGATTCAATGGGTTGTCTTCAAGACATACACTGGTCGATGGGTGCGTTTGGGTATTTCCCTACATACACTCTGGGTAATTTGTATGCAGCTCAATTACTAGAAGCAATGAAACAAGAGTTAGGTGATATCGATGGCATTATTTCATCAGGCAATTGGAGTTCAATGCTTGAATGGTTAAGAGAGAACATTCACTCCAAGGGCTCGGTTATGGAACCATCTGAACTTATTCAATCTGCAACAGGTTCGCCTCCAAGCCCCGAACCTTTCCTGAAATATGTTGAAGAAAAATATTCGAAATTGTACGGCCTTTGATTACTCTTCTTCAGAGTTAACTTTGCTTTGCAAATTGGCCAACATCGAGGTCAATTCTGCGATTGCGTCTTGTAAATCATTCGTTCTATCCTCTTCATATCCAGTGCCAAAAGTCATGCCAAGAAGCGTTATCATGGCTCCAGATAACATTACAACAGCTGACATGTAAAGGTCTTTGAGTGATGTTTCATCACCGTTTGCAATCAATACTCCCCAAATCGCTCCTGCTGCAAAAATCAGCAGTCCAAGAACAATCTGTTGATGCCCAGGTCCTAGTTTTTGTTCAAGATCACTCATGTGTATCCTCAGTGTTTGATTCTCTTACATGTTAAATACTTAGCGTAAAAAATACCAAAAAAACGCTATATTTCAATTCCAAGGCATCATTACCAGAGGGCTTCCAACCTCACCAGGTTGAACAAGTATCTTTCCTTTAACTCCGGTTTCTTCATTTCTTTCAAAAACCGGTACTCCTGCTACAACGGTAAGGACGGCCCATCCGACAAGTGGTGTTCCATGGAACGGATTCCATCCTACTTTGGACCATGAATTTTCATCATGAACAACGACCTCATTGTTCATGTCAACAAGTACAATATCTCCATCATAACCTATTTCCAAAGAACCCTTTCCAACCATTTGATATGCTTTTGCGACATTAGTACTCATCCATTGTGCAACTTGCTCAATGGTACACTTACCATTTTTTGCATGGGTCAGTAAAACCGCCATCGAAGTTTCGACTCCGGGCATTCCAGATGATGAAGCAGGCCATCCTTTCTGCTTGTCCTCTAATGTATGAGGTGCGTGGTCGGTTGCAATGCAACAGATTGTTCCATCTAGCAATCTTTTCCAAAGAATCTCCCTATCTTTTGCATATCTGATTGGAGGATTCATTTTCAGTCTCGTTCCTTGCTTATCTACATCTGTCTCGTCAAACGTCAGATGCTGAGGTAATGTTTCGGTTGTGATGAATAATTTTTCATCATCACTTAGTTCAGCCAAATAATCAGCCTCAATTCCGCTCGTCAGATGTAAGACATGTAATCTGTGCTGGTTTTCTTTTGCCATTTCAACTGCCAACTTTGTAGCATTCAATGCTGTAATATCATCTCGCCACTCTGCGTGAGCTGCAATATCAGTTCTTTCCTTAACGTCTTCAAATCTTTCATTCAATCGGTTTTCATCTTCGGCATGTACTGCAATCAATCCTGCAGTATTCGAAAATATATTTCTCAAATGTGCTTTTTCATGAACAAGTAGGTCACCTGTTGAAGAGCCCATGAATATCTTGATACCACAGATTCCAGGGTATGCTATGCCTTCTCCAGGTTTGCCGACAGTTTTCTGCAATTCCTCGAGATTATCAGGAGTAGCTCCGATGAAGAATCCAAAGTTCGTAATACATTTTTTGTCTGCAGATTTAATCTTCGCAAACATAGAATCCAACGTAGTTGCAGGTGGTTTGTTATTCGGCATGTCAAGGAAGCTAGTAATTCCTCCACTGGCAGCCGCTGCAGAACCACTCTGAAGATCTTCCTTGAATTCTTGACCTGGCTCTCGAAAGTGAACTTGTGGGTCGATTCCTCCCGGAAGGAGGTGTTTATCAGAACCGTCGTAAACCAATTCATCATCGCTTGGGACGATGTGAGATTCAGTAGCAATTTCAGTGATTACACCGTCCTTAATTCTTAAATCTCCCTTTACTATTCCACTAGGAAGAACTAAATTCGCTCCCGTAATCAAAATGTTTCCTTTCATACTATCTTCTCCTAGCGCTCTTTGGTCTAAATGCGTTGCAGATATCGTCATTCATATCTATGTAAGGGCCTTCGAGTAGGTCTACACAATATGGAACCGCCTTCCATATTTCATCGAGAGTCTCACGGATTGCCTTTGGTCTCCCTGGTAAATTGAAAATTAGGCAACCTCCTCTTATCCCGCCAATTTGTCTTGACAGTATTGCTGTTGGTGTGAATTGAAGGGAAATAGATCTCATTCGCTCACCAAATCCGGGGATTAACCTGTCACAAACCGCTTCAGTAGCCTCAGGTGTAATGTCTCTTTTTGCGGGGCCTGTGCCTCCAGTTGTAACCACTACATTGCATCCGAGCCTGTCGACCAAGTCCTTTAGAGCAGATTCGATTTCTTCTGCTACATCGGGTACGACTTTGTAATGGTGTGTCCATTCAGAAGCTATGGCTTCTTCAAAAAAACCGAGAATTGCTGGACCTCCTTCATCTTCATACTCCCCGCTTGAGGCACGGTCTGATACCGTTAATATTCCAAAAACCGCAGGGTCTCCAACCATTGTTTCAACTCACTGGTTTCCATATTTTTCCTTGATATCTGCATGGAAAGAATCCAGAAGAGTATCCTCGAAAAGTTCAGCCTGCCTTCTGATTTTAGTGGATCTCATGTGTAAGAATGCCATTCCAATAAATGCGATAATCGCTATTGGAATTGCGGCCTCTAACTTATATTTGTGCATCACAGTAACAATGCCTTCAGCTGTATATGCCCATGTTAGAGAAGCTATTGCTCCACCGACAAAGGTAGCCCAAAGGACCCTCATGAATTTCATTCTTGATAGTAATCCGAGCATTGCTCCTACAAGTACACCTGAAGCCATAAACGGTATCCAGACGAAGACGATAAGCCCCCAGAATCCCCATTTGTTAATCATCTCTCTCTTTTCGTTAGCAGTATATTCAACTGTAGATAGAATGTCACCAAATAATTTCGTTTGTAATACTCTTCCACCCAAACCGTCTTGTTTCGCAACCGCTGCAACTCGCATATCTTCAGAATTGGAAGTTCCAGCCTGCTTTTCTACTCTACCTGCTCCCGACCTATCGGCAAGTGTTGAAACAAGATTTCTACCTTTGACAATTAATTCCTGAACTCCGACCAACTCCGGGTTCTCTCTTGAAATGAATTTTCTCAAGTTCTTCTCGATATCAATATTGGAATCTTTGAACCTGAAGAATGCAAACCTCTGGTTAGGTTTGTATGCAACTCTTACGAATATAATCGAATCTTCGCTTGTTACGGTAGCCATTTGAAGAATTAAATCGGGGTTTGCTCTGAAGTAACCCTTTACTGATTCTCTCACGTCGTCCTCAACTTTTGAAAGTAAATGTAAGTCTCTGAAAAAAGAGGTGTAGTCTTGTTCTTCAGATTCTTCGTCTTCAACCATTCCGCTTCCAACGCCAACACCTGTTTCGAAATCAATAGCCTGATTTTCACCTATTGATCTAACTGTTAACTGGACTGGTTTGTAAACTCTGAACAATGCAAACTCATCTAAAATGTCCTTGAGTATTTCGGACCTAACTTCATTGGTGTCGGAAAATGTTCCATCGGTATTGGAGTATGGTACCATGATATCTATCGACAAGTCCCTTACTTCGATTTTATACAAATCCCAGTCGATATTTATTCGAAGCCGACTCTCGTTATTTCTCAGTACGTCAACGACAACCTTCTTGATGTGTGTTCTTGATAACATGTCATCAGTTTCTTGATGATACAGTTTGTACATCACAGGATAAGCAAGGAATAGGGATATCACCGATAGTGATAGAGAAACGAAAGCCATCCACCATGCTGGAATTCCTGCCGCTCCTCCCGTTAGCATAGCGGTTTCTCTTCCTCCTCCTAACTCAGCTCCCATTAATACAAAGCCCCAATTTCCTAGATCGCTAACGCTCCAACAAGACCTTGGCCCATCAGTGAGAATATTTCCTTCTCTCTTTACTTCAGAATCGACGAGTGGTAAAAATGCCAATGCGTTCTCAGAGGTTGTAATTTCGAAATCTACATTCTCTGTAATAGTGTTAGTACCGTTTATCAATTTAGTATCATTCCTTTCTTCAAGAATTGTGTCTAATTGGTAAATTTTTACGATAATATAAACATCATATTCTCCTGTAGACCATTCCTCAAAATCGACTGATGCCCTTCGTGAATCAAGATTTTCTCCCTCGATAGTCTCGTTAGAATCTCCTTCATGCGGGGTGATTGTCCACTGAATTGTGTACAACCCTTCTTCGAGATTTTTACCCTGTATTTTCAATGATTCCGCATCGTTATCTGGATAGATGTGAATCCACGGAGTGTCACTCAGTTCTTCACATTGTTCACCGCTATCCAAAAATGTATCACTTGCCCAGTGGTCAAGACTTGTCGATTTTCCAAAAACACCTGCAGACATACCGAATATCAAAAGAGCGTAAATCAGGCCGTACCCAATACCAGCGATTAATGTCCAATCTTCAATTGCGGATGGAAATCTTCTTTTTGAATCAGTATTCCTTCTTTTTCTGATGTTTGCAAGTTCTTTACTTACCTTGTCAACAGGCTTCGCATCTACGACTTCATCAGGGATTAAGTCCGAGTTTGTATCAACATTCTCGGACGCCATGATAACCCTAGTATGACCAAGCAAATGAATGATGTGGAAAATCAGCTAATTTTGTTCGTAAAAATGCAGATGAATTACACGAATCAGACGTGAATGAAAGGTGGGTCAGGCCGGACTTGAACCAGCGACCTCCGCATCTTCAGTGCGGCGCTCTCCCAGCTAAGCTACTGACCCGGGAGTAATCTGTCCACAAGCATCTGTATTTCAAGCCTTACGGCTCATTCAATACCGTCTAATGCTGCGGATTGCATTTCTGCTAACTGAGCAAGGCCGTTTCTTGCCATGTCCAGCAATTCTTGTAATTCCTCATAAGAAAAAGTAGACTCTTCGCCAGTGCCCTGAATTTCAACAAATTTACCGTCAGAGGTTCCAACCACATTCATGTCTACATCTGCATTTGAATCCAAATTATAATCCAAATCCAAGTATACAGACCCGCCGATTAAACCTACAGATATTGCTGATAAATCATTGGGTATTACCCTATTTTCATGTTCTAAAGCTTCTTCGGGTGATAGAGTAGGTGATTTCCATCCGTTTTCTCTATCTTCTCTTGTTGGTCTCAACTCAATTGGTAAACAGTCTCCATTTGCAATCAATCTTCGAACAGCAAGTCTTGTAGCAATATTTGCTGCGGTAATAGATGCACATCTAGTGCCACCATCAGCGTTTAGTACATCACAGTCAACGGTAAGAGCTATTGGACCAAGAGCCTCAAGGTCTACCGAACCTCGAAGTGACCTTGCGACCAGCCTCTCTATTTCTTGAGTTCTTCCTTTAGCTCCGTTTCTCTCTCTTCTAAATCTAGAATCGGTTGAACCTGGCAGTAGTGAATATTCAGCGTGAACCCATCCCTTCTGGGTATCTTTCGGGAACCATCCAGGCATTCTTGCTTCCTTAGTGACACAGCATAAGATGTGAGTATTTCCTTGTCGGTATAAGATGCTTGCAAGAGCATTGGGAGTAAAATCGATTTCAATATCGATGTTTCTCATCTGGTCTTTCGCTCGGTCTGTTTCAAATTCGGTCTTGAACTTGGCCATAACACTCCGATGAAACGTTATTCAAGAACACTTCCGTCAAAGAACATATTGAAGTGATGCGTATATTTGCGCGAACCATGTCCAGAGTAGCAATATGTGGAGTGGCACGAACACCGATTGGAAAATTCCGTGGAAGCCTTTCAAATCTATCCGCTGTTGAACTTGGAATAAGAACAGTAACTGAGTTACTGAATCGCTGTAACATCAATCCACAAAGTGGCATAATCGATGAAGTTCTATTCGGTCAGGTACTTCAAGCAGGAGCAGGGCAAGCTCCAGCAAGACAAGTAGCATTAGGGGCTGGTTTACCAAGTACTACTGCGGCAACAACAATCAACAAGGTCTGTGGCTCATCATTGAAAGCTGCAATGATCGCAGCAAACAGTATTCGAGTTGGTGAATACAAAGCAATAATCGCAGGTGGAATGGAAAGCATGACCAATGCTCCAAAATTTGAGAAAAGAAATGGAGAAGAAAAAGAAATGGTTTCAACGATGGTCCATGACGGCCTTTGGGATGTGTACAATGATGTTCACATGGGAAACACTGGTGAAATTGTAGCAAAGGAGTGTAATATTTCTAGGCAAAAAATGGATGCATTCGCAGCGAGGTCACAAAACAATGCGGCTACTGCAGAAGAAAACGGCTGGTTTGATTGGGAAAGATTCGACATGCCCGAACTCAAGGTGGATGAGGGGGTAAGAGCAGGAACAACCCCTGAGAAACTCGCTGAATTGAAGGCGGTCTTCCAGGAGGACGGGATGGTTACGGCAGGTAATGCATCAACGTTGAACGATGGGGCATCTGCAATTCTAATCGCAGATGAAGAATTTGCGAAAGAACAAGGTTGGGAAATTATTGCAATAATCGAAGACTACTGCACTGCTGGAGTTGAACCTCACCGAGTTATGTACGCTCCTGTCCCAGCGATCAAAATGCTCCTTGACAGGGCTGATTTAGACGTGATGGATGTTGATGTTTACGAGCATAATGAGGCATTCGCAAGTGCATCTTGTGCAGTCGCACAGGAAGTTGGTATCCCAGAAGATCGTTTCAATCTACACGGCGGTGCAGTTGCACTCGGCCATCCACTAGGAAGTAGTGGCACACGTTGCTTGATTACTATGCTAGGCGTAATGCGAAGACTTCAGGCAAGTAGCGGTATCGTTTCTCTCTGTTTGGGTGGAGGAAACGCAGTAGCCATGCGCGTTTCAATGTGAGTGCCCGACTCCGGCCATGCTCATAATTGCTAGAAGTGCAATCATGATTATCACACCAATAACTACGTGTATCATAGCGGTTTTACCGGATTCTGGATTGTGAATATCTGGCAAAGTGTCAACTGTAGCAACGTATAGGAATGTGCCAGCCGAGAATAACATTGCCAATCCAATGATCGAGGTTTCTACATTTTCCAAAGCAAAGTATGCGATTAGCATCATTATTGGAGTCGAGAGTGAGAATATTATGACATCTCTGATTGAATCCTTCTTTTCCTTTCTTTCGTGCATGGAGAATACTCCAAGACTAAATGCAGCAGGCCCCTTGTGGATTAGCACTGCAAGAACAACGGTTGCAGTTAATGCGAAGCTACCAGAAGCGGCAGCAGCTCCGATTGCTAATCCATCTGTGGCTGCATGAAGAGTCAAACCAAATACTAACATCCAACCTGGAGAGGAGTGGTGTACGTGTCCGTGTCCGTGGTCATCAGAATGGTCGTGATGTTCTTCATGAACTGCGTGTCCGATTCCTGATCCTTCTAGGATTAGCATCAAGATGAATCCACCAAGTATTGCTCCACCGATAATCAGGACTCCAGCATGCTCTTCATGCTCTTCACCATGTGAATGTGTACTAATTAATTCGTGAATTTCAGTAATGCCGACTGAAGCGTTAATGTCGCCTGCTTCGACCTCCTCGATGACGTGCATAATTTCGGATTCTAGGCCACCCTCATGCTCTTCATGACCTTCCTCTTCATGTTCTTCATGACCGCCAAGCAATGCTTCGATTTCTTCGATTCCTTCTTCGGCAGTTATGTCCCCATCGTTTACTTCTAGAATAACCAATGCTGTAGATCCTGCAAGGGCTTCCTCGGTAGCGTGTTCATCCATCGTTGCTAATTCATAACCTTCAGGAATTACAACCATCATTGCGGAGGCAATGATGATACCTGCTGCGATTCCGGTTACTAATTTCAGTTTGTCAGCATCCTCTTTCATCTTGGAATAAATTGGAATTAATCCACAAACGAGTCCGATGATTAAGGCAATTATGGCGTACAGCAAAACACTGGTTGACATGATTGGCCGTAGAATAATAACTATTTAATAAAAACTAATAAATATAGTTTTGAAAATTATTATTAGTTATTTCCTGTTCGATACACCATGAGCCGAATTATATCATTCAGTTCCGATGACGAATTCAATGACAGCCTTGAGGATTTAATTGAAAAATCTGGCTACAAAAACCGTAGTCGATTCCTAAGAGATGCGGCACTTCACTTTGCGGATTACAAACAGAGAGGAGAATTATTTGAAATGAAAGGTGATGAAATAATTGAAGGACACGTTGTGATTTACTATCAACACGGTATAGAGAGTAAATTACTCGACCTGAGACATACAAATTCTTTGGAGGTAGCAAATTACAACCACAGTTGCCTAAAACACAGCCATACCTGTGTAGATGTATTACAAGCGATCGGTACTGCAGAAAATTTCAGGAACATGATAGAAAATTTGCAAGATACTCCGAATGTCGATAAAGTATCATTCGTGAGTGCTCCTATGCGAGATGAAGGCTGTTGTTGATACTTCGACACCCGTTCCATTTTCCGTCATTATTACAAATTTCAGTTTTTAATCAGGTGTAATCTTACGACGTGAGCAAGACCACGATGAAGGTCAGATTCATCTAAATCAACGGCCTCAACCTTGGCATATTCGATTGTAAATAAGTCTCCGATTACATTCAATACTTCGTCTAAATCCCATAGTAAGTCAAGGCTTCTAGGACCTCCACTTGACATACCCATCTGGGTTACATGGTATCCTTCACAGATGAACTCACCTCCAGATTTCAGCGAGCCTATCATCCGAGGATAGTGTTCGATGAATATGTCCCAAGGAACGTGAAACCAAGAAAATGCAATCAAATCATAAATTTCAGCATCGAAATTTCTCAAGACTAAATCATCAACCTCATAATTTACTGAAACCCCTTTTTCAGTAGCCAATTTTTTGCACTTTTCTTTACCGACCTCCGATAGGTCGAAAACGTCGGTATCATAACCCAATCCTGCGATGTATACAGCATTCCTACCTTCTCCATCAGCTGGTACTAATGCCCTGCCATTACTTGGCTTCACTCTTTGCCTGACCCACTCGTTTGGCTCTTTGCCATATGCATATTCTTCGCCAGAAAACCTTGCATTCCAAGCGGATGCTCCAAATCTTGCATTACTCACTAGTTCCACCTTTTTTGAAATTAATTAGCCCGTTATCCTGTAAAATTTCGCAATTACCCGGAAGAATTGGTAAAATATCGTCGACAGATAACCCAGTTGATTTGTAAATTTTATTCGCAATCTGCTCTTTTTTGTCCATTCCCGGACTTACAATGATGTATCGATTACATATCTTGGAAATGTGATCTACAGTAGAAGCCATTAGGAGTGGAATTCCATTTATTGCTACTAGTCCAATTCCCAATTTCAGGTCGATGTCCTTGAACCAGGTTCTTTGTCCTCTGATTACGAATGCTCCCTTGCCAACGAATTCTCCGGATTCAGCGGATTTGGAAACCTGACCCGGCTTCACCCAGTAGACAGTTCCGTGGGCTCCTCCTGAATTCCATGCACGTGACCAAGCAAGAGCCATAGTAGCCGCATTCTGTGTGATCTCCTCGTCCAAATCAACCTCAATTTTATCAATTAGCCTGAAAGCAGGAATTTCATCACTGATGTGAGCAGGTGGATTCTCATCGATAGCAAATCCCTGATTGTTTCTTAGGGAACAGGACGGGGCCCCGTGTAAATCTGCGTGTAGGTATCTGTCGCCCAAAGAAAGGTGCTTTTTCACGATGGAATCGTTTCCTTTTGCATCCCTTCCACCAATCATCAAGTGTCCGCTGGGAAGCATTGTCCACTTGTGATTTTCAAACCACAATCTCTTGGCTCGCTTAACTTTAGCAACTTGCCCGCTAGCTTCTCTTTTTGCTTCTTTTTTACGAGCCCTCTCGAGTGCGATTTTAGTGTCTTCAAGAGCCTGAATTGCACCGGATGATTTGTCCTTCTGTTTTCTGCCAGTTTGGAAGTATCTCTGAGCATTTTGATGGACGCTTTCTTCTAAATACAAA
>Ga0075481_10000942_pt1 | contig 11239 bp, 4 predicted proteins | sample DEB08_DNA_11_FD_76337 | JGI IMG/M metagenome (GOLD analysis project Ga0075481, IMG submission 76337) | Aqueous microbial communities from the Delaware River and Bay under freshwater to marine salinity gradient to study organic matter... | ecosystem: Environmental > Aquatic > Marine > Coastal ... | reverse complement strand
ACGATCCAAGAGGTTTTGATCAAGGCGATGCTGGCAAAGGTGCGTTAATTGATGGCGCAACAACAGGGGATAGTACTAGAGAAGCTAGTATGCTTTTCCATGCAGCTACATTTATTACTCCGGGCGTAGACGCTATAACAATGACAAATGGTGTTAGAGTAGAATGGCTAAACAGCTTTACATACTTTGCTAATAGAGGATTATATGCAACAAACGGAACTGCTGGTAAAGCCAACGACGGCACAACATTTGGTGCAGAAATAAGATCAATAGGTTCAGCAAATGTGTATGGTACTAAAGGTGCAGAAGCAGATGGCGCAAATACACTAATGTATCTAATAGGACATAATTTTGCTTACATTGGCGTAGGAAAAGATGTATCAAATGATAGAACACTTACTGTTACAGCAAACGAAGTTACTGAATTAAATTCTGGAAATATATATTACACAACAACTGATGCAGACGGTACATTTAAAGTTGGAGATAACTTTTTTGTAGACTTTGAAACTGGGTCAACTAGTATAGATGCTAATACAATTGACTTTAGTGGTATTGGTTCTATAACAGTACGCAACGGTCTTGAAAGATCGTTTATTGATGGAACAAAAGTTGATGTAGGCAATATTAGAATTAACGGAAATACAATAACTACTATTGATGGAGATTTAACACTATCTCCAGTTACTGGATTATTTAATACAGATAATAATGTTTCTTTAATTTTAAGTAACGGCACGGATATACAAAGAAATAACTTACAAGCTGATATACGATATAACACGGATTCAAATTTATTTGAAGGTTTTTCAACAGGAAATTTAAGTTTTGGCGGCTCGTATTCAAGTGACAGGCAGACAAGCGTAGATGCACATGATACAAATAATACTATTATTTTTAGATCAGCAGGATCAATAGTTGGTAGTATAGATAGTAATAGCACTAATCTACTCGGGTTATCAACAGGGGATGTACTGTTTGATAATAACACTGTTACTACTACACTATCAAACAGCGACTTAGAATTGAGACGTACTACTTCTTCTAATGTAGTTGAAACAGAAAATTTTGATTTGAAAGATAGTACATTTTTAAATACTACAAATAACAATCTAATATTAGCATCAACAAATAACGGCTATGTAAAATTCGGTGGCACAACTGGCCTAGTTATTCCAGCTGGAACAGAAGCAGAACAAAATTCATCTCCGCTTGAAGGTGAAACTCGATACAACACAGACCAAGAATATCTTGAAACTTGGAACGGCGAAGAATGGCAGCGTTCAGCTGGTGAAGGCGCCGAAGTTACTGATGTAGTCCTCAAAGAATTAGTTGATATTTACGCCATAGTACTTGGTTAATCCTAAAAAACGATAAATAATATTAATGCAGAGTATGACCAATACCTGCAGGGTCAGACTGTGGTTAGCCGGCAAAGAGCGCAAGCTGAAAATTAGGCTAGAGGGACAGGATCCCCGTACTGAGGAGAAGAGATGGCTATTGGTCGAATAAGTGGTCCGCTCTTAAAAGCAAACCTGCTTCGTGAGGGAGTAGATCTAGCTTTTGAGAATGACTTACTATATCTAGATGTTACAAACAGTCGCATCGGCATAAACAATGCAAGTCCCCAGTATGACCTAGATGTAACCGGAACTACAAGAACAACTAATTTAGAAGTACCAGGAGATGGTGCTTTCGGTGATGTTAGAATTTCTGGTAACACTATATCTTCTGTAACAAATCGTCTAACACTAGGCGCTAATAATAATACAGTGTACCAACAAAAATTAGTTATTGATGACTTTGACATTGAAAACAATGTTATAAGTACAAACTCTGCAGACACTAATTTACAAATAAATCCAAACGGTAACGGCACTGTTGAAATATTTGGTAATACAAATGTTTATGGCAATATTACGGCAACAGGAAACATTACAGCAGACGGTAATATTACAATTGGCGATGCAGATACTGATAATGTTACTTTTAATGCAGAAATTGCAAGTGATATTGTACCAGACGCAACAGACACGTATCAACTAGGTACTGACCCGGCACTTGGCGGGAAACAATGGCAAGATGTTTGGACTAATAATTTTTATGCAGGAACAGTAACTACAACTAACATACTTGCTGACGGAATCAACTTAGCACTTCGTCAAGGTAATACACTGTATGTTGCAGAAAATGGTAATGACACTTACACCGGTGATCATCCTAATGATCCTTATGCATCAATTAAACATGCACTAAGTCAAGCAACAGCAGGCGATACTATTCACATCTATCCAGGTGTATATACAGAATTATTTCCAATGACTGTACCAGCCGGTGTAACGCTAAAAGGACACAGTATTCGTAGCGTAAATATTGTACCGCATGTTAGTTCTGTTAACAACACAGCATTTTTACTCAACGGTGAATCTACAATCGAAGATGTTACAATCAAAGACTTCTTTGCTCCAGGATATGCTTTTGAGTTTGCAAACAACTTTACAGTAACATCAAGATCGCCATATATTAGAAACGTAAGTGTAATTACATCAGGAAGTGTTACACCTGCAGACGATCCAAGAGGCTTTGCTCAAGGTGATGCAGGCGGTGGCGCCAAACTTGACGGCAGTATAGCAAATGCAGCATCAAGAGAAGCAGGATGTTTATTCCATAGTGTAACTTTTATTACGCCTGGAGTAGATGCATTAACTGTTACTAACGGTACAAGAATTGAATGGTTAAACTGTTTTACATATTTTGCAAACAGAGGCTTATATGCACTTAACGGTGCTACAGGATTAAAAGCAGCAGGAAAAACTTCAGTAAGAGTTAGCGATGTTACAGGAACATTTAGTGCTGCGGAAACATTTACTTACTACGATACTGATGGTGTTACAGTTCTTGCAACAGGAACAATTGATAGTATTGATTCGGATGGTAAATTTTATATACCAGGCAACTTAACAGGTTTAGAAACTGCTGCAGAACGCGGCGGCAAATCTACTACAGCATATGCTGATGCTCAATTAAGTACAACACAGAAGAAATTTGGGCAAACAAGTTTATTGCTTGACGGCACTGGCGACTATGTTGGAATAACATCACAAGATGACTTTGGCTTCGGTACTGACGAATTAGAAATTAGTTTTTGGATTTATCATACTAATCCAGGTACTGTACAAACTATTGTTGACTTTAGAGCAGGTTCAGCAGTTGATTTAGCACCTATGTTATATATTGATGCATCTAATCAACTATTTTATTATACAAATAGCGGAAATCAAATTTCCGGAGCAACAATAAGTGCAAATACTTGGACACACGTAGCACTAACAAAATCAGGAACAAGTACAAAATTATTTGTTAACGGAACACAATCGGGTGCAACATACACTGACAATCATAATTATGGCACAGCTAAACCATTAGTAATTGGATCTATTTTTGACGGCTCAGCAGATTATTTTAACGGTTACATTGACGAATTAAGAGTTTCAAAAGGTGTAGCTAGGTATACTAGTAATTTTGTTGCTCCAACATCAGAAGAAACAAGTGATACAGATACATCATTGTTATTACATTTTAATGGAACTAATGCAGCGACAGTATTTCCGGATGACACTTTAAATTCACAAGACATAAGATTTAGCGGCGGAGCTACAGCTAACTATGTAACATTAGCAGATACTACAGACTTCGGTGCAGAACTACGTTCTATTGCAAGTGCTTGTGTATACGGAAACTACGGAGTAGTAGGCGACGGCAAAGGCGTATTAATGTATCTAGTAAGTCAAAACTTAGCGTACATTGGCACAGGTAAATTAACTGACAACGACGATACAAATGTAATACAAGCAAATGAAGTTACTGAATTAAACGGAGCAAAAGTAAGATATAGCTCAGTTGATCACAAAGGCGATTTTAGAGTTGGTGATTTATTCCATATTGATCAATCAACAGGTACTGTAGATTTTACTACATCTGACTTTAATATTGACACTACTGGCGGCATAACTATTAATACCGGTGGCAACGTTACTACAATTACTGGTGACAAAATTGAAACAGGAAATTTAAGATTAAGCGGTAATACAATTGAAAGTTTGTCAGGAGACATTAATTTAGATTCAGACAGCGGCACAGTTAGAATTAGTTCGTCAAGTGCTTTGCAATTACCAAAAGGAAATACAGCAAGTCGACCAACGCCTGCAACTGGTATGGTTCGTTATAACACTGATACTAACTTGTTCGAAGGTTACGACGGTAATTGGATTACATTAAGTGGAGTATACGATTTAGATCGAGACACTTATATAACACCAGAACTAACTCCAGGCGCAAACGACGATATTATTAGATTTTATATTAGCAATAATGTAGTTACTACAATTGATGCAGATAAATTAGAAACACCAAGAATTGAAGTAGATGATATCGTTATTGACGGAAATGTCATTGAAGCAACTACGCTAAATACTGATTTAGTGCTGTCATCTAATGGCAGCGGAGCAGTTGTTATAGATGACCTAGCATTTAAAGATTCAACGATAACAAATAGAGCAGTAGACGCAGTAACATTATTTGAACAGTCTGGTTCTGGTTATTTTAAAATTGCAGGTACAGGTGGATTTATTGTACCTGTCGGAACAAATGTACAACGTCCAGCTTCTGCTAACAGAGAAACTGGTATGGTACGATATAACACAGAGCAAAGATATTTAGAAATATGGGACGGATTTAGTTGGGTTTCTGTAGCAGGTGCAACAGGTTCAATCAGTGTAACAGCAGCAGAAGATTTAGCAATTGAATACGCAATAACATTAGGATAAAAAGATGGCAACACAATTTAAAAATAAAGTAGTAAAAGAAGTTGGGACAGTTCCAATCTTAGCAATAGAAACTGATGCAGCAACTAGATCAACTATTGTAGGTTTAAGTTTAGCAAACTTAACTGAAAGTGTTGTAAGTGCTAGTGTTTTAGTACATGACGACACAAGTGTTGAAGGATACTTTATGAAAGATGTTATGGTACCGCCAAACACAAGTTTGCGAGCACTAGCAGCAGGAGAAAAATTAATTCTTGCACCGTCAAATCAATTGTATCTTGTATCGAATCAAATTGAATCGTTAGATGCCGTTATTAGTTATGTAGATATTGTATAAGGGGTAATGATATGTCATATATGGGACAAAATGCAGATCAAATTTTATCAGCCGTAAGAAATAGATATTTTTATGGATTACGTAGAACAGACAACGGAGAGCTGTTTTTAGGCAAAATGGATCAAATGGATGCTAATGGAAGCATACAAATTAATAAGCCGGGCGATAACGCAAACGATTATGATCAACTAGAAGAAGGTTTTGACTTTTACGAAGGCAGAGATATCGACCACGAGCTTCTATATAGTAACTTAAATTACGAACAGTATAGATGGCATGATAAAAATGTTTGGTATTATGTTAATAGTGAAGGCGAATTAGTAGCAAGTGTAAATACAAAAGTAGCATATGATGATGGGTCATCTTCGGCTGGCAACGAATAATTAGGATAAAAAAATGGCAGATTTTAAATTAGATAGAATACGTTTTAAATGGAAAAATCAATGGTCCCCGACTACTGCATACATTAAAGACGAGATTGTAGAATATGCAGGTTCAACATATGTATGTCGTGTAGGACACACGTCAGCAGCATCTTTTGCTGCTGACTTTGGCGCATTGGATCAAGAAGTATATATAACCGGAGGAAGAAATGCTGCTGACACAGGAAACATTTATTACTTCAATGGAGTTTCAGGACAACTAAATCCTGAAATTACGTTAAAGAAAGGTTTAACATACGTATTCAATCAAGACGATCAAACTAACGTTTATTTTCCAAATGCTGACGGAGGAACGCCAAATCCTCATCCTATGTTCTTTAGCAAAACAGAAGATGGTACATTAGTAAACAGTGGTTTTAGATTTGAAGACGGTGTAAAATATTATATTAATCATACCGAGGTTACTGGTGATAATTATGTTGCTAATTTTAATACTGCACATTATAGAGAAATAAGAATTACTATTCCTCTTGATGCTACGCCATTCTTTTTTTACTGCCATTTTCACACAGGAATGGGCAACGATTTTAATGTATCTAATGAAGCAGTATGGGAAAAACAAATCGACGGTCAAGTATATAAAAACGACTGGACTGTCGGTACAATATATAATATAGGAGATATAGTAGTTTATAATGGCTATATTTACAAATGTATTAATGGACATACTAGTACTTCAATATTCAACGATGGATTAGAATCAGAATCTCAGAACTGGCATATTATTTCAGAACAAGACTCATACAAAGGCGCATGGGTCAATGCCACACGCTACAGACCAAATGATCTTGTAAAAAATAATGCAACAATATACAGATGTATTACTGGACATGTTAGTGCAGCAACAACAGACGAAGGTATTGAATTAGATTTATCTAAATGGGAAATAGCGTTTCAAGCGGTTAATTATTTACAAAATCATACTGCTGGCGTAAATTATAAAGTTAACGACATTGTTAAAAAAGGATCGAGTATTTGGAAATGTGTTACACAACACATTTCTGCAAGTCCACCGGATTTTCCATCTGAACTAAGCAATTGGAATTTATATTTAGAAGGAATGGAATTTGAAAATCAATGGGACGCAGTAGTTGAATATCAAATTGGTGATGTAGTTGACTATGGCGGATATGGATATAGAGCATTAGTAAATAATGTAAACGTAAAGCCGCAAGCAACGGATACAGCAACTTGGCAACAAGTTTATGAAAACTTTGATCACAAGGGCGATTATAATTATGATAGCTCGCAAGAATACAAAGTAGGAGATGTTGTTAGACACAACGGTTACTTATATGTTGCTATCTTAGACAATGAAGATGTAGTTGAACCTCCAAGTGCAACGCATTGGGAAGTAGTTGTTCCCGGCAGACAGTGGAGAGGTCAGTGGGCTAATCAAAGAGAATACAAACTAGAAGATCTTGCAACATATGGATCAAATACATATATTTGTACAGTAAAGCATATATCAACAACAGGTAAAAGACCAGATACTGATTCAGTAACATGGAATTTACATGCTGAAGGTAAAACTTCAAACGTACTAACAACACGCGGTGATTTAATTACATATACAAACGATCCTGCTAAATTAAACAAGCAAAGATTTGCTAGAGGTAATGAAGGACAGGTTTTACGTGTACAATCTACAGGACTAGATTGGCAAGATCTTGATCTTATATCTGATGTGTTCTACGTACATCCAGATGGAATTGATAATCCAGAGAGAGGTAAGAGTTTAAACTCTCCTTATAAAACAATCAAGTATGCATGTGATCAAATTATAGCTAATCCTACATATAGAGATTCAATTAATTACACTGCTATTGATAATGCTTTAGAATTAAGCGCATCTGCAAACGCACAATATGCTATTGATGCTCCTAATTTAAAAGCAGTACTAGAATCAAATAATGCTAGAACAAGTAATCCATATGGCGATCTAGGAGGCACCGGAGCAATAGTTGCAGGTGATGCTGCTTTATGGATAAGTTGGTACGAAGCATTCATTGATGGAACATCTACATGGTCAGGAACACAAGCACAAGAAGATGCTGGTCGAGATTTATGGAATCAACTAAACAGAACATTTGATACTTGGAAAAATGAAACTTTTACACAAGTAGGTGGTCTTGGAACAACCTTTAATGCAAAAGTGCAAACTTTAAAAGAATCAACTGTAATAGTTAAAACTGGAATTTACAAAGAAGTTCTTCCAATTACTGTGCCAGAAGGTTGTGCAATTGTTGGCGACGAATTAAGAAGCACAGTAATACAGCCAGAAACAGGATACGAGTCAACTAAGATGTTCTATGTTAGAAATGCCAGCGGCATTAGAAATTTAACTATGGAAGGTTTGTTTGACATATTAACTGTTGACAATGCATACTTTACTAAACGTCCAGTTAATGACGTAGCATATGTAAGTTTGGACCCAGGCACTGGCCCAACTGATGAAAGTGTTTGGATTAAAACTAGATCCCCTTATATTCAAAATGTAACTACAATTGGTACAGGATGTACAGGATTAAAAATTGACGGAGACTTACATGCTGGCGGCAACGATTCTATTGTTGCTAACGACTTTACACAGGTACTAAGTGACGGTATTGGTGTATGGTGTACAAATTTAGGTAGAACAGAGCTTGTTAGTGTGTTTACATACTACAACCACATTGGCTATCTTGCAGAGAATGGCGGAAAAATTAGAGGTACTAATGGTAACAACTCATACGGAAAATATGGTAGTGTTGCAGAAGGTGTTGATAACACTGAAACACCAATCACTGCTTCATTAAATAATAGAGCAGGACAAGCAATTGTTAACGATGTAGTTACTGATGGTAACCAAGTATTAACTGTAGAATATGCAAACGCAGGTGAAGGATATGATGCCAGCACAACATACACAGTTACTGGCGCAGGGACCGGAGCAACTTCTACAACTGCTAATACTAGAGACGGCGGCATCTTCCAAATTAGATTGACAGGCACAGGACTACTTCCTTTAGGAACAGGTTATCTACAATTACAAGGTAACGCACAGGATGGCGGGTCATTAGGTGCAGGAACTATGATATTGTCAGGAGCAGATATTAATACATTTGCAAACTATGATGGTATGAGAATAGTTATTATTAGTGGCGCAGGCGCAGGACAATATGGATATATTACAGCATTTGATAATGTTAGTAAACAAGTTACTGTCGCTAAAGAATCAGATGACAGTGCTGGCTGGCAGCATTTCACCGGAGCAACTCTTGTACAACCTGATAGTACAAGTAGATATCAAATTGAACCAAGGGTTGTTATTGATGATCCAACTAGCGGCACAACAGCGTTTGTAAGACTTGCTATTTCCGGTGGCGGATTAAATCAATTTAAAATTATTGAACCAGGATCGGGTTATGAGTCGTCATCACCTCCAACGGTTACAATTACAGATCCAAACGCAACATCACCAGGTGCATGGGAAGTGAGAATTGGCAATGGCGTGTTAGCACAACCTACTTGGACTTCAAGAGGATCAGGGTACCAGTCAGCATTTGTTGCAACAGTAAGCGGCGCAGGCTATGCAGATGAATTTCCAGTTGGGCCAACTATTAATGTAACAGGATTGTCATTAATTCCAGGACCTGGCGCAAACTTAGAATTTACTGGCACTGACACGCTTTATGCTGTAGTTGAAGTTTCAAATATTACTGGAACAGCACCAAATTTTGCAGCAACATTAGCAATAACACCGTATTTAAAATCAAATACAACACAAGCACATGCAACAGCAATCACTATTAGAGAAAGCTATAGTCAAGTTAGACTAACAGGACACGACTTCTTAGATATCGGTACAGGTAATGCAAGTGATACTGAATATCCTAGCAGATATATATTTGGTTATGATTCTGCTAACGAACCTAGTCAACCTAACGAAGCAGTTGACAGTGGCGGCGGCAGAGTGTTCTACACATCAACTGACCAAGATGGTAACTTTAGAGTAGGCGAGTTGTTTAAAGTTGAACAGGCTACTGGTGTTATTACATTGAATGCAGATGACTTCCAATTGTCTGGATTGACTGAACTAAGACTAGGCGGAGTATCGTTAGGTGGTACTAGTGCAGTTGTTAGAGAATTTAGCACTGACGGAGCATTAGCTGCTAATAGCGATAATATTGTGCCGACACAAAAAGCACTAGCAACATTTATTGAAGCACAAATTGGTGGCGGTGGCGCCGATGTTGTAGTCAGCGGACTATTAGCTGGACAAACAAATATATTAAATCAAGATGAAATAAGCTCTCCAACAGGAGTAGTTAATTTTGAAAATAATGTAAATTTCACTGACGGCATATTAGGTGATATGTTGAAAGCACAGCTATTCTTAAATGGGAATGGCTAAATATGTATAAGAAGACACAAAATTTTGGAGTAAGCAATGGCTGAGTTTAAATTAGGTAGAATTAGATTTGTTTGGAAAAACAACTGGGTAACTTCTACAACCTATTACGTTGATGACGTAGTATTAGTAAACGGTAAAACATACTTGTGTGTAACCGGACATACTTCATTGTCAGACTTTAATCTAGATTTGGGAACTAACAAATGGGAACTAATGACAGATGGTCAAAAATGGAGAAGTGACTGGCAAGCTAGTACACAATATGAATTAAATGATCTTGTAAAATATGGTTCAACAGTATACATTTGTACTACTGGACATATGTCGCAAGCACTACTTGAAAATGACCAATCTAAATGGGATACATTCGCTCAGCCATCCTTTGATTGGAAATCAAGTTGGGCTATTAATACTTACTACAAAGTTGGAGATTTAGTTAAGTACGGCGCTGGACTTTATCGTTGTGTTACTGGTCATACTAGTGCAGCTTCTTTAGCTTTAGGCTTAGAAGCAAACGTTAATGACTGGGATAATTTAAATACAGGTTTTGATTATAAAAATAATTGGGCAACTGATACACGATATAAGTTAAATGATGTTGTTAAACGCGGCGGTGGACTATGGTTGTGCTTACAAGGACACACTTCGGATTCAGCAGCATTTGTAACCGACGCAGCTAACTGGGTACAATTTGTAGAAGGTTTAGAATTTGAAGATACATGGAGTAACTCTACTGCTTACCAAAGAGGCGATATTGTAAACTATGGTGGCTATCAGTATGTTGCTGTAGAAAATCATACTGGCACAACTCCTACAACTCCAGCACAAACAGATTGGGATGTGTTTTCAACAGGCTTTAAATTTATTGGAGATTATGACAATGCCGTTGCGTATAAAACGGGAGACGTTGTTCGTGTTGGCGGTTACACATATTTGTGTACAGCTGATAGTACTGGGAATCGTCCACCTAATGCTACATATTGGAATCGCTTAAACCAAGGCACAGAATGGAACGGCACATGGGCAGATGCAACATACTATGATGCTGGCGACATGGTTAGATATGATAACTCAAGTTATGTTTGTGTTGCAGAACACACATCAGATGAAACAGTTACACAAAACAGACCAGACCAAGATTTAGTAGGTTCTTATTGGAACCAAATGGTAGGTGGTGCTGAAACTACAGTATTAACAACTGACGGAGATATTGTTTATTACTCGGGTGTAGGTCCTGCAA
>Ga0075481_10000938_pt1 | contig 11269 bp, 14 predicted proteins | sample DEB08_DNA_11_FD_76337 | JGI IMG/M metagenome (GOLD analysis project Ga0075481, IMG submission 76337) | Aqueous microbial communities from the Delaware River and Bay under freshwater to marine salinity gradient to study organic matter... | ecosystem: Environmental > Aquatic > Marine > Coastal ... | reverse complement strand
AAAGTACCTTCTTGATTTAGGTGTCGGCCTCACTGCCCGTGACATGCGGGCTCTCGGTAACCGCAGCTGTGACTACGTGCGGCGGCTGAGCGAAGCCGGTTGCGAGATTGTCGGCGTACCAATGGCACCTGAGCCACGTCCTGGCCCAAGGCGCCTGCGCTACTACCGTGCTGATCTCGTGCCGGAGTCATACGTGTGAACAGCTACGCCTTCGACATCGAGACTAACGGGCTGCTCCCCGAGCTGACGACAATCACGTCGCTGTGCATGATCGACCTAGAGACAGGTGAGGAGACTGCATACAAGCCCGCTGACGTAGTCGTCGGCCTGCGTCGGCTCGCTGATGCTGAGATGGTTGTCGCACACAACGGCATCGCCTTCGACATTCCGGCGATCCAGAAGCTGTATCCGTGGTGGTCACCACCGCTCGTGCGCGACACACTTGTACTGAGTCGGATAGCGTGGCCCGACCTGCGGGAACAGGACTATGCCCGCTTCGGCAAGGTCGGCCTACGTGCGCACGGTAAGCGGATGTTCAATGGCTCACACTCTCTTGGCGCACACGGCATCCGCCTCGGCTTTCCGAAGGGTGAGTTTACTGGTGACTGGAAAGACGGCTGGTCGGAGGAACTCGAGCACTACTGTATGCAGGACGTGCGCGTCACGGTGCGCCTGTTTAACCAGATCGACAAGCTCAAGCTGTCACCCGCCGCAGTCGACCTCGAGCACAGGTTCGCAAAGGTCTGCTACGACATGGAGGCTGTCGGCTTCCCGTTCAACTACAGCGCAGCTGACGACCTGCAGGCGCTGCTCCAGCGACGCCAGGATGATCTGACTGCTGAGCTCACCGACAAGTACGGTGGCTGGTACGAGCCCGACGGTGACGTCGTGGTTCCGAAGCGCAGCGCCAAGTACAAGACGAGACCCGAGGTCACAGCCGGCGTGCCTTACCAGAAGGTGAAGTATGTCGTGCTCAACCCCGGCTCCCGGCAGCACATCGAGCGTGTGCTGCGTAGTGAGGGCTGGGTGCCCAGCGTCTTCACCGACACAAGCGGCGCTGCGAAGATCGATGAGTCGACACTCATGGCGATCGCCGACAAGTACCCCAGCGCCAAGCTGTTCGCTGAGCAGTTCACGGTACAGAAGCGCCTTGGTCTGCTCGAGAGCTGGCTCGAGGCAGGACACACCGGCCGCATACACGCAACGACCATACCCAACTCATGTGCAACCAGTCGAACCAGCAGTAGGTCGCCAAATTTGCAGCAAATACCGAGCGTCCACAGTGCTTACGGTCGAGAGTGTCGTAGCTTGTTCACCGCCGGCGACGGCCGTGTGCTGTTAGCAGCTGACCTCGACAAGGCCGAGCTGATGCTGCTTGCCCACTACATGGCCCGCTACGATGGCGGCGCATACGCAGCGATGCTGACCGAGGGCGACATTCACCAGACCAACGCCGACGCTATGGGTGTCAGCCGGCAGGTCGGAAAGCGCACGATCTTCGCCCTGTTGTACGGCTCGGGTGATAAGCTCTTGGGCGAGATCACCGGGCGCCCTGGTGCTGAGATACGAGCCGACCTGATGGAGGCCTTTCCAGCGCTCGACAAACTAATCAACGACGTGCAGGCACGGGTCGCCAAAGACGGACGCTTTAAGGCTCTCGATGGTCGGATGATCCCGTGCGCCGGACGCTTCAAAGCACTCAACTACCTAATCCAATCGAGCACCTCGATCGTCGGTAAGCAGTGGGCCTCCCTTGCTGTCGAGCGTATCGCAGCTGCTCAGATCCCGTGCAACCTCGTCGCCTACGTCCACGACGAAATCCAGTTCGACTGTGCGCCTGAGTACGTCGAGTGGGTCAGCGACGTAATCAAAAGCTCGCTCGCTGAAGCGTGCAAGTTCTACGAACTGCGCGTCAACATGACGTGTGAAACCCAGACCGGCCCTGACTGGTCACAAAGCCACTGATGAAAGGACACAACATGTCGCTCTACAAAAACATGAACGCCCGAAAGAAAGCAGGGACCAGCCGCAGCAAGTCTGACTCGACTGTCAGCGAGAAGACCTACAAGGCGATGAAGAACAAGACCGGAGGTTTTGCCAAGAAAGGCAAGAAATGACGGACAAGTATCTCATCATAACAAAGGACGGCTGCAAATGGTGTGTCGAGGCCAAGGCCTTCTTAGACAGCCAAGAGATGCCCTACGTCGAGGTCAACATAACCGACGACGAAGACGCCAAAGCTGCGCTCAAACGTGTAGGCTGGCGCACCGTCCCCATTATCGTACCTATGGGCAAGGCACGTACATTTGAAAGCTTCCGGCATGCGAGCCTTAATTGATACGGACGTTCTAGTCTATCAAGCAGCAAGTGCTGCGACCACCATCATGGAAGCTGACTACGGGGACGACCTTGTGTTGTTCCCGACGGTCAGCGTCGGTGAGGCCTGTACGATCTTCGACCATCTTGTCGAGCAGATCCGTGACATGACGGAGGCTGACGAGCTGTTCTTTGCGTTGTCGGCACCGACCAATTTTCGCAAGACACTATACGCCGACTACAAGGCCAACCGTAAGGGCGATCGGCCGATGGCCTATGGTCACCTACGTGAGCATGCGGTCGACAAATACAGCGCCGAGTGGATTGAGAACCTCGAGGGCGACGACGTCATCGGGATCCACAGTGGGCCAGGTACGATCATCTGGTCGATCGACAAGGACATGCGCACGCTCCCCGGCTTGCACCTCGATACAGCCACCGGCGACACGATCGAGGTCACTGAGGCCGATGCGTTGCGTAACTGGATGACTCAGACGCTGACGGGCGACAGCGCTGACAACTACCCAGGCTGTCGAGGCATCGGCAAAGTACGAGCAGAGCGCCTGCTTGAGGACGTCGAGCCAACCATTGAGGCTATCTGGCCTGTGGTCGTGAAGGCCTACGCCAAGGCGGGACAGACGGAAGCAGATGCGATCGTCATGGCCCAGCTCGCCCGCATTCTACATCCAAATGATTATCAAAAAGGGGAGATCCAACTGTGGACACCGACGATCCAATAAACCCAGGACACTATACGAAAGGCATCAGCGCCTACTCGTACATTGCCAGCTGGAATATGGGCTATGAGGCCGGCAACATCATTAAGTACGTGACGCGCTTTCCGTACAAGAACCCGAGCAACCCGACACAGGATCTCGAGAAGGCCAAATGGTATCTCGAGGAGCTGATTAGCCGTGTCGAGCGGGAGGGTGCCGACGATGTTTGATACAGTGAACGGCTTTGCCAAAGCTGCAGGCCAAACACACAACGGCGAAGGCCTGTTCAGCGACGCTGACACTGTGGCCCTGCGCCTGCGTCTGATCACCGAGGAGTTCCTCGAGCTGACCGAGGCGATGCACAAGGCACACCACGAGCCAACCACCGAGAACAAAGCGCACGCGCTGAAGGAGATGTGTGATCTCCTGTACGTGACGCTGGGGCTCGGTGTCGTGTTCTTCAAGCCAGATGTATGTACAAATGCGTACGCTGCCGTACACGACAACAACATGACCAAGGTCACCGGAGCCGTCGACAAAAAGAACGGCAAAGTAACAAAGCCAAAAAACTATAAGCCGGTGGACCTGACCCCGCTGGTACGGGGAGAGAGCCTGTGAGCCGACCAAACACTTATTTTCGTAATTCCTTCGCCGAGGATATCTTCAACGCCAAATACAGATCTGACCCAAACGAGACATGGGCTGACCGGGTGCGTATTGTTGTCGAGGATGTAGCCCAGCACATGATGTCAGCTGACGAGAAAGAGCAGCTGATTAAGTACGCTACCGACATGAAGGTACTGTTTGGTGGCCGCTACATCTACTACGGTGGCCGGCCGAACAAGTTCTTCAACAACTGCTACCTGCTGCGCGCCGAAGAAGACTCGCGAGAGGACTGGGCAAACCTGTCGTGGAAGTCCGAGAGCTGTTTGATGACGGGTGGCGGTATCGGGGTCGACTACAGTATCTATCGACCAGCCGGCTCCAAGATCGAACGCACTGGTGGCACAGCCAGCGGCCCGATTCCCAAGATGACGATGATCAACGAGATCGGTCGCCGTGTCATGCAGGGCGGGAGCCGTCGAAGCGCCATATATGCGTCATTGAACTGGCAACACGGCGACGTCCATGACTTCCTTGTGGCTAAAGACTGGCAGAACATGCCGGTGCCAGGAACCGACAAGACGCTCTGGGATCTGAAGCAAGACGACTTCAACTGGCCGGCGCCTCTCGACATGACCAACATCAGCGTGAACTACGATACCGCTTGGTTGCTCGAGTATTACAAGACAGGCGAGCCGGGAACGGTGTTCCGCAAGAATGTCGCCCAAGCTCTGCGCACCAGCGAGCCTGGATTCTCCTTTAACTTCCTCGACAAAGAGAACGAAACGCTCCGCAATGCCTGCACAGAGGTGACAAGCTCCGAAGATTCGGACTGCTGCAACCTGAGTTCTGTTAACCTAAGCAGAATTGAAACCTTAGATGAGCTTACAGACGTCGTTCACCTGACGACTAAGTTCCTGTTATGCGGCACAGAGCGTGCTGACCTGCCATATCCTAAGGTCTGGGAGACAAGATCCAGAACGAGAAGGCTCGGCCTCGGATTGATGGGCATCCACGAGTGGCTCATCTCTCGCGGATCGAAGTACGAGGTTACCCCCGAGCTGCATAAATGGCTGGCCGTGTGGCAGGCTGAGTCCGACCGCACAGCGAAGTCGTTTGCTGACCAGCTCGGCGTCAACCGCCCGTGGGGCGTACGTGCCATCGCTCCGACTGGCACGATCGGAATCCTCGCCGGCACGACAACAGGCATCGAGCCTATCTTCGCGACAGCCTACAAGCGTCGATACCTCGTTGGCGGTACTGAGTGGCGTTACCAGTACGTGATCGACAGCGCTGCACAGCAGATGATCGACCAGTACGGTGTCGACCCTGAGTCTGTCGAGTCAGCGCTGGATCTGGCCGCTGAGCCGGAGCGTCGGGTGAAATTCCAAGCCGACATCCAAGACTACGTTGACCAGTCGATCAGCTCGACCATCAACCTCCCGGCTTGGGGCACGCCGCTGAACAACGAGGACAGTGTCGAGACCTATGTCGAACTGTTTGCGCGCTACGCGCCACGCCTGCGCGGCATGACGGTGTATGCCGACGGGTCTCGTGGTGGTCAGCCACTGACGAGCGTGCCTTATGAAGAGGCTAAGAAATGGGAGGGCGAGACCTTCACCGAAACTCACGACATCTGTGACATCAGCGGAAGCGGTGGATCATGCGGGATCTGACCGACAAGCCACCGGCTCCGACACCGATCGTCACCAAGGAATTGCTCGAGTACTTGCTCGAGCGATACCCCGACCGCGTCCCAAGTGTCGACGCTACTGACCGGCAGATATGGTTATCTGTCGGCCAGGTGGCCGTGGTCAGGCATTTACAATCAATCTTCGAAGAACAAAACGACAACATCCTAAGGATCTGAACGAATGTGTCTAGGCAATTCCCCGGCTCCGCCGCCACCACAGCCACCCGTGATCGTGGCACCGGCGCCCACTCCCGCGCCTCCAACGCTCGCACAAGCTGCCCCTGCAAAAGCTGCTCGTGCAAAGCAAAAGGCTCGGTTGAAAGACCCGTACGCAAGTGACGACAGCGGCGCTCGAGCGCTGCGTATTGCACGACCGCGTAACGCAAAGGTCAGCATGCCGTCGGTCAACACCGGCGGTGGTATGGGCGTTAACACTGGACGCCAGAAGTAATGCACGCCGGCGTGACCTGTGCGTCACGCTACGAGAAGCTCGCAGCAACACGAGAGACCTACCTCGAACGCGCTCGAGAGTGTGCAAAACTTACCCTCCCTTCCGTAGTTCCCCCAGCGGGACATACATACAGCTCCCGGCTCCCGACCCCGTATCAGGGCATCGGTGCGCGTGGTGTGAACTACTTGGCAGCGCGACTTCTTCTCAGTCTCCTGCCCCCGAACACCCCCTTCTTCCGACTCACGCTCAGCGACTTCGAAGCAGCTGAGCTCGCCCAGCGTCCCGACGCCCGAGGTGAAATCGAAGCCGGCCTGTCGGCAATCGAACGTGCGGTCATGGAGGAGGTCGAGCAGTCGGGCTTACGAGCCCCTCTCTTCGAAGCTCTCAAACACCTGATCATCTCCGGCAACTGTCTAGTTTACCTGCCTGCTGCTGGAGGCACCCGCGTCTACGGTCTCGACCGATACGTGGTCAGCCGCGACGCTGACGGAAACCTGCTTGATATCACCATTAAGGAATCCGTCAGCCCAGCGACACTACCTGAAGAAGTCGCAGCTCTCATCACCGACCACAAAGAGGGTGAAGATGTCGACATCTATACCAAGTACTACCGCCAGGGTAAACGCTGGAAGCTGTACCAAGAGCTCGACAACGGCGTCATGATCCCCGGCAGTGAGGGCAGCTGGCCGCTCGACAAAGGCCCAATGCTTGCACTGCGCTGGAACACGATTGACGCTGAGAACTATGGTCGTGGCTACGTCGAGGAGTACCTCGGCGACCTGATCAGCCTTGAAGGTTTGTCGAGAGCAATCCTCGAGGCCAGCGCCGCAGCATCCAAGGTAGTATTCTTGGTGCAGCCGAATGGCGTGACGCGAATGCAGGATCTTGCGGAAGCTGAGTCAGGCGACTTCAAGTCTGGCAACGCAGCAGACGTCTCGACACTGCAAGTGCAGAAGCAGGCCGACATGGCGGTCGCAGCAAATGCGGCTCAGCGGATTGAGCAGCGGCTGGCACAGGCGTTCATGCTGTACGACAGCATCCAACGTGACGCTGAACGTGTGACCAGCACCGAGCTGACCCTGTTGGCAAACGCACTCGAGGCAAGCCTCGGCGGTCTGTACAGTAACTTGTCGCAGACACTGCAGCTGCCGCTGGTAAAGCGCCTGATGGAGCGTATGCAGCGGCAGAAACGCCTGCCGGCTTTGCCAGACGGCGTGATCAAGCCGAGCATCGTCACTGGCACAGCAGCTCTAGGCCGCGGCAACGACCTCAACAACCTCATGCAGTTCATGCAGGTGGTCGGGTCACTAGGCCCAGGTGTGCTTGAGACCTTTATGAACGTCGACGAGTTCATCATCCGCACCGGCGCCAGTCTTGGCATCGATATGGGTGGGCTCGTGAAGACCCGAGAGCAGATCGCCCTCGAACAACAGGCCCAACTTGAGGCCCAACAACAACAGCAACTCGCGTCGATCGCACAGAGCGCAGCACCGCAAGCGGTTAAGGCTGTCGCCGACGCTACCCAGCAACAACAGTGAGTGAAAACATGGCTGACACTGATACCCAAATGTCCCTGCCGCTCGACGGCGATGTCGCTGAACCGACGCTGCAGGAATCATACGACAAACTCGTTGAAGAGGGCCACTTGCCCAAGGACGAGAATGTCGAAACCGAACCCGCTCAGACGTCTGAGCAGCCACAGGCTGACGAGCGGCCTGCATGGTTGCCGGAGAAGTTTAACAGCCCAGAAGACATGGCGAAGAGCTATGCAGAGCTTGAACGGAAACTCAGTAGTGGGGAGCCTGAAGCCGAGGAGGCAAGCGAAAGCGAGGAGGTAACTCCCACTCCCGCTGTCGACAGCCTGATCGGTAATGCAGAACAGGAGTTTATGTCGACCGGGCAGTTGTCCGACGAAACTTTCGACGCTCTGGCTGCAGCCGGCATCCCTCGAGAGACCGTTGAGGCTGTGCGAGACATGCGTATTCGCGAGGCTGAACAGAACCGCTCGGCAATCGTGCAGGAGTTTGGAGGCGACGACCGTGTCGGAGCCATGCAGACGTGGGCCGCTGATCATTACGACGACAACATGATCGAGCGGCTCAACGGGATGCTGAACAGCGGCGATTACAGCCAGACCCGCATGGCAATGGCTATGATCTCCACTGACTACGACCGAACCGTCGGCTCGACAGAACCCCAGCGGACGATTGGCGGTGTACGGTCTGGACCCGAGGGCTTCCGCTCAACAGCGGAGATGCTCGAGGCGATCAACGATCCGCGATACAAGTCGGATGACGCCTACCGGAATGATGTCGAGCGCAAGATTGGCAACATGACGTAGGACACCCCATGAAAAAACGGCTAAGCGAGCGCGGTTTGGCGCTCATCGCGTACTATGAAGCCAGTACCAGTCTGAAGACCCGCGATGGTCACGTCTGGTATCCTGGTGGTTACGACAACATTCCCGACAAGTACCTCAAGGTATACGCGGATCCGATCGCTACGGACCCGGTGCCAACTGTCGGGTTCGGCACGACAAGCTACGACATCAAGGGCCTCGAGATCGGCCATGTTTACAACGAAGCTGACGTGCTGCGCATGTTTGAGACGACGATCGGTCGCTACGAGAAAGCGGTGAACAAGCACGTCACCGTGCCGCTTAACCAGAACGAGTTCGATGCCCTCGTGTCGTTTGTCTACAACGTCGGCATCGCGGCTTTCCGCGACAGTACGCTACTGCGCCTGCTCAATCGGAGCCAGCGCGTATTGGCAACCAACGAGTTCCATCGCTGGAACAAGGCGGGCGGCAAAGAACGTGAAGGTCTGCGCAAGCGGCGGGCATCTGAGGCTGAGCTCTTTGCTTCGCCGGTGTCGGTCCCGCGTGGCGACATCACCGACAGCCGAACCATGCGAGCAGCCGGTGCGCTGGGCGTCGTGGGCACTGTCACGGCAGTGGCTCCGGTGATCGGCCCGCTCGAGCAGGCAGCGACGTTTGTCGAGAATCACATCTGGCTTGCGGGGCTGATTGCAGCTGCGTTCGCCGGCTACTTCATCATGGTTCGTTTAGACGATTGGCAGAAAGGGCGCCGATGAAATGTTCGACGACATCAAGCGTATTGTCTTTAGCGCTGCAATCGGTTTTGCGGCAATCGCGTACATCATCAGCACAAGGCAAGCACGTCGAAATGAACGCAAGAAACTCACACGACACTTTACGGAGAAAGGCTACGATGCCCAAGCGGCTCGCCACCTTTCTCACGCTGTCAGCGACCGCGCTCTGCGTGGCCAGCTGCAGCAGCACGGATGGCTCCGAGATTGACCGAGCCGTCTGTGCATCTTGGCTACCAATCTACGCCAGTGCGGCAGACACCGATCTGACTTTACGACAAGTCCTCGGGTCTAACCTTGCACGCGCAGAATGGTGCAACTGAGACAACCCTAACCGCAGCGGCCCGACGTGCCTGTCGGACAACCAAACGGAAAGCTGAGTCACAGTCATTCTCCCCCTATGTAGTTTAACAGGAGGCCACAATGGCTAATGCTACTCCGAGTTTCCTCGGTATTAAGAATGCAGGCACCTACAACAGTCCTGCGGCGGATGAAAGTTCCGTAAACGCCACACAGTTTGCAGCCAACAACGAGCTGTTTCTCAAGGTGTTCAGTGGTGAGGTCCAAGCTCGGTTCCTCGCTCAAACTGTGCTGCGTGACAAGACCCGGATCCGTACGATCCAGGCTGGTCGCTCGGCGATCTTCAACGCAATCGGCAAGACCACTGCTGCGTACCATGTACCCGGCACGGAGATTACCGGCTCTAACATCAAGCAAGACGAGCGGGTTATCCAAATTGACGATGTTCTGTTGGCTTCTACATTCATAAGTAACTTCAACGAAGCTATGAACCATTATGATGTTCGCTCTGCGTTCAGCCGTGAGATGGGCGATGCACTTGCTCAGACCTACGACCGCAACCTCTTTGCTGTTGCTGGTGCTGAAGCGCTGTCGCCATCCTCTGCGATTGCCGACCAAGGCGTTGCTGAGAGCATCACGATGGATACGACCCCGACCTTCGCAGAGCTGGTTGACCAGCTGTATGTCGCGGCACGTAAGCTCGATGAGAAGAACGTCCCTGAGTCTGACCGCTACGTCTACGTGTCCCCGACCGTATACTACGGCCTGCTCGCACAGGATAAGATCCTCAACCGTGACTTCGTTGCGAACAACGGTGACTTCTCGCAAGGCACCTTGTTCAAGGTCGCTGGCATGAGCATCATCAAGAGCAACAACATGCAGGTCGACCACAGCTCTGACTCTGTCGACTTCCGCTCCAAATATGATGCGGACATGTCGAACATGCAGGCGCTGGTCATGCATCCTGAGGCGCTCGGTACTGTCCAGCTTGGTTCGTTCGGTATGTCGACTGAGTCCGAGTACGACATCCGTCGCCAGGGCGTACTGATGGTCTCCAAGATGGCAGTCGGCCACGGCGTGCTGCGTCCTGAGTGTATCATCGGTATCCAGACCGACGGCACCAACAACACCCTGTCCTAAGCGACACTTTGTGGTGGCTCACACGCTGGGCCACCACTCCCCTAACTTATACGGAGACATGACATGACTGACTTCGTGACGGCTACGACCGAGCTTCAAGCGGTCAACGTCATGCTCACGAACATTGGCGAGACCCCCGTGTCGAGCTTGGAAGATGAGCAGGTTGTTGACGCAGCAATGGCTAAGTCGATCCTCGACAACGTCACCCGTGAGACTCAGACGCAGAGCTGGCACTGGAACACCGACATTCAAATTAAGCTTTCTCGCAACATCGAGAAGAAGATCGTGCTTGCGCCCAACGTAATGCGCGTCGCCCCCAGCGGCCCAGACGCCATGCTTGCTGTCGTGCAGCGCGGGCGGTTCCTCTACAATCGAGGTAGCCACACTTATATCTTCGACCACGACATCACTTGCGACGTCACAATCGGGCTTCCCTTTGAGGAGATGCCAGAGGTGGCGCGCCGCTACGCAACCCTTCGCGCAGCCCGCATGTTCCAAGAGCGCATGATCAGCTCGGATCGGCTGAGCGCAATGGACCGCATGGACGAATACAAGGCCTACTCCGACTTGCTGAACGAAGAGGCAGCTGTCGGCCGCTACAATGCGCTTGCCGGCAACTTCAGCGCCCAGCGCATCATCAATCGCTACGGCTTCAACGGGAGCTAACATCATGCCACTGATCAGCGACACGATTGCCAACCTCATCGGGGGTGTGAGCCAGCAGGCCGAGAACCTGCGCTTCAGCAACACCGCGAACGAGCTGGTAAATGCGTTTGCGTCGCCCGTCTCGGGACTACAGAAGCGACACGCCGCTGAGTTTGTTGGCGAGATGCACGCTTTCAACAGCACCGCTGATCTCGCATTCGACAGCCGCGCTGCTGTCCACTTCATCGACCGCGATACTGTCGAGCGATACGTCCTCGTGGCCGACAGTAACGGCAT
>Ga0075481_10000935_pt1 | contig 11274 bp, 19 predicted proteins | sample DEB08_DNA_11_FD_76337 | JGI IMG/M metagenome (GOLD analysis project Ga0075481, IMG submission 76337) | Aqueous microbial communities from the Delaware River and Bay under freshwater to marine salinity gradient to study organic matter... | ecosystem: Environmental > Aquatic > Marine > Coastal ... | reverse complement strand
AACAAAATGCTAACTTTGAGAAATAAACAATTTACTATCTCAAAAGCTATGATAGAAACTTTACCAAACTACAAATAATTTACAAGTTATTGTTTTTAAAAGAATTTTTTCTTTTGTAAAAGGTTGACAAAGTGTGCTTTTGAGCATATACTATTATTAATAGTTAGGCAAACACAGAGGCACACACAATGTCAGCAACAACAAATTACAATCCAGTGGGCTGGGCAACTCGCATGAATAATCAAGACGAAAATCCGAGCATTACTATTGCAGGTAATAAGCATTCGTTTGTTCCACCTAAAACTGTAAAACTTACAGACGCACTTGCTGTTGCATATGCGGCATATCGTATTAACAAAAAAACCTACATCAAAGACATTCGTCGCTTTGAAGAAGCACCTACACAGTTTCCTAACAAGGACCTTGTGCGTTACTACTGGACTAAGAAACTGAATATGTCTGATGCACAATATCTTCCTACAGACTTTGAGATGTTTGAACCTACTGAAGAAGATTATGCTAGTGTGCAAGAAGCACTCAAGTGGATGAAGCGTTATGTAATGCTTGGACTGGCCGACCTAGACAATTTTAAACAAGACATGGTTAATGAACTTTCGCAAGAAGAAGTTAAGGTCATGGGCATGGGTCGTGTTGCTTTTGCTCCAGAGTTTATTCGTCGTGATCAACACGAAAGTGGACTAAAGAAAGAGATCCGTGTTGAATATCGAGACAGTCAGTATCTTGGTAAGGAAAAAGATCCTGTAGAAGCTGTTGTAAAAATTCTTGATAAACGTTACAGCGCACAGTGGGAGTCGTACAACTTTACTGCTGTCACTACAGACGGCAACCTTGTTTCTTATATGAACAAATTTGATCAAGAGATTGGTACAATGAAACGTATCAAAGCCAAAGTAAAAGCACAAACTAAGAATCGTTTGTTTGACGCAAATGAAACTCGACTAAATTACGTAAAACTATATAAGGTGTAATTATGTTTACAGAAAATGTAATGTGGTTGTTTGGTGCGTATATTGCAGGTTCAGCTGCAACATATTTTTTAATGCTGAAAACAACCTATGTTGATGCAGCAGGCAAAACAATTGATCAGTTAGTTGATAACGGATTTCTCCGTCACAAACGAAATGCAGATGGCGAAATTGAAATTCTTAAATGGAACGCTGTTGACGAAGATGCATGATTAAGATTCAAGGTAAAATTCCAAGGCAAGTAATGGTTGCTGTAAGTGGCGGAGTAGATTCAATGGCAGCATTGGACTTTCTTCGCCGTAACCATGCTGTTGAAGTTTTCTATTTTAATCACGGAACAGAATACGGCGAAAGAGCAGAAGACCTAGTAAGACGCTATATTATGAAATACGACTTGCCGTTTCAAATACGTGGTATTGCTCAAGGTACAAAGCCTAAAAGAATGAGTAAAGAAGAGTGGTGGCGTGACGAACGCTACAAATGGATGGACTTGTTTTCACAGCATCACTTGCCAGTGATTACTTGCCATCACCTAGACGACTGTGTAGAAACATGGGTATGGTCAAGTATGCACGGAACAGGTAAAATTATTCCTTATCGTCGCAATGGTGTCATTCGTCCGTTTCGTCAAACACGCAAACGAGATTTTGAATTATGGGCTGCAATGCACAATGTTCCTTATTTAGAGGATGACAGCAACGCAGATACGTGTTATACTAGAAACTATATTAGACACGAAATGATGCCACACGTATTAAGAGTAAATCCAGGTATTCATAAAACTATTAAAAAGAAGGTTGAAGCAGATGGACATTAAACACCCGTATCAATTTGACAGACAAAAAATAGAATCACATTATACAGAAAAAGACGGTATTCCTGTTAAGTATGTGTGTACTACTGATCTTAAGGCGAGCGATCGTCCTGTAGATGTTTACTACAGAGCTACACCACATCCTGAATTTGGAAATCGTTACTTTGGATTGTACAACGATAGAATGAATGATCGTATGATGATTTGTAATGCAGACATTGTTGAAGACTTTGAATTTGGTATGATCAAAGACAAAGACAATCATTGGTACTATTCAAGCAGTCATCATGATTGTCTTTTTATTGAAGGCAAAATGATCGATGGTGGTAGACAGTATATTCGTAGTACTGGACTCGACGGTGTATTTAAAATTATAGATGGTAAATTTATAGAGGTATAAGGATGAACGAAGAAGAACTAAAAGAAACAGTTACTAAGTTAGCCGAACTTGCTATGGAAGCTGAACTATTAGAACCTATTGATTGGGAAGAATTAGGAATAGTTGAAAAAGATTTGTTTATGCTAATGGCAACAAATGTCGTACAGCAGATGGAAAGTGTGCAAGAAGATCAGCAAGCGGCTGTTGCACTAGCCACTATTACTAAATTGCTTGTTGAAAACTATATTTCAAATCTAAAACTAAAAAAGGTACTTGGAAACAATGTTTGAAAAAACAGCAATCATCACTAGCACAAATTCAGAACAATCTGTAGAAGCTGAAGTTGATAATATTCGTGTAAAAGAATCTCTTGATGCTTTTATTGCAACTAATAAAATACATATGCGTTGGAACGGACGAACATACGTGGGCAATATGCATGGTATGGAGTTTACTACGCCAGGACCAAAAGAAATTATAATTAAGAAAGGTAGATATTAATTTGAATATCTTTTGGACTAATGATGAAATAGTGCGGCCAGAGCAATCTTTAAGATCGCCTGTTGCTGATATGTCTATGGCATTTTTACCTCCAGAGCCACTAATTAAAAATATTCCTCAAAATATTAAATTAAGCAATTATGTACGTTGTCCTGCATTTACTGATTCTATTAAAAATACATATGTTCTTAAATTTCCATTTAGTTTTAAAATCAAAATAAATCAAGCAGATGGAGGAATTGAATCAGATAGTCCAGAGATCGTAAAAACTTATTTTATTCCGCCAACAGATCAAAGTGGAATAATACAAATTCAACTTGGTAGTTATTTCTTTGCAGACAACTCATGTGTTGCTACACAGATTCATCCTTACTTGCATAATAACTCTATTACACAAAACGGAAATGTTTTGCAAGGAGAGTTTAATATACACAAATGGTACAGGCCATTAAATTTAGCATTTGTTTTAAATTCTTCTAAGAAAGAAATTATAATTGATTTTAAACGGGGAGATATATTCAGCTACTTAAAATTTAACACAACCGAAGAAGTTAAATTATATGAATATGAAAATACATCAGAAATACAAGAAATAAGCAACAGATGTTTAAGTTTAAAATTTTGCAAAACTAAAGGCAATATGCCATTACAAGAAGTATATGATGCTTTTTTAAGAAAGCATTATAATAAAAAACTATTAAAAATCATCAAAGAAAACACAATAGGAGAAATATAAAATGCCACTAATTCCAATGGTAGTTGAGCAAGAAGCTCGAGGAGAGCGTTCGTGGGATATTTACAGCCGGCTAATGAAAGACCGTATTATTATGCTAAACGGTCCAGTTGAAGATACAATGGCTAATGTTATTATGGCACAGATGTTGTATCTTGAAAGTGAAAATCCTGACAAGGATATTAATCTATATATCAATTCGCCAGGCGGTAGTGTAACGGCAGGACTTGCTATATATGACACAATGCAGTACATCAAATGTGATGTGCGTACTATTGTAAGTGGTCAAGCAGCAAGTATGGGATCTTTCCTAGCACAAGCAGGTGCTACTGGTAAAAGAATTGTATTGCCAGAGTCACGCACAATGATACATCGTGTTAGTTCTGGAACAAGAGGCACTTCTGGTAGTATTCATGTACAAGAACTTGAGTTCGAAGATGCAAAACGACACATGGAAGAAAGCAAGCGTTTGAATCAACGGTTAACCGAACTGTATGTACGTCATAATACAGCAGGTAAAACATACGACGAGTTGTTTGAAACTATGAAGTTTGACACGTTCTTGTCAGCACAAGAAGCAGTCAATAACGGCTTTGCAGATAAGGTTGTAGAAAGTCGCTAAATGATAGAATATTATTTCCCAACTCCTGTGTATAAAACTGTTGCTAATCAAATGATGTTTAGCACAATACAACGTGAGATTGAGAAAAATTGTAGTGATCTAACTTTTAGCAAAAGAGAAGAATGGGTTGCTAATAATCATAAACTTAGCGACCCAACATTTAGCAGCAATCTTATTATAGAAAAGGACCTAAAAGTTTTACAAAACTTTATTAAAAAGTGTGTGAAAGAATATTTGTTAGAAACTATAGGTTACGAGTTGCCCTATAACATTATGCAATCGTGGATGACTAAAACTGTTAATGGTGAAATAACAACTTTGCATAATCATGGTATGTTTGATATTGCAGGTGTGTACTATTATAAAACAAATGGACAAGACGGTGCTATTAAATTTCTTAATCCTAACACAGGATTAGCAGCAAGCCAAACTTTTATAAAAGATTATATGCGAGGAATTATTCCCAAAGAAGGTCAACTAATTTTATTTCCAGCATGGTTAAACCACACGGTTGAAATGAATACAACTGATAATGAAAGGATGAGCCTAGCATTTAATATTAATATTGATCGGAGTGAATTATATGATAATAGCAAGACAAAGGCAGGATAAAATGAATTACGAAAGTAACCTAAAAGTAGAACCTAAAGACCCTAGCAAGAAACACTTTTATCTTAGTATAGTAAAAAGTGCTATTCGCTTAGGAGGTTGTATGGTACTAGCACTTTCCGGTGATTTAGTTCTTGCAACATTTGCAGTAATGTTTGCAGTTGCAGAATTTATTGGTATCGCGGAGGAATTATGAGTCAATGGCATGGAGGGAAAGGCAGTGGAAGAAGAAAAGGACAAGATGATGCAAAATATAGAGACAATTGGGAAAGAATCTTTGGTAAGCGAGACAGTAGCAAATCTCAAAGGGATTCCGACCAGAACAGATCTACAGAACATACTAAGCCAAAACGTTCTAGTAGTTGACTTTACAAAACTCAATGGTGACAAACGTGTTATGACTTGTACATTGCGTGAGGATATGAAGCCGCCTGCAAAAAAAGACGACACAATGAGTCAAAAGAAAATTCGCGAAATAAACAAGGAAGAACTTGTAAGTGTTTGGGACGTAAATGCAAAAGGTTGGCGCAGTTTTAGATATAACCGTATAAATAGTGTGGTTATTGTAGAAGAATACGAGCAAAATTGGTATTTTTCTGGTTGACAAGCCTAATAAATATGCTATACTGTAGTTAAGTTAACAAAACAAGGGAAGCAAAAAATGAAAAAGCTATACATTGCAACTGCACTAACAATGGTACTTTCAAGTACTCCTGTACTTGCAGAGACTGTTAATGCTAAAGTAGAAGATCATTATCGTACAGTAGTTCGTGAAATTCCTAGTACAGAACGTATTTGTGAAACTGTTGAAGTTCCAATCTACGGAAATGTTCGAGGACAAGCAAGTACTGGAGATACTGTACTTGGTGCTATTATTGGCGGAGCAATTGGTAATCAAGTAGGCGGCGGCAGTGGCAAAGATGCTGCAACTGTACTTGGTGCAATTGTTGGTGCTGACATTGCTAATAAGCGAGGTGGAAGGCAACAAATAATTACTGGATATCGTCAACAGCAGCAATGCTACAATGAAACAAATTACTCTCGTGTAGAGGAAGAAGTTTATAGTCACAGTACTATTCAATTCAAAAAAGACGGACAGTGGGTAACACTTGAGTTTTATCGCTGAGAGGTAGCAATGTCTAACAATCAGTTCCATGGAAAAATCCATTATACATGGACTCAACCCTATGTGAGTTTAAATCCTGTATATCAGTCTAATATTTCAAAAGAAGAAATTAAAGTTAAACAAGAAATAAAACGCTGGGAATACGTGGATCGTATTGTTGATAATATGGATTCTTATCCAGATGCAGAAAAAATGATACGGAATATTTTTCTGTAATAAAAAACGAGCAGACGTTGATAGCGTCTCCAGGGTTCGAATCCCTGCGCTTCCACCAGGCGGGTATTGTGTAATGGTAAGACCTCTGCCTTCCAAGCAGATGATAGGAGTTCGATTCTCCTTACCCGCTCCAAATAATAATATAAGTACTGTATGAAAGCCGCTCTAGCTCAGTTGGTAGAGCAGGCAAAAGATTAGCCGCCTTGGCCGAATGGTAAGGCAACTGATTTGTAATCAGTAGATTGGGAGTTCGATTCTCTCAGGCGGCACCATAAATTTAATTAACAAGGAAAGGATTATGGATTTGAAAGAAAACATGATAAGAGCCGTTCGAGCTCACGCTGAAGCAGAATTATTATTACATCAAACTAACGTAGAAGTTTACATGCAAAAGGTAGTAGGCATAGGTGAACATTCTGATATCATTGAAACGATACAGAAAGAACTAGATCAAATGGCTGCGGCTCATGACAGATTAGAAATGATTGACAAGTATATTAGTTAAATATTTTTATGGCGCTGTATGAAAGAAATAATTCAACAAACAAATATCCTTTATTTAAAGAAATATTTAAAGATCCCTCTACTTCATCTGTATTAGATTACGGTGGAAATAGAGGGAATTTATTATATTTTTCTAACGGCGAAATAATTGAAAATACATATACATCAATTGATGTAGACATTGAATCAATAGAATCAGGAAAACAAGAATTTCCTAATGCTAACTGGTATCATTATGATAAATTTAATTATATGTATAATCATAATGGTCAAACAACAGAATTTCCTAGAATTGAAAACAAAAACCAAGATTTAATTTGGGCATATAGTGTTTTTAGTCATACTGACTTAGAAGAACTAAAATATACACTAAAATGGTTAACTAGTTTCAATTTTAAAAAATTAGCAGTTAGTGTATTAGATATTAATACTAGCGAAGTATTGCAATATTTTTATACAAGGCGTGTAAAAGATTATGGCTATTCTTTTAAACTACCTGATTTAAAAGGTAAAGATTACGACATTGTATATTTCTTTGACCATGATAGTTTAATCATCAATAGAGAAGTTTGTCCTAAACTTACTTGTCAACATTTTGTTAGTTTTTATAATTTAGATTTTTTACAAGATTATTTAAAACAACATGGTTACACAACAACCATCAAACGTCCGGGCGACGGATATTTTCCTTTTTTATATATTGAAAATTAAATTTTTAAATATTATGGTTGACAAAGATAAATAAAGATAGTATAGTATAAACATACTAAAGAAACAAGGAATAGATACGTGTTAAGAACAGTACAACAATCGTCATTACAGTGTTGGTGCCCGTCAAAAGGAAGGGGTATGTCTTAACGCGACTTTTTAAAAAGTTATTTTAGACAAGCCCCTAGCAGTTTTTATTGTTAGGGGCTTTTTTTATGTCGGTGCGGTGCAGTTGGAGTGGCACACTGGTCTCCAAAACCAGGATTAGAAATAATCAGGGGGTTCGAATCCCTCCACCGATGCCAATTACGGAGTATAGGCTAGTCTGGTAAGTCGCTTGCTTTGGGAGCAAGAAATCCGAGGTTCGAATCCTCGTACTCCGACCATATTGTGAGCGTGGCGGAATGGTTACGCAGCAGATTGCAAATCTGTACAATGCAAGTTCGAATCTTGTCGCTCACTCCACTAAGTTGTTGATTTTAAACGAGATCATAATGGTTGACACAATAGCAAATCCTTGCTATAATATATACATAAATTAGGCAAACACACAGAGGCACACAATGGCAGATATTTGGGTAATCAGCGATACACACTTCAACCACGCTGGCATTCTTACATTTAAAGATTATGCAGGTAAGCCTCCAAGGGTTTTCGATAGTGTAGATCAAATGAACGAGTGTATGCTTGACAACTGGGCAAGTGTTGTGAAACCAAACGATACTGTCATTCACTGTGGAGACGTATTGTTTGGCGAGAACAAAGTTGATTGGTTAGAAGCAAACTTTGCAAAGTTACCTGGCAAGAAAAGACTTGTACTAGGCAACCACGATAATGTAAAGTTCCTTGCTCCTTTCTTTAAGGACATTCAACTTTGGATTGACAGTGTTCCAAGTTTAATCTTTACACACACTCCGTTACACCCAACTACACTTGCTGAAAAGCACAGATGGGGTGACGAGCCGATGTTAAACGTACACGGACACATTCACAGCAATCCTTCACCAGAAGGACCTTTCAAATGTGTTTGTGTAGAGCAGATTGACTTTACACCAATCAACGTTGAGGAGTTGAGAGTATGAGTAAGTATAAACAAAAGTACTTGAAACCCTCAGCGTTTGATCCTAAAGGTCATTGGATGGTAGGCACCGTATGGCCAATGGAGGGTTCCAAAGGCAAGACATACGGTGTCGAACTTCACGACCAGGGGTTTGAATGTGAATGCACAGGTTTTGCATATCACGGTTATTGTAAACATTCAAAAGCAGTTTTGAAACAAGTAGAAAGGGCAATGCAATGAGAACACAACCACAAGATATTATCGCTAAACTAGAAGCAGACAATAGTCGTCTAGCAAAAGAAGCACTATTGCTAGAAGCAATGGACGAAGGACTTCCAGAGTTCTTTGAAGGTCTTACGATGGCTCTTGATCCGCTTGTAACATTTGGTGTAAAGCAAGTACCAGAACGCTCAGACGTACTAACTGGACAGGGACTTGCGTGGACCGTGTTTAAAGAGCTTGCAGAAAAACTACAGAATCGCGAACTAACAGGTCACGCCGCTCGTGATGCTATTGAACTAGCAATGGGTGTTGCTACAACTGAACAATGGAATGGTTGGTACCGCAGAATACTTATCAAAGACCTACGTTGCGGTGTGAGTGAAAAGACGGTGAACAAAGTAGCGCCAGGTACTGTGCCTGTGTTCACTTGCGCACTTGCACACGATAGTGCCAAGCACGAAAAGAAAATGACGGGTCAAAAGCAGATTGAAATTAAACTAGATGGTGTTCGTGTTATTACAGTTATTCAAGGCAACAAAGTAGAAATGTTTAGCCGTAACGGAAAACAGTTTCATAACTTTGGACACATCATTGCAGAGATTGAACAAGTAATTTCTAAGAAACCTGTTCCGTATGATCTTGTTCTAGATGGCGAAGTAATGAGTGCTAACTTCCAAGATCTTATGAAGCAAGTGCATCGCAAAGAGAATGTAGAAGCAAGTGATGCTGTACTACATTTGTTTGACATGATTCCTCTAGAAAACTTCCAACAAGGTGTATGGGACAAACCGCAACACGTTAGAAGTCAATATGTTAGCGCATGGGCAGAGCAAAACAAAGACATCTTAGAGCACGTACAAGCACTGGATTGGGAAGATGTAGACTTAGACACTCCTGAAGGACAAACACGCTTTACAGAGCTTAATAAAGCGGCTGTAGACGGTGGATACGAGGGTGTTATGATTAAAGACATTGATGCACCATATGAGTGTAAAAGAACACATGCTTGGCTCAAAGCAAAACCGTTTATTGAAGTAACACTGGAGGTAAAAGAAATTGAAGAAGGTACTGGTAGGAATGAGGGTCGCCTTGGAGCGTTTGTCTGCTCCGGGACCGATGACGGAAAAGATATTCGCGTTAATGTTGGTAGTGGGTTCAGCGATGCTAATCGTGATGACTTTTGGAATCATCGCGACAGTATTATCGGAAATCTTATAGAAGTAAGAGCAGATGCTATTACGCAAAATCAAGACGGTACTTATTCGTTACGGTTTCCTCGATTCAAAACCTTCCGCGGATTTGAGGTTGGAGAGAAACTTTGATTGAAGTTCCGTTTAACATAGACAGGCATGATGCTGAAAGCCATAATCAGTTGAGCACTTGGATTCAACGCAACTGGAATATGCCTTGGTTGAACTATTTGCTGGAAAACACTAGTAGTATTGAAACAGAACATTTCTACGATCCACCTACTGATCAGTATCATGTAACTTTTAAGATTAACTTGGACCCAAAGAAAGAGACCTACTATAGGTTAAAGTATGGCGTCTAGAATTACACAAATGTTAACTCGCCTTGCGATCGAGTCCGGCGGCTACGGACAACGTGTTCCTATGGCTGCGGGTGTTGTATATAAACGACATTTGATCGCAACTGGTACTAACCAACCTAAAACTCATCCTCTAATGATGAGCGAAGGATATCGAGAAGATCAGCTATTTAGACATGCTGAAGTAGACGCTATACGCAACGCTCTACGCTTGATTACAGCAGAGCAACTCAAACAGTGCGAGTTATACGTAGTACGTGTTAAACGACCTTACACAGCGTCTAAGACGTGGGTACACGGGCTTGCTAAACCTTGTGTAGGTTGCGCAAATGTAATACAAAATTATGGTATTACAAAAGTATACTGGACTAAAGATGAGTCAAAAGTACTTGACTTTTCATAAACAAACATATATACTAACAAAATAACAGTTAGGAGATATTCAATGGCACTTCCCAAAGTAGCAAAGAAAAAGAAAAGAGCACCCGTTCGTAGAAAAACAGGACAAGCATTATTCAGCTTTGACGGTTGGGAAGAATGGGATGGTCAAACATACCATCGCTTTGTACAATCTGCTCGGCATGAGATCTATCAAGAGTTTAAAGCATCTGATATACAAGCAGATATTTTTACTTGGATGAAAAATAATGGATACACCAAAGCCGATATTACTGCCGCTAAGAAAGCACCAGGTGCCAATCATACTCTTGCTATTAGTTGTAAACTTCTAAACCTTGGAATGCCTGACTATAATCCTAAAGAAGCAGAATATTGGGAAAGTCTTGCTGGTACAATGGGAGATCTAAAACCTACTACTGATTTTGTGAAAAAACAAATTACTAAAATGATAGAAGTAGGCAGCAAGATAGTAGAAGAAAAGAAAGAAGAAGAAAAAGAAAAAGCAAACGTATATGTTCCTACTATTCAAGAACGTATTAGAGATCAATCAATTGATATGGTTGAAGATATTGATGTGTGGTTAGAAGGCTGGGTAGTTGATCCTAGTACATTTGATCCAAAAGGATTTGACTTTAAAAAGCATTTTAATAAACTACAACCATCGCAAGCACATGCACGTAAAATGAAAGGTTTTTATGACGATATACTTGCCGACTACGACGACCTCGAGCGTATGCCGACTGCTGGTCAGCTCGGAAAAATGGACGAACATGAAGCAGACATGTGGCAGCAACTCAAAGAAGGATACTCACATCTTAAAAAAGCAGACATTAAAAAGTTGCGCAT
>Ga0075481_10000934_pt1 | contig 11278 bp, 19 predicted proteins | sample DEB08_DNA_11_FD_76337 | JGI IMG/M metagenome (GOLD analysis project Ga0075481, IMG submission 76337) | Aqueous microbial communities from the Delaware River and Bay under freshwater to marine salinity gradient to study organic matter... | ecosystem: Environmental > Aquatic > Marine > Coastal ... | reverse complement strand
ACTAAAGTGCCATGAGCACGACGAATTTCACGAAGTTCCTCAAAGTTCTTTTGCTTGGTTCCACCATCATATGCCCAGGCATATCCTTCGGCAATCATTGCTTCGTTGAGAGACAATTCTGCATCCCCAATGTATAACCACCCAAGAAGACGGCCATACTTGCCGACGCCACCAACAAGTTCAGTCCTAACAGACAACTCATCATCACCAGAAATAGCACCCTCCAGTTTCTCTTTGAGCCAATTTGTGGCATCATATCCGAGTGCCTTTTCTTCTTCATCCCTAGTACGCTTCTCCGGAGTATCCACTCCTGCGACTCGAACTCTTTCTTTCTTATAGAGATCAAATCCCAAATCAATTGTGACATCAATCGTGTCTCCATCAAGCACTCTGTTAATTTCAACTACCCTAAAATTATAGCAGGACTTCCTGCTGGGCGGAACCATAGCACCCATAAAAATACCTCATTTTCTTTTTCTATTTAGATGTGCCTCACTCATTTTCTTTTTAGTTTCTTCTGAAAGTTTAACACCTTTTCTACTTGGAGGTTTTACATTAGGACTATTTCTCAAAGTTTTCTTATACTCTTCAGACATCTTCTTACCTTTATTCCAAGGAACTCTGCCTTTGTTAGCAAGACCAGTTTTTCTACCAGATTCTTTTTGTATTTCTTTATTCATCCTTGCAGATTTTTTACCTGCTTCACTCAATACTCTTTTGACGATTTCTTCTTTGCCTATCTGCCCCGATAGTCCCATCCAAGCAATTTTATCCTCTTCTCTACCATATTCTTCATAAAGTTTCTTATGTGCCTCTGCGTGTTCTTCTATTGTAAGTTCTACAAGATTAGAAGGGTCGTCAGTTCCACCCATATGTTTTGGAATAATATGATGAATATGTTTCATATAATATGGGAGCGATGATAAGAGTATTTATAATTTTCATTGCTCCCATTTTTTGTCTCCTGTGCGTTTGCTGCAATACCAATCACAAATGCACCAACTGCAATTACAGCTGCCGCACCCCATACCCATCTTTCCAATTGTCGAACTCTGGTTTTAAGTTCGTCAATATTTTTTTCAAGACGCTCATAATCATCTTTACGTGTCATTCTCTCTTCGAGACCAATGACTCGTTCTCTCATACTACCAAAATAATTTTCCAAAACAGCAATTTGTTTATCCTGTTCTGCATCTTTATTTGTCAAGTCGCTCATCGTCCATCTCCGAATAAGCCATTTTCATAATAGTATATATGTAGTATGCCACTCCAAACAAAAGGAGCACCATGCAAACAATGATGCTCCAAGTTACGTCATTAATATCATTTAAAGGTCTAAGTATTAAGTTCATATCTATTCTACAATGCGATTTTAAGCCATGGAAATAATGGTTCAATCACTCCAATGAGTCGAAGAAGACCCTCAGCAAAAAGTGCAAGAACAACCCAACCAACACACATGCTGATAATTCCAGCATTACGATTATGTTTTCGTATGGCATCATCAATCATCTCCTGCACTTCTTCTTTAGTTACGTACTCTGGTGGTGGTTCTATATCAGAACCCCATTTACTTAAAAAGTTTTTCATTTGTGGTTTTTAGAAAAAGGTTCCCAGTGTTCCCAACCATATTTGTGGACTGCCCACATACCTAAAATAGGAACAAAGATAAGAAAAAATGACATAACACCTAGAAGTGCTGGTGTCTCCATTACATTTCTGACTAACCCAATCATGCCGGATAATCCCATTTAGTAATTTGTTCTACTTTGTTCCAAGGGCCCCAATAACCTTTTTTGTAAATATAAGGTGCGGTTCTTACAGGACAAGAATCACCAGTACAAAGAAGATCATCAACAATTCTCCATGATTCCGTCACCTCATCGGAATGAACAAAGTGTGATTGATCATTATTAATTGCATCAAAGAATAATTTCTCATAACCATCCACACCCAGCCAATCAGGATATCGATGTGTAAGAGTTGCTTTCTCAACTTCTTCACCAAGTCCAGGTGATTTGACATCAATCTGAATATCAAGGTGTGCATGTGGTTGTAAACGCATCACAATACGACCAGGTGTTTCTCCCTCAAATAATCCAACAGGTGGTGCTTTGAGTTTCACAACGACCTCCACACACTGATAGGGCATCTTCTTACCCGTCATAAAGTAAAAAGGAACACCTTCCCATCTCCAATTATCAACATACAAATCACCGGCAACAAAGGTTTGAGTCATTGACTCTGGGCCAACACCTTGTTCCTTGCGATAACCTTCATACTGACCAGTAACAAATTTTTTCCCAAGTCTTGTGGCAGCAAGAACTTTTGTTTTTTCTCTACGAATTTCTTTTGCATCCATTCTACATGGAGCATCCATTGCAATGAGTGAAAGAACCTGAAGCATATGATTCTGCAACATGTCTCTTACAACACCTGCAGTATCATAATATTGTGACCTCCCTTCACAACCAATCGTCTCCGTCGCAAAGATTTGAATCTCTTCTATGTAATTACGATTCCAAAGTGGTTCCAGCAAAATATTACCAAACCGAGTAGCAAGTATGTTATTAACAGTATCTTTGCCAAGATAATGGTCAATGCGATATACCTGTTTCTCCCGTAGATGTCTGCTAACCACAGACTGTAGATGATTAGAAGATTGAAGATCACGTCCAAAGGGTTTTTCGATAACCACTCTGGAATGATCCGGGTCATCCAAAAATCCTGCTTCTTTGAGGTTGATGATTGCATTTTCATAGCTCTCTGGAGGAACAGATAAAAAATACGTTGTATCTACACTATCATCATGAAGTTTGGTCAAACTATCTTGATTATTAAGATCTGCACAAACAAAATCCAACCAATATGTAAATTCTTCCGGATAGTTACCAAGATGCTCTATCCATGACTCTTTAGAATGTTCTCTACGAGACACCCCAACAATCAAAAGTTGTTCTGGTAAAAGTTTTTTCTCCCACAATTGATACAATGCAGGAATCAGTTTTCTTTTACATAAATCCCCAGTAGCACCGAAGATGACTATCCTCCTGGACAGGTAATCAGTGGGCAGTTCCATTTCCGTCATAGTCGTCTGATTCATAGTAGTTATTTTCACCTTTTCGTATCCCGAAATATATGGTGGATACCACAAAGGGTATTGCGAGGAATTTAAGAAACTCACCGAACATGATGACCACCGAACATATATCTCATACCGTTTAGAACCTTGGACGCGAAAGCACCAAGACGGCGAGAGTTAAATCTCTCATACAGAGCACTGCTGATAACAGGAGCGGGTATCCCAAGATCCACAGCAGCATGGACAGTCCAACGACCCTCCCCAGAATCACTGACCCCCCCATCGAACTTATCAAGGTGGTGATCGTTTCGTAAAACATCAGCGGTAAGATCGAGTAACCAACTACCAACAACAGAACCACGACGCCATAACTCAGCCACTTCAGCAACATCAATGTCATAGCAATAATCTTTTGGATTATCCATTGGAGCAACTTCTGCATCTCCTGCTTTGACATACTTGGCACCTGCATTTGCATTCTCTAAAATATTAAATCCTTCAGCATATGCCTGCATCACTCCATACTCAATACCATTATGAACCATCTTCACAAAGTGTCCGGCACCTGGTCCTCCACAATGTAACCAACCATATTCAGCACTAGTACTACGACTCAAAGGGTCTGTGCGGGGAGCAGCACTGATTCCTGGAGAAAGGGCCCTGAAGATAGGAGAGCAGACGGATACTGCATGATTTGCACCACCAACCATAAGACAGTATCCACGCTCCAAACCATAAACACCACCACTAGTACCACAGTCAATATATTGGATGCCCAATTTAGCAAGCCTTTCTGCTCTCCTGCGAGTGTCCTTAAAATTGGAATTGCCATGATCAATAATAATATCACCCTCCACACAAAATTGTAGTAACTCATTAATTGTTCCCTCGACTGTTTCTGCTGGTACTACCATCATGAAAATACCAGGTGCTCTTTGATCACTTGGTGTAGATCTAACTACTTGAACAAGGCTTTCCAGAGAAGTGGTACATCCACTAATATAACCCTTCTCATATTGTTCTTCAGCTTTTGCATAGTTATTTCTATACCCCCATACTTCATGACCTGCTTTGATGAGACGACGGGACATTCCCTCTCCCATTCGTCCCAATCCAATGATTCCTACTTTCATAAATCCCCTCCTTTTTTTATTCCTATTATGTAACCAAGCAATATTCCACTTAACCACGCAATATAAAGATAGAGAACACTAGAAACAAAATTAAAAAATTCATTCCATTCCATCTTCATCATCCTCATAAAGTGGGCAAGGTTCCTCAAAAAGATAGTTTATTCTAAGTTGTTCCGTTCTTTCTTTCAACTCCTCATAAAACTTTCTTTTTTCTTCTTCGGTCATCTATTTATTTTATTAAAGTGTGACATTTAACCAAGGAAATATAGGAGGAACTACTCCAATGAGTCGAAGAAGACCCTCAGCAAAAAGTGCAAGAACAACCCAACCAACACACATACTGATAATTCCAGCATTACGATTATGTTTTCGTATGGCATCATCAATCATCTCCTGACACTCTTCCTTGGTGACATAATGTGTGGGTTTAATTTCATCCATTCTGTGTGCCATTTAATTTCATCACTTTTTCCATTGGATCTGATTTTCCCGATACAATCGCACAGGCTCTTTTGTAGAAAAAATTATCTGTATTTCCAGATGCTTCGAAGGTCTGCTTGACTTTCACCCAATTATTATAGGTGTGTTCGTCCATAGTTCTTTAATTTGAAATACTTATTAGCTATGATAATTAGCATCTAAGTTTTGTCAAGTTTGTTAGGGTTTCCTGAAAGTGTTTAAGAAAATATAAAGAAACGGAAAGGAGAGGATTCGAACCTCCGGTGCTACTAACACGGTTGTTTTCAAGACAACTGCCATAAACCACTCGGCCACCTTTCCAAACGGAGGATGTTGGATTTGAACCAACGGATACATCTAAAGTGCATCGGGGGATTAGCAATCCCCTGCATTAAACCTAACTCTGCCAATCCTCCTATCGGACTTCAAAGTTCAATTTACGAACCTTGCGTTGTCGTCTTTGCTCCTGCCACTGAATATCTTGTTGTGACAGAACTCCATTTTTGTTTTGAGATTGATAAGAGTTTAGCATAACAACCTGTGATAGGTCAACTGCTGAAACTCTATCACCACGAATAGTTGCCATGTTTGGGCATCCACAAGAAACCGTCTTAGTTTGATGCCCCTCCAACTCCCTACCACAGGAGCGGCATCTAATCTTTATGTTATCCATCTTATTGTTCTTAACTTCTTCAGTTTTCAGTTATTTATAAGTTAAAAATAAAGAAAAAATGTTATTGTCATCCTACAATCTTCTTTGTTTTGTCCAAATAAAATATTAGGACCATGAACAATACTTCCTGGATAAGATAGGTAACGATTGAAATTATTTTCAATACATCCATGACCATTTATACAAGTTCCAGAGTCTGATGGTGGTTCTGGAGTAATATAAATCACACCCGCCCTATGATAATTATCTTTATGCATTTTAAAAGTATGAAAATCTTTCCTCATACTCATAACATGCTCAGGTGAAATGTGAGAATATAATTTACACTCTTTCACTTCTTTATCATAAATTTTACTATCACATACCTTCTCTATTATAGATCTCTCTATATCGTTGTCCATAGAGTATCGATGAGATCTATATCCACAAGTACCTTTACGAAAAGGAGTGTAGTCTAAGCTCACAGCGTGATCTCTGACTATTTTTACATCGTCAAAAAAATTATCAATAATTGTAATTTGATTTTTACTCAACACCATCTTTCCAATTGTGAAAGTTCCAATTTTTCCAGTGACCATACTTTTCATCACCGTCTGGATCATCAACTATCCTCTTAAATTTTTCATCTGGTTTAAATGGAAGAGACTTTGCATATTCCCAAAACTCAGTATCATATTTTGATCCATGTTGATAGTGCCATAATATAATATTTTCAAATTGTTTCATTTTAGTTTTAACATTCTCATTACAAGAGTGCCAATCATTTAATCCGAAAATACCATCCCAAGAATATCGACATATGCTTTCATATAAAGATAATGAAGTTGCTTCAAGTGGTTCTATAAACCCATACATATTTCCCTGATAGATTGTCCTACTTCCATTGTAAAAGTTTTTTGCCATATAATTTTCAAAAACCATTTCACCATCAACTTCATCAAGTTCAAATCTACTTAAAAAATCAACAGTAGCATCTTCCTTTGAAGTTATAGTGTTGTTATAAAGATAACCATAAGATACACTATCAACGTTTGGTATGATAAAAGTCCAACCGTTTGGAGTAGCAACACACCTAGTGTAGTGAAGATCTATATCTCTTCCAGGTTTTTTACAGAGTAAAACTGCATTTAAGGGGTTGATAAGAGTTTCATACTCTTCTTTGTTTCTATTATTTCTGCCACGACAATCAAATATTACATCAGCATCAATCTCTTCTTCTGGATTTTTAATTTCTTTCTCCACAGGTTTAAAGTAACCGGAACTTAAAACAACCTGAGATAATTTCTGTGGAACAAAATGTATTGACATATTCGATAGGTTAAAATGATGAAATATCTTTTCATTCTTTTTTCCCCATCCTTCATATAGAAGACCAGACTTATTAGTTGCTCCAATTGGATTATTATACCAATTAATACCTAAAGACTTTGAAATTAAATCTGCAATAGTTAATACAGTGCCTTGACCAACCCTTTCAATCGGATGTTGCTTAGGACTATGATATATTTCTATTTCATGATCAATTTCAAGATGTTTATGGTAATGAAGTGCAGTAATACATCCAGCATTACCTGCGCCAACAATGGCAATTTTTATCATCTTAAATTGAACTATATATGGGAGATACCAGGTTCGAACCAGTGACACCCACTTAGATAATCTCCCTTGTCTTTACATTCTAGCATATACTCTACGGTTTTGGCAACATCATCCATCGCATCTCTTAAAAGTGGTTGTTGGCCAGAATGATACTCTGATACAGCACATTTTTTAGTTTCTTCGCAGAGAGTCCATCTCCACTGCTTCATACTTTTAGAGTACCACAAATTAATTTTCATTTGGGTACTCCTTGCCAATCAAAGTATATATTTTTTGAAGTTCACGCATCATGATTATGTGTTCACTTTCCATATCACTAATTCTATATTGAAGATTTTCAATCATTTCATAAAGACTTTCATGATCTGGTTTTTCAGATGGTTTAAAAAATTCTTTGATTGCTCTTTTAAGTTTCTTTTTCATCAATCAAAAATAGGTCGCACATTATAGTTATAACGTCTCCTCATCTCCTTCATTTGTTCGGGACTATTTCCATAAAGTCCCATATTCATATAAACACAATCAAGATATCGAAGTTCCTCACGAGTGGCATCCGTAGTAAATGCATCACAATAAAATAAAATTTCTTGTGGAACTTCTACCTTTTGATACTCAATATCAATATAAAAAGGAACAGTCATAAAAAAGGAGAGGTTTTATCCTCTCCAATATATCAAATTCACTTCAGACTGTCAACAGCAACAAGTGCTTTTTGACGAAGTTCCTCAGGCAGAGGAACATACCCAAGGGAATCAGATTTTGATTGTGCTTTCTCACTCAACATATATCGAAGAGTTTCTTTTACATCCGCATTCTTCTCATACTCCGGATATGCAAGAATCCAAGTCAAGGAGACGATAGGATAAGCATTTTCACCTGCGGGGTTAGCATCAGCACCACGCAACTGAGAGTCAAGAACAATTTTACCAAGTCCTGCGGAAGCAGTTTCAGCAGATGCTGTGACATAATTACCTGCCTTGTTTTGAAGTGCAGGTTGTTGAAGGCCACCATTCTTCACATAACCATAATTCACATAACCAAGAGCACCTTCTTGATTCTTGATGGTAGCAGCGACACCAGAGTTTCCTTTGGCACCAACACCGACAGGCCACTTAACTGCCTTACCAGTACCTACAGTTGACTTCCACTCGGGAGAGAATGCAGACAGAGAGTTGGTGAAACCTTTAGTAGTACCAGAACCATCAGAACGATGAACGATGGTAATCTGTTTATCGGCACAACCAAATGCAGACCAATTAGTAATCTTACCAAGGAAGGCATCAGCAAGTTGAGTCTGAGAGATCTTAGCATCACAACCAGGATAGTTGTATGCAGGAACGATAGCACCACCAGTCATGGGGATATGAACTACCCCAAATTCAGGTTGTTTCTCATCCTTTACAGCACCATCACTGGCACCGAAGTCAACAGTTTTGGCAGTGTATTGACGGACGCCAGCACCAGAACCAACTGCTTGGTAGTTGACTTGATTGCCAGTCTCTGATGCAAAATCACTAAACCATGCTTGATAAAGTGATGCGGGGAACGTAGCACCTGCTGCATTCAGTTTGAATGGTTCTTTAACTACTGCTACTTCTTGTTTAGGAGCACAGGCAGCAAGAATGCTACCACCAACTACGATTGCTCCAGCAGTAACTGCCAGAGTCTTTTGCATGGGTTTGAGTTTCATTTATCTAATATCAGAAACGGTACTTGGTGCCAACTTCGACTTTCCAGTCGTTTTTATCATCATAATTAATAGTCTCAAACTTAGCTTTCGCAGAAAGTTGTTTGGTCAGTTTAATACCAGCACCAACTTCAGCGGCAACAAAAGTAGATGCATCACCACCATCGGGCACAGCAGCACCACCACCAAGTTCAACATAAGGTTTGATATCACCTACCTTCCAATCATAACCAAGTCGAGCCTGATTCACTGTAGATTTGTAATTATCATCCGTTCCCTTGAATTCGGATTTGGTCATAACATATGGACCAGCAAGGGCAGGTGCCGTCACCATAGGAATTGCCAGGGCGGCAAGAGCGATTGCTTTCATGAGTAATTTCCTTTTTGTAATGTTTGCAGGATTGTCCGTTGAAGACCTTGTAATTATAACAACGTATTCAATTCTTGTCTTTAAAAAAAAGTTAACGAACAAACCTCTATATTTAATATGGGTTAATCTAAATTTAATGTTTACTCAGGCACAAAAAAAGCACCCCCGTTAGGAGGTGCTGATATTTACTTAAGTGAAAATCAGAAAGAGTACTTAACACCCAGTTTACCACCAACGTTCAGATCTTCGAACTCTTGATCGGTAGTAGCAGCAGAGAGTTCACCATAAACACCCAGTTGATCGGTCAGACCAGCAGAAACTCCGACTTTACCAGAGAATTCGGTGGAAGACTCTGCACCGTCAGGAGAGACGATCGAAGGACCACCTTGGATGTACCATGCAGCAGAATCACCAAGACCACCTTCGTAACCTACGTGCAGATCGGTGGTAGCACCAGTGTAGTCATCACCAGCCCAACCAGCATTGGTTTCCACATTCACGTAGGGACCTGCAAAAGCAGCACCAGCGGACATGGAGAGAGCAGCAGTTGCTGCGAATACAGATTTAATCATTTTAGATACCTCGTAATTTTCTCGCAGAGTAATATACCTGCGGATGGAAAGAGACTCGACGTGTCTCTGTTTAACTTCGTTGACTAGGCGAGTAGTTGAGGCTTCGTCACGATGAGTTATTTATAAAGTTTTACAACAGTACGGGAATACAGATTCCCGAAGCGGAGTATCGGATTCGAACCGACGACGAACTGCTTGGAAGGCAGCCATTCTACCACTGAATTAACTCCGCAGGTGGTGGGAGATTTCTCTCCCAACGCACTTCCTTCACACAAGAGGAAGTATAAGACAAGATTGAGATCTTGTCAAGCCACCGACTGGATTCGAACCAGCAATCTTTGCTTTACAAGAGCACTGCATCACCGTTATGCTACGGTGGCTTGTCTATGATAATCCTGACGTGCTCTCTCACGTCTTTCTACCCTACCTTTTCCTCTATTCTTCGCCTTGTAGGTGGGAGTTTGAGAATGGCAGTTTGGGCAGATAAACCTGAGATTGTCAGGACTATCATTATAGGGGTTTCCATCTGTGTGGTCAACCTCTAAACTGATTGGGTTATTGTTCCATTCAGCAATCCCACAGCACGAACATTTATAACCGTGTGTTTCTGTGAGATATTCTCTCAATGCTACTTTACCAGGTTTTTTACCTCCTGACAACCACTCATCAATACGTTGTTTCTTTTGAAACTCCTGTTGACAAATGTTAGAGCAATATTTTCCAGTTTTATTTGCTGGATTATACTTAAACTCTTTGGAGCAGTGAGAACAGGTTCCTAACATAGTAGAGCATTTTATTTTATTTATATGCTCTACTATTAGAAACCAACTCCCGTTGCTGGGCTCGAACCAGCGACATTTTGATTAACAGTCAAACGCTACTACCAACTGAGCTAAACGGGATTGTTTGTCTTTTCTTCCTTTGCGGTCTTGAAGTAGAGTTTATAATACCTCTGCTTCATCTCATCAATGAACTTCATATCCTCTTCAAATCCCATATATTTAAGGAGTTGATAAGAACCTTCAAGTTCACTGAGTAATCTTAGTATATTGACAGAGTGCCTGTCAAGTCCACCAAAATCGTATTTGCCCATAATAAGAAGTAAAAGGACAACAGGCAAGGAGGGACTCGAACCCCCGACCAACGCATTAGAAGTGCGTGGCTCTAATCCGACTGAGCTACTTGCCCTTGAGGACCTTCACATTATAAGGGATCTGAACCAACTTGTCAAGAGTGTTCACTCCGTTACAATCACCTTTTCCATAAATAATCGCATAGTCCTAGTATATAGACAAAATGAAAGCAGGTCTAATCTTTTTAGGAATGGTTTTGATGAGTACTCCTGCAATGGCAGGTGGTCTTGTTACTAAACATGCAACTAGTGTTCAATTAACTGTAGATGCTGCAAGAACTACTGCATCTAGAATTGGTTCCTCATTCAGTATTTCTGGAAGCAATATCGATACTACTGACGGATCAACTGCTAATACAGTTTCTGCAGGAACAATTACTTCGGGTATCTATAATCCAGGAACAATTGCCGCAACACAAGATACACCCGGTTCTGCATTTTCCTTCAGCCAATCATATACACAAGGTGATGCCGTTCCAACATCTGCTCCCACTGTAGGCACTGTTGGGAATCTGTCTACACAAACCTCTTATGCTGCTGGTGATAATACTAGTCTTGCCGGTACTGTAAC
>Ga0075481_10000930_pt1 | contig 11286 bp, 8 predicted proteins | sample DEB08_DNA_11_FD_76337 | JGI IMG/M metagenome (GOLD analysis project Ga0075481, IMG submission 76337) | Aqueous microbial communities from the Delaware River and Bay under freshwater to marine salinity gradient to study organic matter... | ecosystem: Environmental > Aquatic > Marine > Coastal ... | reverse complement strand
GCCGTTGCGAGTGAAAGAGGCTTCCCGTTATCAATAGATTCCGCGAGGGCCAATTCTGGCAAGCGTCGTTCAATCTCATCCGCAACCTTCAACATCCACGCACTTCGCTCCGCTGCAGGCAGTGCGCTCCACTCAGGAAAAGCCGCCCGTGCCGCTTCGGTTGCCAATTTTACGTCGCTTTCGCCCGATTTGGGAATGCGGCCGTAGGCTTCGCCAGTGGCGGGGTTGGTATTGGTAAGGTATTGTTTGTGAAGGGGTTCAAGGAACTTTCCTCCGATGTAATTCTGTAAATCCATAGCTGTGATCTGTCCGTACGAATATAAGGAAGGGCGAGGCAGGATGAAATCGGTTTTGAATTTCATAAATTGAGGTCCCAAAGCAAACTCAAATGGCAGTACCAAAACCCTTCAATTTTCAGCAATGGCTGGATGAGAATAGAGACCTTCTTAAGCCGCCGGTGGCGAATAAGAATTTGACCCCGGAATCGGACGACTACATCGTCATGGTTGTAGCAGGGCCGAACGCGCGAAAAGATTACCATTACAATGAAACGGAAGAGTTTTTCTACCAATTAGAAGGAAACATCACCGTAAAAGTACAAGTGGACGGTGAAGCACACGAGCTGCATTTAGGTCCTGGCGATATGATGACCGTCCCGGCGAAAATCCCACACAGTCCTATTCGTCATGAAGGCAGCATTGGGTTGGTGGTTGAGCGAATTCGCGAAGGCAGAGGATTCACAGACGGTTTGCTGTGGTTTTGCGACGAATGCAATGGCAAATTGCACGAAGCGTACTTCGAGTTGAAAGATATTGAGAAGGACTTTCTCCCTCATTTCCGCGAATATTATGGCAACGAATCCAACCGTACCTGTCAGAATTGCGGGCACGTAATGGAGGTTGATCCAAGATTCGTTTAGGATATGTGTCAGGTTACCTCCAGAAATTTCACGGTAGACATTCATACGCACATTTTACCCGAACACATTCCGAATTTCCGTGAGAAGTTCGGTTACGGCGGCTTTATAACCCTTGATCACCACAAGAGCTGCAGCGCTCGAATGATGAAAGATGGCGAGTTTTTTCGCGAGGTTGAGGACAATTGTTGGAGCCCTGAAGCGCGCATGAAGGAATGCGGTCACCATCATGTTGATGTGCAGGTATTGTCCACAGTTCCTGTAATGTTTAGCTACTGGGCAAAACCTAAAGACACCCTTGAAGTGGCCCAATTCTTAAACGATCATATCGCAGAAATTTGCGACCGTTACCCCACCCGGTTTGTTGGTTTAGGAACGCTGCCCATGCAGGCACCAGATTTGGCCATTGAAGAATTGCGTCGTTGCAAAGAAATAGGTCTTAAGGGCGTTCAGATTGGAACGCATATCAACGATTGGAACCTCGATGCGCCAGAGTTGTTTCCCATTTTTGAGGCATGTCAAGATTTAGACATGGCTATTTTCGTGCACCCTTGGGACATGATGGCGAAGGAGAAAATGTCGAAATATTGGCTGCCTTGGTTGGTCGGTATGCCTGCAGAGAGTTCACTTGCCATTTGTTCGATGATCTTTGGTGGCGTGTTTGAGCGTCTCCCAAAACTGCGCGTTGCCTTTGCCCACGGTGGGGGATCATTCCCTGCTACGCTCGCACGTGTGCAACACGGATTTGACGTACGCCCAGACCTTTGTGCTGTAGATAATTCTATTGCACCGCGCGAATACATGGGCAAATTTTGGCTTGATTCTTTGGTTCACGATCCACAAATGCTCGAATACATGGTGGGGCTTGTTGGCGAGAACAGAGTGGCTTTAGGTACGGATTATCCTTTTCCGCTCGGGGAATTACAACCTGGAAAACTGATCAACGGAATGCCATGGAGCGAGGAGCGCAAGGGAAAGCTACTGCACGGAGCGGCACTAGAATGGTTGGGAATGGATTTATCTCATTTACTCCCTTAGAAAATCCTTGGTACACCTGCGAGAATTTCGGTAATTTTGACCCACATTAACACTTCCTATGAGTGATCCCATCAAACACGAATGTGGTATAGCGTTCGTACGCCTGAGAAAGCCTCTTGAATATTACGTTGAAAAATACGGAACGGCTTTTTACGGCCTGAACAAGATGTACCTCCTCATGGAGAAGCAACGCAACCGCGGTCAAGACGGCGCGGGTCTTGCAAATATTAAGCTTAATATGGCGCCGGGGACGCGTTACATTTCGCGGTACCGTTCGGTAGACACAAACAGTATAGGTGACATATTTGGCAAAGTTCAGAAACGTATTGCAGAGGGCATTGCAGGCGATGTTTCGCGCTTATCTGATGTGCCTTGGTTGAAAGAAAACTTGCCGTTTACAGGAGAGGTTTTTCTGGGCCACCTGCGTTACGGAACGTATGGGGGAAACACCATTGAAGCGTGCCACCCGTTTTTGAGACAGAACAACTGGCCTACTCGAAACTTGATTGTTGCAGGAAACTTCAACATGACAAATGTAGACGAGCTCTTTAATGAGTTGGTGGAATTGGGTCAGCATCCTAAAGAGAAGGCGGATACGGTCACGATCATGGAAAAAATTGGTCATTTCCTGGACGAGGCTAACGACGAATTATACTACGAACTCAAAGCGGAGGGCTATTCTAAAAAGGAAGCTACTGCTGAGATCGCGAACCGATTAGACCTTGCAGACATTCTACGCCGCGCCTCTAAAAAATGGGACGGCGGGTACGCCATGGCAGGCATGACTGGACACGGCGATTCTTTTGTACTTCGTGATCCTGCGGGTATTCGCCCTGCCTACTATTACTACGACGACGAGATTGTTGTGGTGGCTTCAGAACGTCCCGTCATACAAACGGCACTGAATTTGAAATCTGAGGAGATCACGGAATTGCCGCCAGGAAATGCACTCATTGTGAAGCACCACGGTGAGGTCTCTATTGATGAAATTAAAACCCCAACCGAGTTTAAGGCGTGTTCTTTCGAGCGCATCTATTTCTCTCGAGGGAATGATAAAGATATTTACAACGAACGTATTGAATTGGGCCGCAGGCTTATTCCAAGGATCGTAGAACTTGTCGATGACGAGGTAGAGGATACGGTCTTTTCGTTCATTCCGAACACTGCTGAGGTTAGTTTCTACGGGATGGTTAAAGGAATGGAAGATCATTTCAATTCCATGAAATACGAGCGCATTACCGAGTTAGATAAGCCATCGAACGAACAGCTGAAAAAAATTCTAGACCTCCGACCGCGCGTTGAAAAAGTGGCTTGGAAAGATGTAAAGCTGCGCACGTTTATTACTGAAGACAGTTCAAGAGATGAATTGGTCAGCCACGTTTACGACATTACCCACGGTTCTGTAAAGCCCACCGACCACCTAGTGGCGATTGACGACAGTATTGTGCGTGGAACAACGTTGAAGCAAAGTATTCTCCGCATTTTTGACCGATTAAGCCCCAAGCACATCGTCATTGCTTCCTCTGCACCTCAAATCCGTTACCCGGATTGTTACGGTATTGACATGGCCCGTATGGGAGATTTTGTGGCCTTTAGGGCTGCCATTGCCCTGCTAAAGGAACGCGGTTTAGAAGGTTTAATTCAAGAGGTCTACGAAAAGTGTAAAGCCCAAATTCATTTGGCGGATGATGAAGTGCAAAACTTCGTCAAAGAGATCTACCAGCCGTTCGAAGCACAAGAAATTAGTGATAAGATTGCGGAATTGTTGACACCGCCAGAAGTGAACGCAAAGGTTTCTGTGCTCTATCAAACGATTGAAGATCTCCATTTAAGTTGTCCCAATCACCCGGGCGATTGGTATTTCACCGGCAATTATCCAACGCCAGGAGGAAACCGTGTTGTGAACAAGAGCTTCATGTATTATGTTGAGGGTCGAACAGAACGAGCCTACTAAATATGAAAATTTACACCAAAACTGGCGATAAGGGTCAGACATCGCTCTTGAGCGGAAGCCGCGTTTCCAAGGCAGAATTACGTTTAGAAGCCTACGGGACGTTAGATGAAGTCAACAGCCTCTTAGGTGTGTTGGTGTCAACACTACCGACGGACCAGTTTCCTTATGCTCAGGCCATTCAAAGCGAACTGTTCGCTATGGGATCGCACCTTGCACTAGATGGCGCCGCGGAATTTCCAATGCCCAAATTCAATGAAGCTTTAGTGGGTCAATTAGAACGTCAGATGGACCAATGGAATGAAATACTTCCAGAATTAAAGAGTTTCATTCTACCGGGCGCTCATGAAAAAAGTGCCCATTGCCATGTTGCGCGCACCGTATGCCGTCGCGCAGAACGCAGAGTAGTGGCATTGAACGATAACGCAGAGGTCACGGAAGAAATTATTACGTTCTTGAATAGACTCTCAGACTTCTTATTCGTCATGGCACGCTGGATAGATTTTTCCAACGGTGCGCCGGACAGAATTTGGACACCTAAGTATTAAGCACTTACATTTTTTCCAAAGGTGTTGCACAAGTCAGCAGAAAAACTACTTTTGCACGAATGTTAATGCATTAATAGTTGTTGAAGACTTATGTACTGGACCTTAGAACTTGCATCTTATTTGAGTGACGCGCCGTGGCCGGCGACTCGCGATGAGCTTATTGATTACGCTATCCGCACAGGAGCACCATTGGAGGTAGTAGAAAACCTTCAAGCTATTGAAGAAGAAGAGGAAGAAACGTACGAGGGTATAGAAGAGATTTGGCCGGATTATCCGTCTGAGGAAGACTTCCTCTGGAACGAAGAAGAATATTGATTTAAGGCCCCTTTTCTAGGGGCTTTTTTTTGGACTCATAACTTAGTTGTTGCGCAATAGATAGGGCCTATAGGAATATTGCAAAATTCCAATCTATAGACCGCGTTTTGTGTTGTACTTTTGATTGTAAATCCAATACATCCACATGGATAGATTTTCATTTTTAGGAAGCGTTCACGCCCAATTGATCGAAGATCAGTATGAGCGCTACCTCAAAAATCCGGACGGCACTGAGCCAAGCTGGCGAGCGTTTTTTCAGGGATATGATTTCGCCAAAGAAATCTATGCTGAAGAAGACCTTGACGGCGTTGGTGTGCCTGAAGAGGTGGTCAAAGAGTTTCACGTCTTAAATTTAATACAGGGTTACCGTTCTCGTGGACACCTGTTCACAAAGACGAACCCTGTTCGCATGCGCCGCAGTTACGAGCCTACACTGGACATCGAAAACTTCGGCTTAAGCAAAGACGATCTCGATACCCCGTTTAATGCAGCCACAGAATTGGGGCTATCCGGGGCGACGAAATTGCGCGAAATTATTGAGCACTTAGAGGCAATCTATTGCCAGAGCACTGGTGTAGAGTATAACTACATACGTGACCCCGAGCGCCGCACGTGGATTAAAAATTGGATCCACAAAGACGATAATCAGCCTAAACTCTCCATAGAAGAGAAAAAGCAAATTCTACATAAACTTAATCAGGCCGTCAGCTTCGAGTCCTTCTTGAACACAAAGTTCGTAGGACAGAAACGCTTCTCAATTGAAGGAGCGGAAGCGTTGATTCCAGGACTTGACGAAGCGGTGAATCACGGCGCACGCCATGGTGTGAAAGAGTTTGTTTTGGGGATGGCGCACCGCGGTCGTTTAAATGTCCTTACGAATGTTTTTGGGAAACCGCGTACGCAGATATTTTCAGAATTTGAAGGAAAGGCTTTCGACGACGTTACCATCGATGGTGATGTAAAGTACCATTTAGGCCATACTACGTTACATACTACAGTAGATGGCAATGAGGTGCTAATGAACATCGCACCCAACCCATCGCATCTTGAGGCTGTTGATCCAGTTGTAGAGGGCATTGCCCGTGCAAAAATCAACAACGACTACGCCATGGAATCGGGAAAAGTATTGCCTATTCTTATTCATGGGGATGCTGCAGTTGCTGCCCAGGGCGTGGTCTATGAAACGGTTCAAATGGAAACATTGGACGGGTATAAGACGGGTGGAACGCTTCACATTGTCATTAATAATCAGGTTGGTTTTACGACCAATTATTTGGATGCACGATCGTCTACGTATTGTACGGATGTGGCGAAGGTGATTTTAGCACCGGTTCTTCACGTTAACGGCGATGATTCCGAAGCTTTGGTCCACGCGATGCGTTTGGCTATTGAATACCGTCAACGCTTTCAGCGCGATATTTTCATAGACTTGTTGTGTTACCGCAAGTACGGCCACAACGAAGGTGATGAACCGCGTTTTACTCAGCCAATTTTGTATAAAGCCATTTCTAAACATGCCAACCCTCGCGAAATTTACGCGCAGAAGTTAATGAGCGAAGGAATTGCTACACAGCAGATGGTGCGTGAAATGCAGGAGGAGTTTAAATCCATGTTGGAAACAGACTTTGACGAAGCGAAAAAAATCAAACGCAATGTGATTACTCCTTTCATGGAGAAGGAATGGGTAGACTACCCTAGCGCTAAGCCAGGAGAAATGCTGCATGCAGTGGACACAACTTTTGATCTGGACAAGCTTAAGGATATCGCGAAGTACATCACGACTTTACCTGAAGGCAAGAAGTTCTTAAAGAAAACAGTTCGCTTGATGGGCGATCGCGCGGCCCAAGTATTTGAACGAAATTCGATAGACTGGGGCATGGGTGAATTGCTCGCCTACGGCTCACTACTCTCAGAAGATTATAACATCAGAATTTCAGGGGAAGATGTGGAACGCGGAACGTTCTCACACCGCCACGCCATATTAAAGGTCGAGGACAGTGAAGAGGAAGTAAACCTGCTCAACGAATACCCGGGGAAAGAAGGTCGTTTTGCCATCTACAATTCGTTGTTGAGCGAATACGCTGTTATGGGCTTTGACTACGGATATGCCATGGCATCGCCGGATACCTTGACCATTTGGGAGGCCCAGTTCGGCGATTTCGCCAACGGCGCTCAAATCATGATTGACCAATTTTTGTCCGCGGCAGAGGATAAATGGAAAGTTCAAAACGGACTAGTTTTACTTCTTCCACACGGTTATGAGGGGCAAGGCGCTGAACACAGTTCTGCCCGACTTGAGCGCTTCTTACAAATGTGCGCGCAAGAAAATATGACAGTAGCGAACTGTACCACTCCAGCCAATTTCTATCATTTGTTGCGTCGCCAACACAAGCGTCACTTTAGACGTCCTCTAGTTGTGATGTCGCCAAAGAGTTTGTTGCGTTTACCTAAAGCGCAGAGCAGTATGGAAGAATTGGCCCATGGAACCTTCCAGCCCATATTATCCGATACCACGGCCGTTCCAGAAAAGGTTACGAAAGTGGTCTTCTGTTCAGGTAAGCTGTATTACGAACTAGCAGACGAGCGCGAAGCGCAAGGAGCAGATCACGTTGCCATTATTAGAATTGAACAATTGTACCCGCTCGATGATCTTGCCATCATGCAGGAAGTAGCAAAATACCCGAACGCCGAGAAACACGTTTGGGCGCAAGAAGAACCGGCAAATATGGGGGCATGGACCTACATGTTGTGGCAAATGCACTTGCCATTGACCTTAGTGAGTCCAGCACCAAGTGCAGCTACGGCGAGCGGATCACACCAGGTGGCTTTGCAGCGCCAAAGAGAAACTATTGAACGAGTATTTAGCATTTAAGTCTATCAGATATGTTAGAAATGAAAGTGCCTTCACCAGGCGAATCCATTACTGAAGTTGAAATCGCAACCTGGTTGGTTAACGACGGCGACTATGTAGAAAAAGATCAAGCCATTGCTGAGGTCGACTCTGACAAAGCAACGCTTGAATTGCCTGCAGAAGAAAGTGGAATTATCACTTTAAAAGCAGAAGAAGGCGACACCGTAGAGGTGGGTCAGGTCGTTTGTTTGATCGATACCAGCGCCGCGCGTCCAGAGGGCAGCGCTGCACCGTCGGCCGCAGCACCAAACCCGGAGCCAGTGGCTGCACCAGCTGCACCAGCTGCAACTACCTATGCGACAGGAACAGCTTCACCCGCCGCAAAGAAAATGATGGCCGAAACGGGCGCATCTGTAGCGAAAGGAACCGGTAAAGACGGACGCATTACGAAGGCAGATGTGATTGATGCAGTAGCCTCTATGGGTTCATCTGACCACGGTGAGCGTGCGCAGACACGCAAGAAGATGAGCAGTCTTCGTCGCAAATTGGCCAGTAGATTAGTTACGGTGAAGAATGAAACGGCAATGCTTACCACCTTTAACGAGGTAGATATGAAGCCGATTTTCGACTTGCGCAACGAATACAAAGAAGAGTTCTTTGAAAAGCACGGGGTGAAATTAGGCTTTATGAGCTTCTTCACGCTTGCTACGACACGCGCACTTAAATTGTACCCTTCTACCAACAGCATGATTGACGGTAACGAGCTTGTGAGCTTTGATTACGTTGATGTAAGTGTCGCTGTAAGTGGTCCAAAGGGATTGATGGTACCGGTAGTTCGCAATGCAGAAACGTTAGATTTTGCAGGGGTTGAAAATGAGATAGGCCGACTCGCAAAAAAAGTACGCGACGGTAAAATCACGGTTGACGAGATGACCGGTGGAACCTTCACCATCACCAACGGTGGTGTATTTGGATCGATGTTATCTACACCCATCATCAACCCTCCACAAAGTGCAATTTTAGGAATGCACAACATCATCCAGCGCCCGGTTGCGGTTGACGGTGAAGTGGTCATTCGTCCTATGATGTACGTCGCATTGAGCTACGACCACCGTGTTATAGATGGACGTGAAAGTGTCGGGACATTGGTGGCCATCAAAGAAGCGCTAGAGAATCCTGCAGAAGTACTAATGGAAGGCAATGTTCGCAAAGCTTTGGGCTTATAATTAGGCCTTAAAATCCTTATATTTGGGAGCGCTGCCTGAAAGGGCAGCGCTCCTTTTATTTACAAACAGAAATAACAACGCATGAAAAGATTTATTTCGGGCCTACTCACCCTAGCCTTGGTCCTTAGTTCTGTAGTTTCTACGGCACATGAAGGGATGTGGTTGCCTATGCTTATCAAGCGCCTAAACATGGCGGAGATGCAAGCAAACGGTTTGAATTTGACCGCAGAAGAATTGTATGATATCAACAACGCTTCTGTAAAAGATGCCATCGTTTCTTTAGGCGGTTTTTGTACGGGCGAGATCATCTCTGATCAGGGATTGATGCTGACGAACCACCATTGTGGTTACGATGCCATCCGTTCGCATTCAACAGTTGAAAACGACTACTTAACGGACGGTTTCTGGGCAATGACTCGCGAAGAAGAGCGTACCAACCCAGGATTGACAGCGGCGATTTTAGTTCGTATGGAGGACGTAACGGATAAAGTTATGGCCGAACTCACAGAGGATATGTCTGAAGCGGAGCGCGCTGCAAAAGCGAAGGAAGTGGGTGATGCATTGGCTAAAGAAGCTACAGAAGGCACCGTTCATAACGGGTATGTACGCAGCTTCTTTCACAATAACGAATACTACCTCTTCGTCTACAACACGTATAAAGATGTTCGTTTGGTAGGCGCACCACCAAGCAGTGTCGGAAAATACGGCGGCGATACAGACAACTGGATGTGGCCACGTCACACTGGTGATTTTTCTATGTTCCGTATTTATGCGAATGCAGAAGGCAACCCTTCTGATGTAAGTGCAGATAACGTTCCATTGACTCCAAAGCACCATTTGCCGGTAAGTTTGAACGGTGTGAAAGAAGGAGACTTCAGTATGGTATTTGGTTTCCCAGGTTCTACGGATAGATTCCTTACTTCTACAGGTATTCAACAAGCTATCAATCTTTACAACCCAACAGTGGTAGAGATTCGTGCGCAGAAATTAGCCATCATGAAAAAGGCTATGGACGCAGACGATGCGGTTCGAATCGCATTGGCCTCTAACTATGCTTCAACTGCGAATTACTGGAAGTACTTCATAGGTCAAACAGAGCAGCTCAAGAAAAACCGTGTAAAAGAGAAGAAAGAAGCCATCGAGGCACGTTATATGGAGTGGGCTCAAGCAGACCCATCGCGTGCAGAATATACAGGCGCATTGGATCTATTGAATGAAGCTTATGCTGCAACGGACGCCACTGTAAAAGGCGGAGTTTATTTAATGGAAGCCGGAATACGTGGTGCTTCTTTGCCGCTGTATGCGTTCCGCTTAGGACGCATGTTAAGTGCACTTTCGAGCTCAGAGGATCTTGAAGCAGATAAAGCAGCCGCATTGGCTTATGCTGAAGACCACTTCGCAGAATACCAAGCTGATGTTGACCGTGCTTTAGCTGCTAAAGTGTGGGGCATGTGGATGGAAAACGTACCAGTTGATCAACAGCCGAGCATCTTCACTGAAGTTCGCGATAGCATGGGCGGTGACGTTACAGTACTTACTGCTGAGGTTTATGATAATTCCATTTATGCATCAATGGAAGCTCTAAAATCCTGGATGGAAACTATGGACGCTGATGCATTGAAAGCAGATATGGGTGGTAAAGTTGCTTCGAGCTTCATCATGACGTACTTCGGTAATCAACAAGGCAATGCTGAGGTAAGCGAAAAAATGGAAAAGGGCTACCGTTTATTTACAGACGGGTTGCGTCAAGCTATGCCTGAGAAAACATTTGCACCGGATGCGAATTCTACGCCCCGTATGACGTGGGGTGTTGTGGGTTCTTACGATCCGCAGGATGCCGTTCACTACGACTACATAACTACGTTGGATGGTGTGATGCAGAAGGAAGATCCGAGCAATGACGAATTCATCGTGCCTGCACGTTTGAAGGAGTTGTACAACGCTAAAGACTACGGTCGTTATGCCGACGAGAATGGTGATTTGGTGGTGAACTTCATCTCGAATAACGACATCACTGGTGGTAATTCAGGTTCTCCTGTAATTAATGGCGACGGTGAGTTGATTGGAACAGCGTTCGATGGAAACTGGGAGGCGATGTCAGGAGATATCTTCTTCGAGGACCAGCTGCAGCGTTGTATTTCTGTTGACATCCGTTACACCTTGTTCATCATTGACAAGTATGCAGGTGCAGGTCACTTGGTTGATGAAATGACTGTGGTGCAAGGCAAGAAAAAGCGCAAGAAGCGTCGTAAATAATACGCGCGTTTTAGCAAAATCTTAAAGCCCGCAGACCGGAGGTCCGCGGGCTTTTTATTGGCACAAAATTTGTCCCGGATAGGGTAGTTGATTTGATAGCGTAATGATGAAAAGAATCCTAACACTGGTAGTGGTTGCCCTTGGATTAAATGGATGCTCAAGCTGGCAGCCCGTGGAGAATGTGG
>Ga0075481_10000923_pt1 | contig 11328 bp, 11 predicted proteins | sample DEB08_DNA_11_FD_76337 | JGI IMG/M metagenome (GOLD analysis project Ga0075481, IMG submission 76337) | Aqueous microbial communities from the Delaware River and Bay under freshwater to marine salinity gradient to study organic matter... | ecosystem: Environmental > Aquatic > Marine > Coastal ... | reverse complement strand
CATATGTCTATTTTGTTTATTGCACCACTTTTAAAATTAAACATACAATTCTTGCCTATGTTTGTTTTACCAGCAATCATAGACCCACTATGGAACATACAATTATCGCCTACAGTAACATCATGACTAATCAGGCAATATGTTTCAATAAAACAATGTTTGCCTACTACAGCACCTTGCATAACTGTACTAAAGTTAGCAACACACGAACCTTTACCAATTACAGCACCTTCGTGTATAACAGCAGTATCATGAATATACGTTACACAATCACAATCATACTCGTCCAACAAATCTACTGTTTGCGCACGTTCTTTTAAATCTAGTGCAAAACCAATAAAGTATTGAAAGTCATCTTTACTTTGCAGTTGTTTAAACTCCTGTGGGCTCATAATGCTACAATCGTCGTTAACAAAATTCTTTCCATAAAACATACTGTCTTGTGTTAGTATGCTTTGTTCGTATCCGATAATTTTAAGCGGTTTGTTATTTTTAATCAGCATAGCATATCCTTCGAAACACTTTATTCTTTGTAATAGGTTTTGCTAGTAAATCTTCTTGTAAATTTAATATATGATAATAGTTATGAAGTAAAACATTATTCATATCATTATGTAACTCTTTTAGTTTTTCATTTGGCATTGCAGCAATATCATCTATTAGATCAAATATTTTTACAAGGCGCATATAATGACACGTTTCGTTATCATAACTTTCATCCCAAAATTCGCCGTATGTTTCAAATCCCCAACGTTTCATGTACTTTAAATTGCCTGGTGGTCCTACCATTATAAAAGGTCTATAATTTAGTATAGCATTCATTATCTTTTCTGTCAAGAGTCCTGTTGGCTCAGCAAACCGACTTTCTGTAACTATAGCACAAAACGACTCTTTATAATAATCTGTAGGATTAGTATCTATGTGTATAAAAGGTGCGCTTTCGGATAATTTTATTTTATTAGGAACTTCTATACCCATTGATAACGGGGCAAGTTTATCTAATTTATTTGCACCATCAATAATAGACTCTGTGTGATATTGTAATTTTTCAAGATTAAACCAACTATGGTGTCTTAGTTTTTCTTCTGATGATTCAAATAGCCAAGATAAGTTAGTTGTTTCTAAATGCTTAGATGCAATGTAACTTGCAATAAAGTGCCTGTGTGTTGTATATCTCCAATTGCCGCACCAGAAGTGTTTTTTAATTTTATCTGTATCAAGGTCAAAATTTGGTTGTATATTAATGGTTGCAGGATATATCCATCCTGCTGGAGAACACATTAATTTTAATTCAGGATATATGCTTGAAAACACATGTTCTACTCCGTAATTCGGAACATAAACTTCAACATTTTTTATTTTGTTTCTTTTAACATATTCACTAATACTATCTAATTCTTGTGATCTAATACTTTTATTATCTGTAGACTCGTACTCAACATACATAGTATACGATTCAACACCAACTTCATATGTTGACAAAGAATCACACAAATAAATTTTTAATCCTTTTTCGTCTATTAATTGTTTTGATGCTGCCGGTGTAATAGAATCTATATCATCAAAATAGTCTATGCTGCCTACGGGCATATAAATTGCATATGGAGTTTTTACTTTTTTAAAAAATGTTTGCAAAAGTGCATGATATTGTATATCCCAGCCTTTCTGCATCTCGTTTTTATGCCTACGTTCAAACCAAACAGGACCTAACGGTATATTAGAATAAAGACCAGTGTCTCTGGGATGAAGTTTTACTTTTGCCATTTATCTTTTAACTCTTTAAATTCTGGAAATGTATTTTCAAAACTTATGCCGCGGCGGTTATCATACTCTGTAAAAAATCTAACAAAGTTTTGCTGTGCTTCTGTACGTTCTTGTTCTGTAGCAAACCCTTCCTTCATAAATTCTATTGAACGTTCAAATCTAGCAATTTGGTGTGGCTTGAATCCTGTCCATCGTGTTTCTCGTTGTCCGTCAGGATGAGCTTTCATAAACTCAAGTGCAGATTCTGCATAATGCCAATGTTCTTGTGGTGCAAGTTTTAGACTTTGCCAAGCAGGATGATGCAATGCAGGTGTATCAACAAACACACGATGATTACCATAGTATGTTAGTTTGCCTGTAGCATCGTCTCTGCGTACTTTACGCACGTTATGGGCCTTTTGCAGCGCATATATGCCCTCTAGCAAGCGTTTAATACTTGGCAAGCTCAACATATTAAAAGTAACAATAAACGTTACTAAACCGTTGTGTGTCTTTGCTAGATAGTTGTTTACGTTATTCCATAACTGATCAAAGTCTAGACCATCACGCATATATTCTGCTTGCTTGCCCCACCCGTCTACACTTACAAATAGTCTAAACGAATTTAATTTATTGTATTCTGTAATAAAACTTACAGTATCTACAAAACGATTCCAGTTTTTTTCAGGCACACTAGCGTTACTAGTAATACTCATATCTAGATCAGGACGTCCGTTGTCTACAACATATTCTAACACACGAAATGTATTCTTGTCAAGTAACGGTTCACCGCCTGTCATACGGAAATGTTTTAGTTTAGGATATAAGTCGGGCCACCATTTCCAAAATGCTTCTACATATGGATTGTGTTCTTTAACAGGAATAGGATATTGTCCTGTTTGTTTAAAGTAATCTATACTGTTGTGTGGTACTAGCGTAGGATAAGGACCGTTTGCTTCAATATCCTCTGCCCACTTAGAACTTAGATGTGGAGAACAATATGAACACGCTAGATTACAAGCATGATTAAAATTTACTTCTAAATAACGTGGTTCAATATCTCCGTCTGCACCTTTAGCAATTACATCGTCCCATCCGTCTTGTGCCCAAGGCTCTGACGAACGATAAAACCTATCGCTAAGATGATTGCCTTGCATTGCCTCTACACGCCAACAAGATGAACAGCCTTCTGGTTTTTCGCCGCATAACATTGCAGCACGTTCTTTTTTCTTTTGTGATGTATTATGTAGTGCTTTAGGATTTACTTCTACTTCTGCTGCATCTATTTTATGCAAAGGTGGTAGAAAACAACTGTTGGTTAGTCCAGTTGTTAAATGAATACTTGACCACAGCCACTTGGCCATACACATGCTAGGTGATATTTCCTCTAACAAAGGAATCACTTCTAGTGCGGCTGCTTGTGGGTCTGTTTCATTAATTCTTTTACTCATTTAAACACTCTATCACATAATTAGCAAATCTTTTATGTGTATTTGGTCCTGGATGTGCATTATCTAATCCAAAGTCTGCATCTGGAAACAATTTGTTATTATGATAAAATGTTAAATTTTTAAATTTATGTTCTGTGTCATACTCTAAATAATCTTCATATAAATCTCTTATAGTATGATGTATTATTGGCTCAAAACTTAAATATTTTATATTTTCATTTTTTAAATAGTAACTTGCATTGTCAGCAAATACTTTTGCTAAAAAAATTCCTGTAAAATCATTATAGACATTTTTATAAAAGCCTTTTGATTGTGTAGTATTTTGCCAAGGACCTATTACATTATATTTGCCTTTTTCAAGAATTCCCCAACGTTCAATAAAAGTCCAATGTATTATACAAATATCGTCTTTTTCAAATTTAAAATTTCTTACTTTATGCAAAATTTCTAAATTTGATGAACCTGGTGAAGAATTATTAATAACTATTCTTCCTAATTTATTTCCTACAATGTTTGGCCAGCCTTGCAGACTAGGATGTTTCCCAGGATTAGCAGGAGGTTGGTGACAATCTGGTAATCCTTGGCCATAAGCATAGCTGCATCCAAACACTATTAAACGTTTCATTTTAATATTTCTTGTAGTTCTTTTTTAAGTTCCAAATCAAGTGTACACATACGTTTCATTAAATGTCCAAAATTGTAAAAATAAATTTCTTCCATGCGCTCATAGTCTTTATGAATTTGATACAACGATCTATCACAAAACTTTTTTATTGCTCCATATGCTTGTATTATTCTTTCTTGGTTGTCAATAACAGTATCATACGATTCATCTATAATTGGATCAAACGTTTTATAGCCTAATTTTCTAAATGCAGCTAAACTTCCACTTTGTCCAATAATTACAAAAGGTTGGAAATACAATACAGGTTTAAATATTTTTTCACTAAAAAACATTCTTCCCTTAGCATCATCACCAAATGTCTCTGCAAGAATATGAAGATAACTATCGTGAAATTTATATGTCATTTTATCATGCACCGGGTTATCAACTTTAGGGTTTAAACCATCATCAATAGTTAAAGGAAATCTTTCTTCAAGATTCCATTTATCAAAATATCTAGCTATCTTAGGATATTTGTCTTTAAATATATTCTTTTGGTTTTGGTAGTGTCCCTCACTTGAATCGGCTTCTCTAGCAAACGTTGTGATACCCTTACCTTCTAAATTATGAAGTAGAGTTACTAGTGCAAATCTATGAGGGTGAGGTCTTCTATTTAAACATATAAATGCATTTTTTCTCTGGCGTTGTTCGAGTATGTTTCTCCGAGAATCATTAAACGCAATTTCTGGGTTTTGATGTATTACAGTTCTTTCCCAATTGTTAAAATACACTGTTTTAAATCTTTCGTTTTCTGCAAGATTTCCGGTTAGCATAACAAAATTTTCTTCTGTTAGATTATATTTTTTCATTAAGAAAATTGCTATAGCATTCCAATAATCCCAACCCCAACCTTCGAAGACATTTGAAATTAATATGTAACACTTTCCAGCTCTAACATCTTCTAACACATTAGATTCTATTTCAATTTGAGAATATCTTTCGTACTCTGCTTGTAAACTAATTAGTATAGGATAAAAATACTTTTCATCTGTTTCTGGATCATAAGTTTTATATACCAACTCAAAATCTAAACCTGGAAGACCCATGTTATTTCTAGCATCATGATGTTTGATAAAATTATTTTCAGTTAGTAATTCTTTTGGAAATCCGTTGTTGTATTTCCAAACCTCTTCAACATCTTTCCTGTGACTTCTAACTTTTTTACAATCAGTTCTTGCATATAATGGTATTAAATTTTGAGGCATGTTATTACTCTATATCTATAATTTTATTACCTGTTCTATTTGTGTTTTGATAAACTGTTTTAAAAAATTTACTTTGACTTGGTAATAAAGGATTAGGATCTATTGGAATGTCTAGTTCAGATATTAAATCATTTCCCAGTGCTTGAATATGTATTAACAAACTATCTTCTTTTTCTTTTTCGTTTTCCCACATGTCATTAAGATATTCAAAGTCACGTACATTAACAAAGTCCCAATCTGTACACATTGTCATGTACAAACCTTGTCTTGCTCCATAAATTGCCCAAAAACCGTTTTCTACATCTGCGCCGACCATTAACCAAATGTATAATCGATGTAAATTTTTCCAGTGGAGTAGTTTAAACTCCTCTTTGTTTACACGCAATCCCTGATTCAACGCCATTTTAACACCTTCACGAAATCCTGCTCGCCATGCTTGCTGCGGTGTTGAATTATTATATACATCTGAAAAACAACTGTTTTGCTGTATGTATTGTACGTCCCAGCAAAAATCTACTTGTGCTTTGGGATTATTTGGATCTGCATTTTCGTGGGTTTTCATATTAAGGACAAATTCTTTTGGCCAACACTTAATTCCACCATTACCATACATAAGACCATTTATTTGGTTATATCCTGACCAACTAATAACACAATTTGTTAAATCCTCGTGTTCAGCAAAATCAATTTCTTGATTTAAAAAGTTTTCTCTAACAATATTATCGCCATCAATTGTAATAAATCGATCAGTTTCTGATAATTCAGCACAGGCTTTATGTGCAGCATCTGAACCTTTTACACCATGTACACGCTTTGCCCATGGTATTTTACTACATAAGTCTGCATAGTTTTTTTCAGCGTTAGGCTCATCATATGACAAATAGATAATATCATAATCAGTGACTCTAAACTTTTGTGTCATGTTAATACCTCGTGTGCATATAGATTAAAGAATTTTGTTGTATAAACACTAACTTCATCAGTATCTTCAATTTCATGTTCAAAGCTATACTCTTTTGCATGTTTTAAAATGTCTTGCAACGTAAATTCAATATTTCTATATAAAATATTAGGATCGTATTTTGCTGTTATACTAAAAAACATTTTATCTTGTGCGTTATAATTACTTGTTTCTAAAAATCTTCTAGTTGAATTACTAAGTCTTACACTCCAACATTTAGTTACTTTATTTTGTATAACAATAACATCTGCATCAATGTCACTCATTTGTACTAGTTTTCTTCCAAGTAAAACTTTATCTCCGTTTTTTAAAGCAGACATTGGAGTTAAATTTGTTGCTTTAACATCAGTAGTTTCATACGCAAATTCTAATATTCCGTTTTTTTCTATTGTTGAAACTCTTAAGAAGTTTTGATTACTACTATTATAAATTAAAAACTCTTTATCATTAATATAAAAAACAACACCTTTATCAGAAGAATCAACATTATGGTCTACTCTTTTATGATTATAACTATAAATTTGATTGTTGTCTAGATATAGATCTCCTTGATTAATAGATTCAAAATCAAGTTTGTCGTTACTGTCATTATATAACTTTACATTTTTAACAACAACTTCAGTATTTTTTTTATTAAATTTTGTATTCTTCTTTTGGTCTTTAAGAATTTTATAAACAATATTTTTATACCAAACATGTTGCCCTGCTAAGTGTTCTAGTTCTTCGTACCATACATCTACAAAAACTCCGTCATATTCTTTTTTATGAGTTTCTACTTCAACAAGAGTTAAAACACTTTTTTCTTCTGTAATTTTTACATCTTTAATAAAAACTTTTGCTGCTTTTTTATCAAATTCTTTGCCTACAAAATCTTTTTTAAATTTATAAACATTATTATCATACCACACTAAAGAATTTGTTTTATATTCTTCACCAGGAACATACATTACAACATCAGCATCATCGTATATTTCTTCATATACTCGTTCTTTTACTGGGTTGTCAGGATCATAAAAATCTCTAGTAACGGGCAATCTATGTAGTAAAGATTCTACTTGGTTTAAAAAAGTTTCATATGTAACTTCTTTTAGCGCAAGTTGTTTTAATGATAAGTCATAAGATACAATATAATCAGATGTACTACGGCTACCTTCCAATATATCTTTAACTTCGTCATAGGTTACTTCTAAAACACCTTGTTGGCTTTCATTAATCCTTCTGTTAGTTACTTTGTTTATTTTTCCACTATCGCTTTCAAAATAAACATAAGACATAGGAGAAACTTCTATATTACTTTTTAAAGATTTAAATAATTCTATAAGATCAGACATTTAATTTATTCCTATAGCGTTCAATAATTTCATCTGTTACAAAGCTATCTTCAGTGTAATGAAATATTCCGTTTTGTTTATGATTGCCTATTTTAATTTCACAATTTTTATTAATATAAGTACCAACACAATCTTGCCATGAATCAGAATCTTGTTCCCAATTTTGTATTTTAGGCTTCATATGTGTAAAACTTGGAAACTTAACTTTACTATTTGTAATAGTATCATTACAATCAAGTATTTTAGACACAATAGCTGCACTTACATCAATGCTTACTCTTCCGGGATAATTTTCTTTTGCATACATTCCATAGAATAATTCCCAGTTGTTAACCACTAGTTCTAACCATTTATAAAACTCTTTTGCTGTGTCGGATTTTTTAAAATAATGTAATCCACTATATAAATTAGGAAGTTTGTTAGATGTAAAACATTTTCTATAAAAATCGCTTGTTACTAACTCATTTCTATACGTATAAACATTACTAGTAAAAAACAATTCATAATCTTCTAAAAAACTCCACCAAGAACTAATATCTTGCAATACTAGCATATCAGTATCCATTACTATAGTTCTTTCGTATGGACTAGCGTGGTATAGTTTCCATCTATTGCTAACTTTCCAATCTTCATCTTCAGCATTATCATCAAATGGTATTGGGATTATTTTATCAAAAAACTTTTTATATTCTACAGGTACTTTGTCATTTGTAACCAAACTAATGCAAGTACCAGGATTAGTATCAGCTAAACTCATTGCTAATAAACTTGCCTGTAAAACGTAATCCGTTTTATTATTGTTTTGAGCTAAAACTATTATTCCCTTACTCATTGTTAGCCACCTTGTCAATAACACGTTCTAAACTAAACTTATTCATTACGTGTATACTATTTCCTTTAGTTTTAATAGGAAGGTATTCGCCAAGATATTTTTCTTTTTCAACTAAAAATAACATTTTATCATTTTCTATTTTCCATAGAATATCTTTATCGATTGTATAGTAATGTTTACCTGGCAACGGTTTAACAAAATCACCTTTGTCAAAGCCATTCATAATATGTATAGCTATACTAAATGCAAAGTCATTTCGAAATAATTCTGATTTAATTTGGTAAACTCTTCTATAATGATTCCAATTCTCTTTTACATGCTTTATTAAATCAAAATAGATTTTATTTTCAGGAGTTTTTCTAAAGAATACAACTGTAGCCCAATAAAAGTCAACGCTATAATCACTTACATACTTAAATTCTTTTTCATTTCTGGATTTAGCAATATCATATGATTCTTTAAACATCATAATATCATCGTTCATATCAAAACATGATTTTAAAAGATCGTTTGAAATTATATAATCAGTATCAAGTAAAAGTGTTTCATCGTAAGGAGAAAGATCGTACACTTGATCTCTAATATCATTTTTAAACGGCGCAGTTTTATGAGACAAACTGCCGTCATAAAACAGTCTATTGTAATTATTTTTATCTGTCCACGGTATTTCAATTATATCGTCAAATACAGAACTGTCAAATTTATCCAATAGGTAATCTTTGCTGTCAGTAATAATACTAACAGGTATTTGTATATAATGAGATATTCGTTTTGCTAAAAAAACTGCTTGTTTTATATAATCAAGTCTTCCATTATTTCTTGCAATTAATATAGCACCTTTAGATTTCTTCATGTTCTACTAGAGTCTCTGTTTTTCTATTTTTCTTTAGTTCTTCATATGCAGAATTATATCTGTTTGACGCTGTAAAATATACATCAAGTATATCTTCATAAAATTTTTCAAGGTCTGCAATCTTTGCAGGAAGATCATTATCATCTGTAAGTACAATGTCTTCAGTATTACCTTTGTCAACAAGAAATCCTACAAATGTAATGAGTTCTCTAGTAACAGTGAATTGACAGCCACTACTAAAATACACCAATGATTCATTGTATTTTTCTTTTAGCATTCTCTTTTGGTTATTAAGTGTAACCATGTAATTGGAAAAGTCTAATGCTTTTTCTAATCTTTCATCCATAATATTCTCCTGTACAGTATATATGCGCAGTTAATGATTATTTCATTGATTTCTGGTGCTGATAAAATTTATTACCACTTGCATCAACGCCGTTATGATATAATTTTCCGGCCATATGAGGTTTTTCTCTATCTGGGCCAGAACGTGCTTGTTCAAACAATACAAGTTCATTACGTTCGGCATTCAAAGTTTCCTCATCAAAAAATTCTGTTGCATTCTTTAGTTCATAACTATCAACATAAAATCTAGGAATAGGTATTACTGTTGCAATAATATCGCCTGCCTTTATGTTTACTCTTACGTTAGGTTCAATAATTTTAAAATTAAATGTAAAGTCTCGGCGTAAGTTATCTGTTTCTATAACTGCACTCATACTTTGAAAGTTTTTATAAAATATATTAGGCGGTGGCATTACCATCATGTTAACTCCTGGTGGAGTTCTAAAATTAAATCTGTTTTGCACTGTAATAATACCACTACCAAAATGTGAATTAATATGTTGTATTGGTGTTTTATTATTGTTTTCATCCGGTAATACATTGATACTAATTGTATCAGGAGCCTCGCCGCCGCTCCATATAGCAGTAAATGATACTGTACTTTTTATAGCAAAGCCGTATTGATTTCCAATAACTAAAGGCAAGCAATGATAAGCATGTTTGCTAAACCAATCTCGTTTTACTTTACCTTTTAATGGTTCTACTATTAAAGGTATATCATTATAATTACCAGAATGGTCTGTAAAACACACTATTGTATTTTTAGGAATAAAATTAGGTTCTCTGTTAATCATACACACTCCTAGTAAAAAACATTACCATTGTATATCGTAAACCAGAAGTGACTTCTGTTACGCCATGTAAATGTTCTACTGTTCCTGTAAAATTAACCAACATTCCTGGAGCAATTACAGGAGTAAAGTCTTGATTTGGAAAAAATATCTCTCCTCCCATAAAATCATTATTTAAATAAATCAATGCACTGTAATGTCTATTTGAATAAGGATGCGGAGACCCGTCAAGGTGTTCTGCATCTGCATGAGGCGGATCAAGTTTATCGCCTGGGCGCCAGCGTACTAATTGCAGTGTTTCAATATCTACAGAAGTGTTTTCGTGGTTTTCTACTACGTCTTTAACTCGGTTTGATATATCTTGAACTAATGTAGAAATGTCACTATCATTAATAGTTTGGAAGTTAATAAAACGCCCAGACCAATGATCCTGTGTTATTTCCCATGGAGCATTGATTCGAAGATAGTTATTGAGTGTTTCTAGTTCTTGTTTTGATAAGAAGTCATAGTTTAGATTAATGTCAGTCATACTATTATACTAACATCAATCTAAGTATTTGTCAACTAATTATTTTATCTCAAGTCTCCAGGAATAAAAATTACGGTAGCTGTAGTCGAATCACTTCCACCAGGAGTAGTTATATTAAACGACCATGTGCCTGCAACATTTAATATTGAACTATACGATCCATTACCAGTTACTGACGCAACTGTTCCGGTAAATCCGTTTGGTGATGTATAGGTAACTGTACCACTTGTTGCATTATTTGCATTCCAAGTAAGATCAAATACATCAACTCCTTGTATTCCATATGATGGACTTATTGAAATTGAAGGTGCTCCTATCGCTGGTGGAGGCGGTGGTGGTGGAGGTGGTGGTGGTGCCGACGCCGCCTGCACTGTTACACTAGCTGAAGCTGTACCACCTGGTGTAACTATAGATGCTGCCCATGTACCTACAATACCAAGTGGTGATGTAATTGTAGCACTAGTACGAGTATCTTGAGTAACTGTACCATTTGGATCTACTATGCTCACCGATGTTAATGGCGCACCGTTAGTATTCCAAGATAGTGTAAACGTAGTACTATTAATAGTACCAGTACTAGGTGTAAAGGACAGACTTGGAGCACTATACGCCGGAGGTGGCGG
>Ga0075481_10000922_pt1 | contig 11336 bp, 25 predicted proteins | sample DEB08_DNA_11_FD_76337 | JGI IMG/M metagenome (GOLD analysis project Ga0075481, IMG submission 76337) | Aqueous microbial communities from the Delaware River and Bay under freshwater to marine salinity gradient to study organic matter... | ecosystem: Environmental > Aquatic > Marine > Coastal ... | reverse complement strand
GGTCGTAGTGCTGGAAGCCGCTGTACACGTCTCTGTTCTCTCAGCTTTGCTGCATTGTAGTTAGCAAGGCTAGTAGACCCTGATGCCAGTTCCTTTACCAGACTGCATATACATCGGGTTGAAGGCACCAAGGATTAGGTAGCCGAGACCGTCTGTCCAGTGCTCGATGTTGGCTGACTTGTCGATGACGTAATCAGTCGCGCCTTCTTTGAAGCAGACATTCTTAAGCGCCTTGATCGTGTGCTTACAGCGCGGATGGATAAACAGACGCATCTGACCATCGGCAGTGCGGATCATCCAGTTGGTTGAGTTGATCTTGTCTTTTACTGCCCAGGGTGCTCGGGGGCTGATGCACTGGAAGCCGTAGCGGCGGATGATGTCGTGGTCGGTGCGACCCGCCGAAGATGTCTTGCGGGCGCTCCCTGTTGGATCTGGATAAGCAACAATTCGCCGGTCTGGGAATCGTTCCTTAAGGAGTTGGCAAACCTCATCGGTATTGGACTGCTTTACAGCGAGTTCATCCCAGATGTGCACAGTATCACCGACACGAGAAGCCAGAACGCCAGCCATGATGCCAACGTTAAAGTCAGTGCCCCAATAGATTTCTCCGCCGGTGTCTTTGACATCTTCGGAGATGTTGTCATCGCTGAAGTCAGGGTAGACGCGTCCGGCGAGAGTCTCGAAGCTGGCTAGGTACTCCTGACGGAAGGTGCGCTCATCAAGAGTGCGGCGTGCTGCTTCGACTTCCTCTTCGGGGACGTTGCCGCCTTGGATTGTTGTGTAAGAGAAAGTGCGCCAGTCTTCTTGCTCTTGGGCTTGTTCCCAAAGGTCATGGAACCAGTTGAGACCGGCTGGGGTGGTGATGAACCAAGCGGGACCGCCCTGGTCTGAGAGTGCTGGGCGTAGCACCATTTCCCAAGCGTCTTGCTTGACGTACGCCGCCTCATCGACGATGAGCGTTGACAGACTGACACCACGCAAGGTGTCGGGGTTTTCTGCGCCCTTCAAGGCGATGATGCTGCCGTTGCTCAATTCAACGCTGAGGTCTGACTCATTTCGCTTGACGCAGATTTCAGGCGGCACCATCAGCTTGAGCTGACGCCAGGCAATCTGCTTAGCCATGCGGTAACTAGCAGTCACATACCAGTTGAGGCTGTTTGGCTTGGCTATTGCCCAGCTGATGAGCTGAGCTATTGAAAGGTAAGTCTTGCCAAAGCGCCGCCCGGAGCAAAGCATTTTGAAGCGCTCTGGAGCGGCAAAGACTTCGCGCTGCGGTTCAGTAAGGCTGTCGTAGAGACTGGTGCCAAGGCTAGCGATTGCGCGTTGTGCTTCTTCTGTGGACTCAACTACAGGTGACAGCACAGAACCGCGTGGGAGGGTGCTGAGGAAGCCCATCAGTCAAAGAGCTTGGCGATTTTGGCGGCGGTGTTAATGCAGCCAAGGGTGACAGCCAAATTGCCACCTTCCATGGACTTTTTGTGGACGATGTTGAGCTGCGATAAGAGAACTGCTGCGTAAGCCTGGCGGTCAAGGTTCCAGTCTTCTTCCAGCTCCTTCATTGCACAGGCACGGTACTCATCGACCATGCGTGAGCTGAGCCCCCATTCTTGAGCGCCGTATTGCAGCAGATCTGAGCGTGTTGCACCGTTAGCGATCATGCGAGCGAAGCGCATGGTGCGGAACTGCTTTTCAGCAGCGGTGCAGCGCGTTTTCCCTGCCATAAACGCAGTTTATAAGTGGATTACAGGTTGGCGAAGGAGTCTAGTGCGTACCAGACATGAGAGTTTCGGTAACCGCCAGGGTGTGTGGGGTTGATGGGTGTGACGCCGTGCATGTTTCGCCAGGCGGGGTAGACGAGCATGGAGCCGTCGATTTGGTCAAAGGTGGCGTTGTAATCAGGGACGTAAAGGTTGCCGCCAGTGCTGTTGCGGCGTTTGGTGATGATGATATTGATAGCGCCTTTGACGTTGGCATTGTCTTGGTGTATGGGTGCAGCGATGTTGCAGTTGGAGATGGTGGAGGAGAAGTTTTTAGCGAAGCGCCACTTTTCTGGTACGCGAGCTTGTACAGCCTTGGAGTGAACGGTACAGACTTGCGGAGCAAGGTCTTGGATTAGCTGATAGGCGGTGATGCCTGCAGCGTGCATTGCCTTGACAAAGGTGTTGGCAGTTTTGTGAGAGTGAACGGATGAGCGAGAGCCGTAAGCACGGCGCATGTGGGGTTTAGGCGGGACGCTGCCGAGGATTGCTGAATATTGGGAAACGACCAGGTAACGGCGCTTGCCATCAGGACCGGGCGGTAGAGGGCGCTTGCGGTCCATGACCGTTTTGGGGACACGGTCTGAGTTGACTTCGTGATCTGCGATGTTGACCAGCTTTTGAAGCTGGTCGGGGAGTTCGCGGAGGAAGAGTCCTACGGCTGTGCCGTCGGGGTCAGCAAGGATGCAGGACTCAGTGATATTGGGTTTCAGGTCAGGGCAGGTGTCGCCAATTTTGCGTTGATGTGCGACGGGTGTGAGGGTGACGGTTGGAAGATTCATTTGACTTGACGCCCGAGTGATTTTGCGAAACCTGCGATGTCGAGTTTGCAGTCAACGCGATCTTTTTTCTTTACCAGTTTTGTGAACGGTGCCCATTCAGCGGCGAGTTTGGCGGCGGCTTCATGGTCACGCTGTTGGCGGTAGAGAGTTTGGAGTCCGCCTGCATTGGTGCCTACGCCAGGGCAGTTAAACCAACTGAAAAGGTCAATGATGATGCCGTCGGAATTTTGCACTGCCTGCATACAGAAGTCACGGTCTTCTTTGAGGTTGAGTCGTGCCCTGTACTGCCAGGTGATTTTGGGGACGTAGAGGAGGGTGCAGACCTCGGCTGGGCGTTTGTTGACGGTAAAGCGCTTGGGCTTGGTTGAGTAGGACCAGGCGTACTGGCAATAGTTGATGCCGTTGACAGGGAAGCGGTGTGGTGCGACGCGCTGGTGGACCTGCTGGAGGACGGTGGCATCACCCTTGATGGTTTTGCCAGCCTTGGCAGTACCAAAACCTGAGACATCGTCGTCCATCATCCAGATCCAGTCGTTGCTGGTTTGGCGCGCCCAATCAAGGATGTAGTTGCGGACGTAGGCGATGCCCTGGTCGTTGGCGGGCAGCACCTGAAGATTTGGTATGGCAGCAGCTTTGTAAGCAGCGGCATCTTGAGGTTCAACGAAAGTCGTGAACGGGATGCTGGCTGCCTGCAGAAGTTTGTAGGCAGTGGTCGTGGGTCTGCCCTTGCTTGGGATGCAGACGTGCATCAGGCGAGGGCTTCGATGAGTTTCATGCCGACGTAATCGCCACGTTTGCGAGCGGCATCGACGAGAGCTTTTGCTTCGTCGTAATCCTCAGGGCGGAACTCAATTTGGATGGCTTTCATGACGCCATCAGCGAGTTCAGTGGTCGGGTCATCGTTGTCGAAGTCATCGAGTGCGGAGAGGTCGATGTCTTCGCCAAAGGTGGGAAGGTTTTCACCCCAGCCAAGGAGGGTGAGGTCAAAGCCTGCATCGCCCAGTGCCTTAAGTTCAGCTTGCAGGAGGTCATCGTCCCAGCCGCTGTTAAGGGCTAGCTGGTTATCAGCAATGACGTAGGCGCGACGCTGCTCAGGTGTGAGATGCCCGAGGGTGATGGTGGGGACAGTTTTAAGCCCAGCGATGATTGCCGCCTGGAGGCGACCGTGACCGGCGATGACGTTGTTGTCTTCGTCGATCAGGATTGGGTTGGTGAAGCCAAACTCCTTGAGAGAGTTGACCAGGCGCTCTAGCTGAATAGCCGAGTGAGTGCGCGGGTTGTTCTCGTATGGGACAAGTTCATCGATTGGCGTTTGATCAATGAACTCTGGAGCAACAACCATCGTCGTCATTTGTGATGGTGTTGTTTTAGCTGATTGATCTTCGGTTCGACAAGGTGATGTGACGAAACGGTGCCGCAGTGGTTGCCGATGCAGACCTTGACGCAGCCGTCATCGAGCGTTTCTAAGGTCGGCTGGACGGAGGTAGCGGCTGACTCGACCAAGTTGTTCAGGCGCTCGCGGGGGCTCTGGGTCATTGATCTTTTGGTACAGAGCTAGGTAGTAGTCATCCCACAGTTTGAGAAGGGTTTGGGCTTGGCTGTTTGTTAGGTGGTTCATGGACGGAACAAAGGACAGCGGCGGTGATCGCCTCGACGATTGGGCGCGAGCAGGAGCCGTTAGAAGCCCTCAGAGCGGCTAGGACGGCGTTCTGGTACTGCCGCAGGCTGATGGGCGGCGCAGAGGGCTTGACGCCCGGTGCAGGGTCTCCTAGAGCCCGCAGACGCATCAGCTGGGAGCGGTTGAGGTTCAGCGCCTGCGCCTGGGCGTCGATGTGATCGCGCTCCTCGGGGGTCAGATAGACCCTGACTTCGATCTTGCTCATCTCAGAAGGGCAGCGGTTCTTCGGGGGTTTTTGTTGGTAGGTCACGCGGGCTAACTACTTCGACCCTGGGTTGAGGTGCGATGTCCCGCATTAGGTTTCGGTACGCCTGGGGGTTGATATGCCCTGGCGGCGCTTTGTCGAGATCTTCGACGGTGCAGCGCCCGGCGTCGATCATGCGGCGGAGGATAGTGCGTGCGCCCTCTTCGGTCGAGAGGCGTGTAAGGCGTTGGGTAGGCATTAGTCGAAGGCTTCGAGGCGTTGACGTTCTTCTTCCGCCCAGGGATGACGGACCCAGCGACCTAGGGCGCGAGAGCCGGAGGCACCGGGGATCGGGGGGCAGTAGGTGCAGTAGTAGCCCTCCTTGTCGTACATGCCAATGGCGTGTTCGCTGTTGACAGGGCTGTAGTGGAAGCGAACCTCGCCAAGCTCGGTTTCGCTGAACATCGCGGAAGTGGCGATGCGGTAGACGTTTTTGGGTGAGATGCGTTCTTTGTTGTCAAAGACTTGATGAACGCACTTCCCACGGTTTGCGTAATCGAAAAGGGGAAGCACTAGAAGACGTAGGTGGAGTGGTTGATTGATTGCTGACCAGCTGGTCTGTCATCAACGGTCGCGTAACGCTCGTCGCGCAGCCAACGAAAGCAATCAGGCAAGGGGATAACAAAATCCTCACCAGCTGCTTGCTGATGAGCGATTTCAGTTTCAAGCGCTTTGTGGAGGTCTGCTTCGGTTTCGGTCCGGATCGTTTTCTGCCACTGCGATAGCGCCTTTGGCTTGGATTGACTGGCAGCTCGAACAGGGGCAGACAGGTACAGCTTCCAAAAGCATTCGAAGGCTTCGCTGCCTTTTGTTCTGGGCTTTGGCTTGCGAGGCTCTGGGACTGCTGGAAACTCGCTTTCCAGCTTTAAAAGGGTTCTTGTTATGGGTTCTTGTTTATGGGTTTTTGTTTGTAGGTCGTTTTTGACCTGGGTGGTTAGGTCGTTTTTGACCTGACCCCTAGGTCGTTTTTGACCTGGGTCGTTTTCGACCTTAGGTCGTTTTTGACCTGGGTGCTCCAGGGTGACGTGATACACGGCGGTCATGCCTGGGCGCTGCTCAACCTGCACCCAGCCACCCGCAACCAAGCGTCCAATGCAGCGTTGAACAACCTTGCGTGAGATACGCGAACGGTCGGAAATTGTCTGCAATGATGCATAACAGCCTTTGGCAGAGTTCCAGCCAAAGCGATGCAGCCACAGGTACACAAGAACAGCCTTGGGGTCGATGTCTGCATCCATCAGTTGATATGGAGCGACAGCAAATCCGCTGGCTTTAAAACGAGCCTTCATGTAGGATCTTTGGGAAGCAATCGTTATCGCCCTGCCGCCTTCTTGGCGTGTGGGGCGTTTTTCATTTTGCCGGGGCTTCTTCGATTTCGATGCGCTTGAGCCCTTGGTGGATGAGTTCGTTGATGAACGCTTTGCGGGTCAGGTGAGATGGCTGAACAGCGTCCACGCGCTCAAGGATCTTGCTGTCGATGCCAATGTTGATTGCCTTGGCGACGGTCATGGTGTTGAATTGCCGTTGGAAACCACCCCATTTTGCACACTGCCGGAATGAGTAGCAAGCTGCCACCCATCGAGGGGCTTGAGTTCTTCGATGACTTGCACCGTTATCGGTACAACGGTCGGTGGCTGCCTTTCAGTGTCTCCAAGGTCGCAAGCCCTGCCAATCCTGAAGCAGAACGCCGCTTTCAAAAGACCCGACACATTTGGGAGCCGCGTGGCAACGCAGTCCATACCTATTGCGAGACGCTCTTGAAAGGCGGGATCCTTTGGAAGGATGAGTTCAAGGATTGGACCGATGAGCTGGACGACTGCTGGCTGCTTACCGAAAGTGAAGCGGTGGCAGTGGAATACCGGCTCTGCGATGCCAAGAAAGGGATCGGTGGCAGTTTTGATTTCTTGGTCCGCACCAGCAATGGCAAGCTGGTACTGGGTGATCTGAAGACCGTTGGCAGTGACAAGGCAATCAGCCAGCGGCAACCTGCCAAGGCGCAGCTAGGCGGCTACCTGGCAATGCTGATCGACCATCACCCCAAGCTCACTGTTGATGCGTGTTACACGCTGGTGTCAGGACCAGGGCGCTACCGGCTGATTAAGAGCGAGCCGGATGAATGCCTCATGGCTTGGGTTGATGCCTGGGACTTTTTCAAGCTGGACCAGGGGTTGTTTTGACAGAACTGGATTGGGATGAGATTTTTTGCAGACGCCCTGATCTGGCTCCCCCTGGGTTCAAAGAGGCTGTAGAGGCTGGGCAAAACCGGAGCAAGGAGAGGTATGAGCGCCTCGGCAAGAAGCGCGCAGGCACCAGCAGTAAAAGCAAGACCGGGCGATTCCCTGGGCTAAAACACAAATCCGATTGAAAAAGGGTTGCAAACCCACCGGAAACGTGCCATCATTCTTCCAAGCCACCCGGCTCTCACTTCTTGCCTCAAATGGAAACCATCCTCCAGCAACTTGAAGAAGCCAAGCAGCGCCTCTCCGCTGCCCAAACCGAATACGCCCATTGCTTCGCTCGTGGTGACTTCACCGAATGCGGCAAAGCCAAGCGCAAAGTCGCCAAACAAATGAAGGAAGTTCAGTTCCTCGTCGCCCAAAAGCTTGCCCTCCGCTGAACCATGAAAACCTTTGAGGTCGGTCAGGTCTATTTCGGCACCCTCTGCGTCGCTCACGGTGATTTTCCCGTCATGTGCGTCAAACGCACAGACAAGTCGGTTTGGTTCGAGCACGTCAACATGCCGCAGCATTACGCGGCAGGGCGCTGCAAGGCTCAGAAGTTCGACGACGGCACCGAAGCAGCGATGTTTCGCGGCTGGTACATCAGCAGCACCAAGCTGACTGGCGGCGATTTCGACCCTTACACGATCTAAGCCATGAAAGACGTGACTACCGGAGCACCAGCCAATCGCGCTGAAGTTCGCTACCAGATCGAGTTCAACGCTGTCGAGCTTGACCTGCTGTACGAACTGGCGAGGCAAGCTCGGAACTCACTGCCTGATCCTTATGACACTCCAGAGCCAGGGAGCTGGGCAGCTGCCATCATCGCGCTAGACGACAAGCTCACGAGCCTCTTCCACAAACGCCGTCGCTAGCCATGCCAAGACTCAAGCGCCCTCGCAACAACCCAGGCAAGGAAGTCCCCGACCACCTGCTGTTCACCGCTCTCCGCTGGGAGACCTTGCGGGAGCAGTACTTCAAAAGCATTGGTCGCTTGGACGACGCGATGGAGGCTCACTACCTCCGCACCATCTACTCAAAACGTCTTTGGGACGAACACGGTATCTCTGTTGACCTCAAATGAAATCTGAAGCCATCCGCGACGCCGAGTATGACGTCGATCGTCTGTTTTGTTGGGCAGACAACGAAAACCATCCCAGCACTTACCTAATCTTCCTGGTGCTCACCGGGCACCTAGAGGCTGACTTCATCCGACCCCTCGGGCACCTCGAAGCCAGCCTCCTTGCCAAAGCACTAAAGGCTTGGACGACTTACCCCGTCTACATCAACGACCTGATCCACAAACAGCAACGAGAAGTCGCATGACCACAACCAACTTCCCCAAATCCCTCGAAGCACCGATCATCCGGTTTTTCCACACCCCTGTCTCCTGGGACAAGGGCGTCAAAAACGGCGGGATGACTGCCGTCGTGAAACTGCCTGACGATAAGAACACCGGAGGCTGGAATGACGTATTGGTCTACGAGCCTGATAGCCCTGGCGAAAGCTGGTGGGATCTAGTCCCCCGCAAGTCCGTCATCCGCGTTTCGATCCGCGAGGTTGCCAAGAACAAGCAAGACCTGATTGGTTTTGCCCTGCCGCTTCAAAACCAGCCCTCGGAGCTACAGGCGTTAATCGCAGAGAAGCTAGAAGTCGAGCAAGAAAAGAAGGAGGAGGTAAAGCCTGAGCCGAGCGAAGGCGACAAGCTCGAAGCCCAGCTCAAGGAGGAGGTCGAGAAAAAGCAGCGCCTTGCAATCAAGAAGGCTCATAGCAAGCGCCTACAGCGCCTGATCTTGATGGGCGAATGGCTCGAAAAGAACGAGTCTGCGCTGAAGTGCATCCAATCGACGATTACCAACACGGTCTTCGCTTGGTATGACGACAACAGCGAGGAGGCAGACACCACGGCGTTGCATCAAATGATGGATGCACTGCACTTCCACATGGATCTGATCCGTGACTTGCGGCAGAACTGCTGGTGCCCTGATACGGATTGCGACGGGACCCTTTACTACAAGGGGCACGACGGCAAGCCTGTCAAAGTCATTGACCTTAACGAGCTGCCATGACCGCCGGTGCTCGACTCATCTTTCAGTACCTCCGCGCAATGGTCGCGGGGGAGCCCAGGCTCCAACCGATTCTGCGGATGCCTTTATCCGACGAGTCGAGGGAGTATCTGCTGAACATGGAAGTCGAATGGCAGGTGGCGCTGCTTGAGCATTGCCTTGAGCTGCCGCCTGGTAAGTACCGGCGCGTTTAATACCGGGGCATTGGGAGGAGTTTATTCACTGCTCCACGACTGCTGCCTGCGTAGGGGATGCCCACTGGTCGGGCTAACTGGTGGGGTTACATCATCCCAAGCGCAAGAAACTTTAGGTTCCCGTCGAGGACGCGGTGTAGTACCAGGGTCCGGTTTGCGACCTCCCGTTGGCACCGCGTAAGCAGTCAAACCATGTAAGTCCCCTAGTTTTCCATCGGAAAACGGTTGCAATTCCACCGCTTATGTGCCATCATTAGTTCATGAGGCAAATGCCTCAAGCCCATCGCGTCCTACACATGCTTCCCCTTCAACCCCGCGACTATCCCGAGCTCTCCGCCCAGCAGGAAAACCTGATGGCTCAGGATCTAGCCGACTCCTTCAACGACTACATCTGCGAAGAGCTCATCGACAAGCTCTCCGAGATGGCAGAGGACATCCTCGAAAAGAACCACATCGACCCCAGCAGCCCTGAGGGTTCCGATCTCGTCTTCGACCTCATCCGCCGTATCGGCGTCACCTGCAACTGATCTTACCCATCGCGTCTCTCTCATGATTTCAACTTCAATCCTGTGGCTCTTAGCCCTGCTGATCCTGCCTCTCATCATCATTTGGCACTTCAGCAAATCCAAAAGTCAACGCATTAACGAACAACGCCAGCGTGGCTGGACCTGGAAACAGGTAGCCGCTTACTGGAACTGCTCACCCTCTACAGCGCGCCGCTGGGCGGCTGCCTGAACCCATGAAAAACAAACTAGGAAACGCTCTCTGCTTCCTGATCGCCGCCGCAGGCTTCGCCTTTATCGGATACGAAGCCACCGCCCATCACGGCAGCACCCACAGCGGCGCCCAGCCCTACGTCCAGGTCGCCCCGGAGTGCGACAAGTGACCACTAACATCACCACGCCTCAGGACCTGATTGACGCTCTCCTGCAAATCCGCGAGGAGCGCGACGAACTTAACGCCCGCGAAGCCTTCCTCAAGGAACAGCTCGAAGGCGCAATGGCTCTCGGGGAACTCGACCCCAACGAGACCTCTGATGGCGTCTACCAGTTCAGCAACGCCAAGTACAGCCGCATCGAACGCAGCACCTTCAAGCTCAGCAAGGAGGCGCAAAAAGCGATCGACACCATTAAAGAAAAGGACATCGACTCTGGACACGCCGAACGCAAGCTGACAATCTTCTACCGATTGGACAGCATGATTTGACCGACAGCGTTACCTTCGCCGTTCACGGCATCCCCGCCCCTCAAGGCTCGAAACGCCATATCGGACGCGGAGTCATGATCGAATCCAGCAAGAAGGTAAAGCCTTGGCGGCAAGACGTTAAGTTCGCCGCCATTGAAAAAAAGCCTGCCGTTTGGGATACGGCAGCGCCGATGATCCTCTCAGTTGTTTTCCGCTTCCAACGACCCAAGTCTCACTTCAATAAAAGTGGCTTACGCTCGACCGCCCCCCCGCACTGCATGTCTGCTTCAAATGGTGACTTAGACAAGCTCCTGCGAAGCACAAATGACGCCTTGACTGGCACACTGTTTGACGATGACCGCCAGGTCGTTTCCATTGACGCAACCAAGCGTTACTGCATAGGAAACGAGCCACCCGGCGCGATCATCACGCTCACTGCGCTTACACCCACCAAATGACTATCCCCAACCTTGCGGGTGTCATCTCTAAGGATGACGTTTTCCGCAAAGGCTCTGGCTCCTACGCCGCTGATTACGTCAGCTGGGCAAGGATTGCTAACCACCTGCACACTGCTGCTCCCGGCTGGGAGTTTCACCTAAAACCTGCCCCGGACGGCGGGCACGTCTGGCAAGCACCTGACGGTTCCGCTTACCTGGTCAGCTACTTCACCGGACCCGAAGACCAAGCAACGCCTGATTTCGTCTATCCCTGCCAGGACAACCGGAACCAGCCAATCCGCTTCGATAAGGTCAACTGCCGCACCCTTACAGACAGTCACCGTCGAGCCCTCTGCGCTAACGCTGCCTTCACGTTCTCCCTTGGCTACGAGCTCTGGGCACGGGAGGAAATCGAGGAGGCAAAAGGCGAACCTGTCGCAACTGTTGAGGTTTCCCCCAAGGCAGAGCAGAAGCCGAAAGCTGCTGCTAAACCGAAGGTTCAAGCTCCCGAGCTAGCCGCCGAAGAGACGCCCTTGAGCGACTCTGACCTGAAGACAGTCCGCTCTCTGCTCAAAGAGGAGCCGGTTGCCAGCAGGAACAAGATCATCAAGGAGTTCCAAAAGGAGTTCAACGTGCCAGAAGGTGAGCTCATCTCCTCGCACATCACCCTCCCCAAACACCTGCGGTTCATTCAGGAGCGCTTAACCCAGTAGCGCCATGACCGACGAGATGATGCACGCCCAGATGGCGGCTCTTTACGCTCAACAGCGGCTA
>Ga0075481_10000917_pt1 | contig 11366 bp, 18 predicted proteins | sample DEB08_DNA_11_FD_76337 | JGI IMG/M metagenome (GOLD analysis project Ga0075481, IMG submission 76337) | Aqueous microbial communities from the Delaware River and Bay under freshwater to marine salinity gradient to study organic matter... | ecosystem: Environmental > Aquatic > Marine > Coastal ... | reverse complement strand
GATGGATGAACTCACGTGAAGCAAAGGCTGTGAGCATCGCTCTGATTTCATTGTTCTTGAACTTGGGAATGTAATACTCAAGATAGTTTGTTCCAACCGCCACGTCTGTTTGCGTAAATAACCGCAGGATTTGGGTGATGTGGTTCTTTTCAGCCTCTGATAACTTGCCTGATTTCCAGTGTGATACATCGGTTTGTAGTTCCAGTTCGTCTTCAATCCAGTGAATGCGTTCATGCTCTGTGGCATATTGCACTGCCCAAGGATAGCTAAATGGTTTATAACTGTTGTTCTGTATTAGCAAGCTCATATGATATGTTCTCCAGTTCAGCTTGATTTTGATATATGACATTCATTAAATTGTTATTGTGATATATTAGCCTATCTACTTCATCTTGTAATTGTTTTATATGATCGTAACAATCATTCAGTATTCGTTTATTAAAAGGGTCAGAGTCCTTAATCAACTCCAATCGCTTAATTAAGTTTTCCGTCTGATCTTTCAAGGACTCTAATCTCCAGTTCCAACCCGATGATCTTCGCATGGAGCTTCCGTGCTTTCTCCCACTTCCTGTTGCATTGAGCCTTTAACAATTTCAGCCACATCTTCTTTAGTAGTGTGTTTAAGCTCATAGCCATTCTCCTTGTCTATCGCCATCTCTAACAACCGTGCCAGACCGATCTCAACCAAGAACCTTGTAGCCTCACGATCTGTTTCAATCTCTAAGTTGGCCGAACCATCTTCATTCTCTTCCAAACGGGTCACTTTAATCATTCCGGGTTCCATATTTTCTCCTACCCTTGACAACTCACACAGACTTCATCATCTTCAAAGTCCTTCAGAGCATTACGGTCTACTTTAGTCCCAACCTTCTCCGCTGTAACACCTGCAGTCGTGCGTAGATAATATAATCCTTTAAGCCCTTCCTTCCACGCCTTGAGGTGTACTTGATTGACAATAGCCTTGTCTGTCCCAGATGGGAAGAATACGTTGACGCTTTGACCTTGGCATATAAACTCTTGCCTTTTTGCGGAGTGTTCCACAACCCACGTCTGATCAAGTTCAAACGCCGTCTTAAACGTAGCTTTTTCATCTCCGTTGAGGAACTCCAAGTGCTGTACAGAGCCTTCGTTCTCAATGATAGACTGCCAAACCTTCTTGGTATTCTGGTTGTATTTATCTAAGATTTCCTCCAAGTACGGGTTGCGTACAGTGTGGCTACCAGCCCTAGTACGATGCACGTAGCAATTTGATATACGGGGCTCAATAGAAGCAGAACACCCGCATAGGATACTACTATTAGCGTTAGGAGCAATAGCCAACAGATGCATATTTCTAACACCATAACCCATTCCATCAGGACATTCGCCACGTTCCACAGCGAGCTGGTAGGTTGCTTCAAGAGCTTGGGCTTTGATGTCTTTGAAGATTCCATAATTCTCTGATGCCGCCTGCCAGCTCTCCCACGCTATGCCTTTGCTTTGGAGGTATCCGTGGAATCCCATTGCTCCAAGACCGACTGAACGCTCTCTGTAAGCTGAGTAGACAGCTTTTGATAGTTCTTCTGGTGCGTTGTCAATAAAGTATTGAAGCACGTTGTCCAAGAATCGGATAAGGTCACCAACCATGCCGCTTGTTCTCCATTCATCGTACTTTTCGATGTTGACGGAGCTGAGGCAACAGACTGCTGTACGTTCTTCATCTGTTGCGAGATGGATTTCGTTGCAGAGGTTAGAGCCATTAATTGTGAGTCCAAGCCTTTTCTGAGCGTCTGGTAAGCCTCTTCTGGCTGTGTCGATAAAGTTAAGATATGGACTGCCAGTTCTGAACCTAGCTTCAAGGATTCGTTGCCATAATCTGCGAGCCTTGACTGTATCTCTGACAATTCCTGTATGCGGGTCTGTAAGATTGAATTCTCTATCATTTATTACACTCTCCATAAAGTCATCTGTGATATTCACAGCATTGAATAAATTAAAACATTTACGATTGATATCTCCTCCAGTCGGAACTTTGAAGTTAATAAACTCTTCAATGTCCGGGTGAGATACATCTAAGTATGCGGCATAGCTACCCTTACGGGTTTTCCCTTGTTTGTACGCTGTCATTTGAGCGTCTACAACTTTCATAAAAGGTATCGGCCCCGGAGCTTTGTCAGATATACCTCTAACATCACCCCAGTGACCTCCAACGCCTCCTCCCTTGACCGATAGCCAAGCTACTTCAGCATTATGACTGATAAGGCTATCAAGATTGTCGCCCACGTAAGTAAGGAAACAACTAATAGGCAAGCCCCTGTTACCTCTGCCATGTTCAGGTGCGTTCGATAACACAGGTGACGCAAACATAAACCAACCCTTTGAAGCGTAGTCGTAGATACGTTGTGCCAAGTCAAGGTCATCATAGCAATAAGCCACTGAAGCACGTGCAAAGGCTTGCTGAGGACTTTCTTCATGCTCAAGCATATAGTAGTCACGCATGAGAGTAATTGCTTGCTCACTAAGTCGATTGTCTCTCTCATAATCAATATCAACTCCTAACCATTTAGTCATTATTTTGCCAGTCCTCGATCATTTTATTAAGATAAAATCTTGCTTTTTCTAAGTCTTGCTTTGGGCTTTGTTTGTGCATGTGCCGCAAAACATATTTGATTACATTACCCATGTAATAACTATAGCTATCTGGAGTAAAGTTATCAATAATATCAATCACTTCCACATTACCTTTCAAGTAATGTGGTGGATGATTAACCATATCTGGTCTTAAATCAGTCATTGGCTTTCCTCACCAGCTCCATAAAATGTTCAAAGTCTACAACTGCAAGAGGCTTTGAGCGATTCTGTTTAATAACTACCAGAGGTTCGTAATCATTGTGTCCAGTTGCTTGGACATAATAATTGTATACAGCTATCTTTGCTAGATTCTTACACTCGATAGTGTACGGGAATAGCTTTCTAGCCGCTGGAGACAGGAGAACATCCTCTCCCCCTGCCCCCATACTGGTGCTACGTACATCGTCGCTCTCAAGCCCTGAGAATGCGTCTAAGATGGCATCTCTGACAGCTTGCTGGAGTCTACGCCCTTTAGCCTTGGCAGACTGTGCGCTGATTCCTGTGCTTCTTGTAGCCTTGCTTCTCTGCTTTCTTACGGTCTTTGTAGACTTTTGCTTTATTGAACTTGCCACTATGTTTCGCTACCAAGTTCAGGCGGTGTAAACTTATCATTTTGATGCCTTAACATATACAGTAAATGTCCGTTCTCTATGGCTCTCTCTTCACCAAGATGTTCTAAAATTATAGACCACATTTCTGCTTCTGTCTTGCCACGTAATAGTCTATCTGCCTTCACATCACCGACACCTTTAGCGCCTATAATGTTGTCTACCTTGTCTCCTGTAAGGAACTGCTTGTAAAAACTCAGCATACCTTCTTCTGGTGTAACGTAATACTTTTCTTTCTTTACGAAATTATAGTGCCATCCTACGACTTGATTTAGATCTTTATCCAATGTCACGATAATAGAATCGTCACCTAGCTCAGTCGCTCTAATGGCAAGCATATCGTCTGCCTCTATGCCTTCATTAACTTTGGCATCCCATGAAGTCACTAAATATTCCCGGAGGATATGATAGTGAACAGGTTTATCTGTTCCTTTACGGTTTCCTTTATATGGTACAGTCACTGCAATTTCATTCCTGAAGTTACCATACCCTGTCAAGTGCAGTTCCCATGTCTGTAATTCAGGCAGGTCAAATAGAAGTAAATCCTCTAAGAAACCTGCCATTGTCCTGATGGCAATACCTTCATCCTCAGAATTGGTAGCAAAACCAATACGATAATTAAGAATATCGGCATCAATTAAACCATGCATTACAGAATTTCGTCGTCGTCCGATTCTGTAATCGGTTCGCCTTCATATGAGACTAGCTCATCGATGACCAGCTTACGTAGGGACGGAGAGACACCTTCCTTGTTCTTCCAAGTCCAGTTATATGTGCTAATCATAGCAACTGCCTTAGAGCCGTTGCCGATAGTAATGCCTTCAAGGACATCTCCATCTAAGTCAAAAGCACGGATTGGGTTATTGGACTTACAGGTTATAAAAAACCCTTTGTCCTCTTTCTGCCGTACTGCGAGGCCCATGTCCTCTAGCGCCTTCACAGCAGGGTCTGACAAGTTGCACAAGTCAACCTGATATTTACCCGACATTTCATTCTGCTTGTCGAGATAAGCCCACATGATGTCGGCTTTGATTTTTACACGATTTGTGTTTTCCATAGCATTCTCCTTTTTTGGTGCTACCATAATATTATACCACGATTTCAGTGCGTATCAAACCAATTCTTACCGATCTTTGATTCGGCATCTACTGGGCATCGAAAGCCCAAAGTAATCCCGGCTTGTGAGGCCGCATCGCACATGATTTGTGCAACTTGTTCACCATTTTTCTCCGCTGTTTCAACTTGTATTTCGTCGTGGACAAAAGCAACTTGTTTAACATTAAGTCCTTCTTTCCTGAAGGTTTTATGTGCTTCAATTGCCCATTGCTTGGCAATAATAGCACCGCATCCTTGAAGCAAGCTGTTGAGTGCCGCATGCTCGCTTCTGACCAATATTCTTCTACCATCAAGGCCCGGTACATGCCCTTTTGCCGCCACCTTCTGAACTTTCTCCATAAGCTGTTGTAGCTTAGGGGTGTTACGATAAAAACGAAATAAGATTTCATTCCCTTCTTTCGCCCCGCCGCCAACAATACTGCCGACTTTCGCTGGCCCAGCTCCATAAAGCGTTGCATAGATAAGCGTCTTTGCCTGAGGTCTAGTGATACCTGCGGCATCTGCGTTCTTCTGATGGATATCGCCATTCAAAAGCTCCTCTGTCCAATCATCATCCTGCATATAATGTGCAAGACATCTTAACTCGATCCCTGCAAGATCCGTGCCAACTAATACATTACCATCTTCTACAGTCCACAGTGATCGAATCTCTTGACCGTATGGTTTGGTTACTGATGGAACCTGTCCCATGTTGGGATTACGGTGAGTCATTCGTCCTGTCACTGCCCCGTTTGTAATAATACCTCCGTGTACTCTACCATCTTCTTTAACATGTTTCAACCATGAATCAATCATTGCAACACGTTTTTGTATCATTAGATACTCTGCAATCATCTGTGCTTCTGGTATGTCTACAGACTCCAGCGTAGATTCATCTACAATTGGTTGACCCTTCTCAGTGCGCTTAGTAGGTTTCCATCCAAGTGCCTGTAGTCGTTCTCCTATCTGCTTACGTGAAGCCAAATTGAATACAGTTACCTTGTCCTGTAGTCGCTTACCAGTTTTCTCAGACCATCTTTCCTCGACAATTGGAGGAAAAACAGATTGCACCGTGTCTTCCAGTACACCCATTCGATCTGAGAGCGTAGCTTTAAGAGTTGTAGCCGCAGGAATATCCAATCGAAATCCATTTTCTTCTTGTTTCCTGCAGATGACCGCAATATCATGTTCAATCGAAATGCTTTGATTAGAGTCTTTCCATCCATCAAAACCAGCCATAAGAACGCCAAAGACATTAGCGGTAAGCGCAACATCTTGCTTACAATATTGAACCATTTCATCTGATAAGCCATTATCATAATCCTCAAAATCAATCTTCTGGTTGTTCAGCTCCAGACCCCACGATCTCAAGCTGTGGCCGCCTTCTCGTTGTGGATTCAGCAGTCTTGAAAGAATCAATGTGTCTACCGCTTTCGATTTCGGTATCCCAATATTCCATAGCTTCCGCAACACTGGTGCATCGAAACCAATTATATTGTGTCCGATTATTTGATCGAACTCCTTTACCAGAGGCTCTAGAGTTGACGGATCTGTATGACATATCTGTTCTCCTGTTCTAAGATTCTGGGTCACACAACACCAAATCTTGCTGTGGGTGCTGTTCGTTTCTATGTCCAGTATAAGTTGTTTCATCATGATGCTCTATAAATCTCAATTGGCGTGTTTCTTCAATAAATCCTAAAAACTGTACACCTAATTCTTTTTGTCTATCAGACCGCTTAGTACCAATCCGATAAACCCCTTTTTCAGCTACAATATTCATTGTTTTCACATCGATAAGAATGATTTTACCTTCTTTATCCATCGCAATCAAGTCAATTGCCCCTGTGCATCCACAATTTCTAAAAACCTCGTAACCTTGATCCCACAGCCAAGTCACTGCGTAGTATTCTGCAAGATCTCCTAACCTATTTGAATCATTCACAATGCCTCCTCATCAAACTCTCGCATACGCCCGGTTTCGTGATTATACAGCAATGCACAGGCTTTACCAGTTATTCCTGAGAATCTATTCTTTAATACACGTACTCTAGTCGTATTACGTTCCTGATCGTCATCTGCCTGACCATTACGTTCCAAACCAAGCACCATATCAGAGAGCTGTGCAATACTACCAGATCCACGTAATTGTGCAAGCGATGTTGCCGCACCTTCTTCATGGCCTTTAGTATCTGGACGCTTAAGATGTGATACCACAATCAGAGCAATACCAGTTTCCTGCACCAACATTCTGAGCTTGGTCATGATTTCGTCGATTGCTTTACGCTCATCCCCGTTAGATTGAGCACTAACAATGATACTGATATGATCGACAAACACATAATCACATCGAGCAACTTTGGCAAGGTAGCGTACACGATTGACGATATTATCAACATCGCTGGAACCGAAATGGTCAAAGAGATACACACGATCTGTACCAAGTGTCTTATTAAATGCATCATCTTTTTCCTCTTGAGTAACCTCTGTATCTGGTAGATGCAATGGTTTGTTAGCCGCCATAGACATCAAAGATAGACCAGTTCTACGTACAGATTCTTCAAGGAACATCAGACCAATATTACGATCTGTTTCCTGTAGAATATGCCAGATAATCTCTCTGACAAACTGGGACTTACCCAGACCAGAGCCTGCTGTAATAGTAATTAGCTCTCCCTTCCTGATACCGTATGTCAGTTTATTGATACCCTCATAAGGGTAACCTACCTCAGCTCTCTCAATAGGAGTCATAACGCTGTCATAGAGACTGGAGCCTGCAATAATACCATCTGGAGTCCATCTTTCAGCTCTCCAGAAGTTATTGACATACTCTGCAGATCGATTCTCCATCAAGTAATCTGAGGCATCTTTGAGCCCATTGACTGCAACCATGCTCTTAGATTTGTGGCTAAATAGCTCTGCACAGAGTGCTTGAGCTTCTAAACCTACTGGATCATTATCCAAGTTAAAGATCACAGAATCAAAGCTATCAAGATACTCAAAGTTCTCTTTACAGTCCTTAAGAGCTGACTGAGCACCATTGCGTACAGAGACTACAGGGTACTTAGCTCCAAGCATCTGATAGGCTGATAGTGCATCAAGTTCGCCCTCAACAACTAGAATGTATTTTCCTCCGGCTGGGAATCGTTCCTGACCAAACAACTGAGGGTTACCTTTCCAGTCACCTTCAATGGCAAAATTCTTTTCACCTTTGATTCTAACTTTAGCGGCTGAACCAATCGGAAAGACTATATCATCTGATCTAAATCCTACACCATATTTCTCACAGGTAAATGCAGTGAGCTTACGGTCAGACAAGTCCCTGTAGATTAGCCCCTGAGAGCTACGTAGAGCCTCTGTACGGGACGATCTCTGTGGTAGTGATACCACTGTACCAGCTCCATCATTTTCCTTGGCTCTGTGACCACATTTAAAACAGTGTCCAAAGCCTGCATCATCGATTCCATAGCCTCGACTACTATCACACTCTGGACACTGCATATTGTATTTAACGAATGCCATTAAATTCGCTCCATTTTAACAATCTGTCCGTCTTCAATCGTGGCTATGAAGTTCGGCGGTAATAGTCGATCATAACCGAATGTAATATACCCATCACGATCCACAATTAGACGAAGTTTAACCTGTTTACTCACAATAGTTTACCTCTTTCACAAACTGTTCATCAACGCCACTGCGTTCGATATGCAACCATACATCAGATTTCTTATCAATGCAAATGTCTGGTGCATTTCTTTCTTGCTCTATTATTTCAAGCTCTTCAAGATGCCAGTAGTTAGGCATATCTGGATAGTTCTTTTCAAACTTCCAAGTACCCTCAATTGTGTACTCTCTATCCATCTCATCCCAATAATAGTGGGTGTAGGTGTATGTGCCTTCTTTCATTGCATCAAAATCCTTTTAAGCTCAACAACTGTTTTGCCTGTCCAAGCACTGAGTTGCTTCAGTGTGATGTATGGGTGGCTATCGTATAGCTCACAGATTTCTTGATTAGTCATTTTTCACTCCATCCCATCAACTAAGCGTTGAACCAAGACATCTGTGTATTGGGTCAAGCAACCATCCACTGCAACTTTTAAGTCCTGTACAGTGTCGTTTGCGACTGTATCAAAGAAATCATCTTCAGTGGTGTAATTCTTGATACGCTGATCTAATTCCCTTACTAGGGTCACTGTGCTTACTCTGTCCATGATTTAATTGCCTCTTCTAAGTCTTTACAATGAAATGATACAGGCTTTGGCTCAGATGTCAAAGTCTCTGAAATAGATTTGAATCTGCTATAACCAAAGGTATCATTGATCATATCAGCCTCATCAGCAAGAAAACAAGCCCACTGATAAGCCGATTCACCTGTCAAGCCTCCTGAGATGCTATCACGCTGTACTGAAGGAATCTTACCATTCATAATTCTGTCCTGTCTATCGTGTCTATCCTGTCTATTTATCTAGTTATTATAATAACCAGATGAATAGATAAATAAATAAACTATGTATCTAGTTATCTATATAGATAGGGTAATCGTTTGTATTCTCCAAGTCAAGTAAGTCATCTAAACTAATTTCTGTAGAGTTATCAAAGACATCTGCATCATCTGTAATAGTGTCATAACATTTGTTACAAAGATCTATGAACTCTCCAGTCACTTTCGACTTACGCACTGATTCTGCATCTGTTAGTTCTGAATTGCAAGCTAAACATCTCATCTGTTTCATCTCCTGATCTGCTTGATATTAAGGTGACCAGATTACTTATCTGATCTGCTTTAGATTATAGGGACTATAGCATACAAAAAATCTAAATGCAAATGATTCACAAATGCAAATGATTCACAAATGCGAATGATTCACAAATGCAAATGATTCACAAATGCGAATGGTTCACAAATGCGAATGGTTATCATTTACAGAAATTTCAGTTGAAAAAGTTGGCATGGTTTATGCATTAGCAACAATCGTGCCAATGTTTAAATTTAGACGCAAAAAATGCGCTTATAAATAGTCGTAGTCCTGAGAGCGATTTTAAGCGCCTCTGAGCGCCGATAGCGCCGATTGGCTACCATAGCATGGAAAAAAATAGATCGTCGATTTAGGTTTTTTGGCACGGTAGTTGCTACGCACGTGCGCACGTAAATAAAGGCCGATAGCATATAACCGAAAGTTATAGGTATATGAAAAAATATTATTAACACTTTTGATTTTAGGTATGCTTTAATTACTACATCGATTGGCAACAAGGCCTTTCGTGTAAACCTAAACAGGAATATGAAAATGCAAAATATTATTCGCAACACAATTGAGTTTTTCAAGTATAACAAAGATGAGCGCATTGCACGTTACATGGTGCGTCAATATTGGCCAACCTTAGACGTACAATTCACCAAAGAGAAAAATGGTACGGTTCGGTTTTATACCGATCGCTTAGGCCTTCAAGGTTTCTATCGTGTACGTAAAAACAAGATGCGCCCGATAGCTGGTGAAGCTTACGATAGTTTCTCGCAAATCCATTGCGGCCTTATTACTATCGCTGTTGAAGCGCCCAAAGGCCGGGACATTTGGAACTTTAGCGTAAGCGCTGAAAAATAATTTCAACCACGGGAGCGCCCTAGCAATAGGGCGTTTTTTATTATGATAGAATCACAAGTTTTCGGGATAGATAATGGTGCAATGTTTCTCATTATCGTTTTTGGTTTAATCGGTCTTTATAGCATGGTGACAAAATGAGTTTTAAAACAGTAAACCCAAAGATCAACGAACACTGCCAACAATCGGCGGACAATAACGCTGATATGGTAATGATGGTAGTGCTATCGATTCAGCAACCATGGCATGCGGTTGGTGACCAAATGCGAGACTATAAAGCCCTAGGCGCTGATAGTCGTTTCGTATGGGGCAACAAGCGCAAAACTTTTGATTGGTTGCAGGAACATAAAGAAGCGCTCTACCGGGATACAATGGACGCAAAAACCGATAGCGAACTAATGCAAGCTTTTCTACAGGTTCCGGGCCTAGGACTAGCCAAGGCCGGTTTTTGTTGTCAGCTATTCGCTGGTAGAGTTGGTTGTATAGATGTTCACAATCTTAGGCGATTGAATATAGCGCCTAGTGTCTTAACCTTGAATAAATCAGCGACCGAAACAACCAAACGCAAAAAGATAGACGCCTATATTAGCGCTTGCAAGTCTAGGCGTACCAGTTGGCTATGGGATAGCTGGTGCAAGCTAATAGCTAAACGTGACCCTAAACGATGGGTAGATGGTGACCATGTTAGCGCCGTACACTTCGATTACTTGGTGCAATGATGGACAATAGAAACCCTATAGAAAAATTTCTAGATTGGTTATTGCAACTATTCTTTTATTAACCTAGGCCCGCAAATAGCGGGCTTTTTTTTGTCTCTAATGGGTACTATATCGACCCATCTTTTTTATCTTTCCAGCCTGTGCAGTCGCACAAATCGATATAGACTAAAAAATTTTTGTAGCCTGCAAAGTTGGCATAGTTCTTGCTAGACTGTTTAGCCTGTGTCGATTGGCATAGTCTTTGCAATAGCAACAATCATGCCAACCTTTGTAGGCCTATGAAGTTGGCATAGTCTTTGCAATAGCAATAATCGTGCCAACTCCGCAGACTATATAGCTGGCATAGTTATTGCATTAGCAATAATCGTGCCAACTTTGCAGACTTGATCGGGTCTAAATAGAATGCCGGGGACGTCTATATAGGTGATCTAGTTGATGTAGGTGCTACACAGACTTGCTAGAGCTAAAAATAAGAAAAAACTAGCAAAATTAAACACTTATACAGGTCTAGCTAAGTCTTTGAAATCTTTACAGATTCCGCACTGAAGAAAATGTAGTTATTTAAACTAAAAAGGTTGATTTTTGCTTGACTTGCGTGGTATAATATTAGTATGCAGTGGAGAAACTATGTCGAGTCCCATAGAAACAGAACAAAACACCCCAAAAAAGCGAGGAAGACCTAGAAAAACCGATATTGAAGCTAAAAAAAGAGGCAATAGAGGCATTGTAGGTAG
>Ga0075481_10000908_pt1 | contig 11440 bp, 3 predicted proteins | sample DEB08_DNA_11_FD_76337 | JGI IMG/M metagenome (GOLD analysis project Ga0075481, IMG submission 76337) | Aqueous microbial communities from the Delaware River and Bay under freshwater to marine salinity gradient to study organic matter... | ecosystem: Environmental > Aquatic > Marine > Coastal ... | reverse complement strand
GGTTCAACGCCTTGCAAGCCGCGGCTGCTGGCGTGACCAAATCCTACGCGCATGAGCGCCCTTCCCTGCGGTGCCGTGCATACGACCTTCACCCCGACCTGCTGATGGACGCCTCGTCCACGGCGGCCCGTCTGGTGGACGACCTGCTGAACGTCGGTGGCGAGGTCGAAATTGGCCTCGATCGAGCGGGCGAGCGGTGGACCCTTGTCTGCTTTGCAGAGGACCTCGTCGAGGACCACAAGCCCTTGCTTGAGACCGACGTTTGGCTCGTGTCCGGTGGCGGATCTGGCGTCACTGCGGCGGCCATCATCGGCGTCGCTGAAGCCTCAAAGGGCGCAGGAGCCTCCTTCCACCTGCTTGGTCGGACCCCGCTGATGGACATCACCGAAGGGTGGCTTGAGCACGACGACGCGACCTTGGAAGCCGAGAAGATGGCCCTCCGAGAGCGCATGATCGAAGCTTCTGCTTCGGGGAAGGTCACGATGGTGGAATGGAACCGCGCGTGGGACCGAATGATGCGCTCCCGGGATGTGCAGCAGACCCTTGCCACCATCCAAGCGACGGGTAACCTCGCGCAATACCACGCTGTGGACGTCATGAACGCGAAAGCCCTGACCAAACTTGGGGCAAACCTTGGTCACGCCATCACCGGCGTGGTCCATGGAGCAGGACTTGAGGAAAGCAAACTGGTCGGCGACAAAACCCACGAGGCCTTCGATCGCGTGGTTCGCGTGAAGGTCGACGGATGGGCGGCCTTGATGGGCGCTGTGGAAGCATCGGGTGTGCGTCACCCCGCCTTTGCGGCCTGCTTCACTTCGGTGGCTGGACGGTTCGGAAACGGCGGCCAAACGGATTACGCCGCGGCCAACTCTGTGCTCGACGCTGAGATGGCCCGGTTGACCGCAAGCGGTGCTTGCCGTGCCGTCGCCATCGGATGGACCGGATGGCGCGACGTCGGCATGGCGACGCGTGGTTCGATCGAAGCGGTGTTCGAAGCCGCGGGCATCGAAACCCTCCCCGTGGACGTCGGTGTGGAGTTGTTCGTGGGTGAAGCCCTTGCGGGCGGCAAGCGCCGTGTGCTCGGTTGCGGCAGCCTTGGCGCCATGGACACCTTCGACGCTTTCCGAGAAGCGCCTCTGAAATTGCCTCCAAGCATGGCCGGTCTCATCGCCGACCCCCAGCGTTTCCCCTTCATCGACAAGGTGGTGGCCTTTGACGACGACGAGCGCATTGAAACGCAAACAACGCTGTCAACGGAGCTGCACCCCTTCTTGGTCGACCACGCCATCGACGGTGTGCCGTATCATCCCGGTGTGATGGCGCTGGAGATGTTTGCTCAGAACGCTCTGCTGCTCAAGCCTGAGACGGCTTTGGCGGGCTTCAAAGACGTCACCTTCGGCTTGCCGGTCAAGATCATGCGTGGGTCGATGACGGTCCGCGTTGAAGCGTCGGTGGAGTCCTCAAGCGACGGCTTGCACGAGGTGCAATGCCGCTTGGTCTCAGACCTGATGTCGTCGACAGGCGAGGTGTTTGGGGAGCGGGAGCACCACCGTGCGGTGGTCCGTTTGGTGGACCAAGCCGAGGACTTGAGCGCCTTCTTCGAGGGTGAACTCGCATCGATGCCGGACACCGGTTTGGCTCCGGCTCCGGGGGATTTGCTTCACCACCCTTCGTTCATCTACCTCCGCTACTTCCACGGGCCGCGTTTCCAGAGCCACGGTGGTGTGCTTCGTGGCGTTCAGCAGGGTGAATTCTTGGGCGTGGACGGGCTTGCCTTGATGCGCCATCAATTGCCCGCGAGCGACCAATTTGCCATCGAGTCTGAAGGCGAAACCGTGCTCTTGGAAGCCCTCCCAATGCTGATTGAGGCCGGATTCCAGAACGCCGGTTTGGTCGCGATGGAATCCGAAGGGCTGAGCAGCCTGCCGGTCGGCATCGAGTGGTCGACCGTGCTGCGGGTCCCCGACGAAGGCGAATCCCTTCGCATGCGCTCCCTGTGCACCGCCAAGGAGGACGGTGGCATCACCGTTCACGACGTGGTCATCTTCGGTGAAGAGGACGACCCTGTGGTGGCGCTGCGAGGATTGCGCCTCAAGGGCATGGCTCCCGTCCCCGAAGATCTGGCGGTCTCCATCCAACGGTGATGCCAATGGAACGGGTCGTGCCGGATTGGTCCGGCCTCGAGGTGCCGGTTCACCTCGTCCACCTTGCTCCGCTTCCGTCAACCCTTCCCGGAGAGGACGATGGGTTGCCTGACTTGGTGGACCCCGAGGAGTGGTCCACGTTCAAGACCGACAAACGACGCCTGGAGCATCTGGGGGGCCGTCTTCTTTTGGCGGCCTCGATGGACGCTTGGTGGCGCATGCACCGCTTCCTTGGACGTGTGGATGAACTGGACGTCGTCCGGGATGCGCATCGCGCTCCATACTTGCGTTGGCGCTCAGGCGTGTGGAGGCAGGCGCCGCTCCCTGGTCTTTCCATCGGTCACAGCGAAGGGCGTGCCGTGGTCGGTTTGGTGGCACCCGGTTGGAGCATCGGCGTCGACGCTGAACCTGCCGACCGCCGCATCGCCGAGGGCGCGTGGGACATGTTTGCGTCTGCGGAGGAACGGGCCTCCTTTGACGGGAACCCCAAGGCTGCATTGCGGGCTTGGGTGACCAAGGAGGCCGTTCAGAAGGCCTTGGGCTTGGGCATGCACCTGAATCCTCGGCACATCGTTCCAGACGGCAACCGTTTCGTTTACGACGAGGCCACGGTGGACCTCAGTTGGTTGGAAGCAGACGGGATGCTTGTTTGCGTGGCCTTGGCTCCGGGTCGAGCGCCGCCGTCAACGCCAGAGGACGCCGTTTTGGAAGCGACGAAGGTGGCGATGGACGAGGACCCAGCGTGGGGCGTGGGGTGCAAAACCACACGGAACTTGTGTTGATCAACCGACGTTCCGGATTTCCGGCGTTTGGTCGGCGAAGAGGAACTCCAGCATGGCCGCCCACATGACGAACTCGATGCTTTCCTCCAGCTTGTCTTGACCACCGACCACGTCCATCATGTTCTCGAGCGTGTCGGAGGGGGAGTGGTAGGCGTCGTAGTCGTCGTCGTAAGCACCGAGATGGAAAATGGTCTGGGCGCCCAAGTCACGGAAGGTGACGTGGTCGCTTCGTCCGAAGGTGTCCTCGTGAACGTCCATGACCAAATCCGAGTGGTTGTCCCAATGTTGGTCGCAGCCGGCGCCGTAACTGCCGTCAATCCTCAGGTCCATGGGCGCTTTCAGGACGTTGCGGTGCACGTGGTCAAGGATGCTGGTGATGGCCACGTCCTGCTCGTCGGGATCGATGTCAGGGCCGGACCATGCATGGTAGGGGTAGGGCTCGCCGGTGGGCTTGATGGCGGGCCATGAGATGCCCATCATGTCCATGTTGATGTAGAAGCGGAGTTCCTTGTCTTGAGGTAGGCAGTAGCCACAATCGTTGGTGGCAAATGCATTCGAACCGCGCAACCCTTCCTCCTCGGACGACCAGAGTGCGAGGAAGGTGTCGCATTCCACCTCAAGGTCTGCGAGGACCTTGGCATAGAGCATCATCGTCACCGTGCCAGCGGTGTTGTCGTAGGCACCTTCGTGGGTGCCACCGCCTGGAGGTCCGCCTGGAGGTGCGATGTCCATGTGACCGCCCATGCCTTGGACGCAGGAGTCGTCACGGCCCTCCTTCCACGCAATGACGTTCAACGATTCGGGCTGGCTTGGGTTGAGATGGTCGGTCACCCGAAGCATGTAGGTGCGGTAGCCGAGGCTCTCGAAGTGGCCTTGGAAGTAGGCGGCTCCACGCTCGTAGGCTGGATTTCCGGCCCCCATCCAGCGGTCGTTGTAACCGCCGCATTCCGCGGACGGACGTCCGTCAACGACGGGGTCGCAGGTGATGTAGTCCATCTTCTCGAACCACTCTTGGCCGTTGACGATCGGCGTGCCGTTCGCCACGGGCAACTCAAAGGTCGTCTTCCTTCCGTTTTGGTCGTAAATCGTCAAGACCACTTCCTCCGTGTAGGGTGTGGTCAGGAGGCGGAAGGCCAGGCGATCGCCGTCCACGGGCACTGAACTGTCCAAATCCATGGAACCGTTCACGAACAAAAACACGTCATGGGCCGGTGCGGAGAGCCGCAAGCCTTCGCCGATGAGCAGCAGGTCGTGCCATTCGCCAAGGAGGACGGTGACGTCGGTGGCCGGCAAGCCGTCGATGGTCAAGGTGGCATCGGCGTCGATGACTTCCTCCTCCGGCGTACCGCCAATGCAGCCAGACAGGGGCCCAAGGAGCATGAGCGCGATGAGCAAGAGTGCGGAAGACATCTTCGCTGCCATGGGAACGCTTGGTGGTCCGTGGCCCGGTTCCTAAGGACTTCGCCATGTCGCTTGCTCAGCCGATGACCTCAAGACGGGCGGTCAACACGGAGGGCCACAACGCCAGCGGATATGGTGAAGTGGTTATCATCTGAGGTTTCCAACCTTATGTCGTGGGTTCGACTCCCGCTATCCGCACTCAGCCTTGCAGTCTCGTGGTTACACACGAGGTATTCTACTGCGGTGGCCGTTGATTTAGGCCAGGAATGCCCTGGGGTGGCGGTGGAGTTGACGACACTGGAGGAGCCGTTCTCCGGCGCTCCACCAAGGCCATGGCGAGGGCTTCTCGCTCTTCCTGCCAGCGGGTGCGGATGCGCCGTCCTCGCACGAGCATCCCGAGGAGCAAGACGATGAGCAAGACTTGTCCGAGGGCCATTTGACCACGTTCGTCGTCGACCCACCATGACACATCGGTCCACGCGGTTTGGGTGGGTGCATCGACCTCCAACAACCGGCTGTCGATGACCTCGACCTTCAGCGTCACGTCGTCCATGGCAGCGTTGCTGCCGGGTTCGAGTACCGTGATCACCAGATCGATCGGCACGGTGCGGGCCACTTCCGTTTGGAACCAGAGGGTTGCGTTCTCCGCTTCTGGTGTGATGACCACGGTTTGGGAGCGCGCTCCTCCGAAGAGATCGGCTCCGCCGTCCCACGTGACGCGTGCGGTCACCGGAACTTGCATCTCATGGGTGACCGTGCAGGTGAAGGCAAACTTCGGCCCAACGGCGAGGTCGACCACGGGGTCCACCAGTTCACAGGCCAAGCTGGCCTCGGCAATGTTCCGAGCGGCGTCTTGCGGCCAGTGGTCGGGCGATTCGGCGCCGAGGGCGTTGTTGTCACCGTATCCGTCGCCGTCGCTGTCCACGTGCTGTGTCGGAAGGTCGGGGAAGGCGTCTTCGGTGTCGGCCCATCCGTCCTCGTCACGGTCCACGCACCCAAGGACGCCCGCTTGATTGGACGCACCGGCCTCGTTCGGGCAGTCGTCGGACACGGCGGTTCCTGTTTGGTCCGCGTAGCCGTCCCCATCTTGGTCCGACCAAACCGAACCGTCGGTAGGCCACGGGTCGTTTTCGTCGCTCTGACCGTCGCCGTCGCTGTCAGGGCATCCGTAGCGGTCGAGGGTCGAGGTCCCGGACGTGCCAGGGCAGGCATCGGGTTGTTCCCCGGACGCCAGATCGCCGTAGCCGTCGTCGTCCGAATCGCCAATCTGCGTGGGATCGTTCGGGAATTCATCCCCCTCATCCGATGCTCCGTCTCCGTCGCTGTCCGGGCAACCGAAGCGGTCGTAGGTGGACGTGCCGGCCACCGTTGGGCAGGCATCGGCCTGCTCACCGCTGGCGTTGTCGCCGTATCCGTCGCCGTCCTGGTCCGCGAATTGAGTCGGATCGTTCGGGAAGGGGTCGGCGCCGGCGTCAAGCCGGACTTCGCCGATGCCGTTCTCACCGGCTTGGGCGTCCGCGACTCCGTCGCCGTCAGCATCAGGGCAACCGGTCACCGGGCTGGTTGAGGTTCCGGCCAAGGCGGGGCAACCGTCGCTTGGGTCGTCGATGCCGTCGCCGTCGCTGTCCGCGGTTCGGCTTGGGTCGTTCGGGAAGGCGTCCCCTAGATCTGAGACGCCATCGCCGTCAGCGTCGGGGCATCCGTAGCGGTCAACGGTCGAGGTTCCGGATGCTCCGGGGCAGGCATCGGGTTCGGGGCCTGTGGCGTTGTCGCCGTACCCGTCACCGTCTTGATCCGACCACTGCGAAGGCAGGTTTGGAAGCACGTCAATGGCGTCGTCCCACCCGTCACCGTCCGTGTCTGGGCAACCATAGCGGTTGGCTGCGGTGGAGTTTCCTGGCACGCTCGGGCAAGCGTCGGGCATGGTGCCGCCGGAGTTGTCGAAGTAGCCGTCGCCGTCCGAATCGGCCCATTGGGTCCCATCGTTGGGTGCTTGGTCTTCAGCGTTCGACCATCCGTCACCGTCCGTGTCTGGGCAACCGAGCGTTCCGTTCTGCCATGACGCGCCCGCTTCCGTGGGGCAGGCGTCCGGAAGGGTGCCGGTTGCGTTGTCGCCGTACCCGTCTCCGTCCTGATCGACCCACTGGGTACCGTCCATGACGAATGCATCGGCCCCGTCCGCGACGGTCCACACGCCGTCGGGATCTGACCAACCGTCGCTGTCCCTGTCAGGGCATCCCTGCCGGTCCATGGAGGAGGTTCCTGCCGCGTTCGGGCAGGCGTCGTCGATGGTGTCGTCGTATCCGTCGCCATCGGTGTCCGCCCATCGTGATGCATCGCTTGGGAAGGCGTCAGCTCCGTCGAGTAAGGTCCAGCCCGCATCCTCATCGGAGTATCCGTCACCGTCGGTGTCTGGGCAACCCGAGCGGTCAACGGTTGAGGTTCCCGAGACGCCTGGGCATGCGTCTCCTGAGGTGCCTGACGGGTTGTCGCCGAATCCATCGTTGTCTGCGTCCACCCATTGGGTGGCATCGGACGGCCATTGGTCGGCCCCTTGGGCCACGGTCCAGCCGCTGTCCGCATCCGAGTAGCCGTCTCCGTCGCTGTCGGGGCATCCAAGCCTGTCGTTGGACGATGTTCCTGCCGTGCTGGGACAGCCGTCAGGATTCACGCCGGCGGAGTTGTCGCCGTACCCGTCCAGATCGCTGTCGACCCATTGGGTCGATTCGTAGGGGAAGGTGTCGTCCACATCAGCCCAGCCGTCTCCGTCGCTGTCGGGACATCCCAAACGGTTGGCTTCGGTGGAGGTCCCGGGCACGGTTGGACAAGCGTCGGGTTGTGTTCCGGTGGCGTTGTCGCCGTATCCGTCGCCGTCCTGATCGGCCCATTGCGTGCCGTCGCTTGGGAAAGCATCGGCGCCTTCAGCGGTTCCAAATCCGGCGTCTGGATCAGAATAGGTGTCGCCGTCTGTGTCCGGGCAACCGAGTCGGTCCGCCGACGAATCACCGAACTGGTTTGGGCAACCGTCTGGGTCGGTTGCTGGGGCAGGATTGTCTCCGAAACCGTCACCGTCGCTGTCGGACCACTGTGTGGCGTCCCCGAGGAAAGCGTCCGCTCCGTCACCGACGTCCCACGCGCTGCCGTTCGAGGCATCTGAACCCGTTGGGTCCGGATCCGATGCGCCGTCGGCATCCTCGTCGGCACACCCGTTCCTGTCCCGCCAAGAAGCGCCTTGAATTGCGTCACATGCATCGCCGCCTTGCTCGACGGTGTAGCCTCCACCGGGGTCCGACCAACCGTCGCCATCGCTGTCGATGCAACCGAATCGGTCTTGGGTGGAATTTCCTGCCACCGAGGCGCAACTGTCGGGTTGGAATCCGACGGCGTTGTCGCCGTAGCCGTCGTAGTCGGTGTCGGCCCACTGCGTGGGGTCGGCCGGGAAGGCGTCCGCGCCTTCGGCGATCGACCAGTTCACGTCTTGGTTGGAATACCCGTCGTTGTCCGTGTCTGGGCAACCCAAGCGGTCGACGGTGGACCCGCCGTAGGTGTTCGGGCAATCGTCGTCGTCGTCTTCGACGCCGTCCAAGTCCGCGTCAACGGTCAGGTTGGTCAGCGCCCAATCTTCGCTCAAGGTCATGGCGAACATCTGGGGTCCACCTTGGGGCACGCTCGTGCCGATCACGTGGACTTCCCACGTGCCTTGGGCGGGGGAGGTGAACGACAATCCTCGGAGGTTGTCGACGTTGTTGGACAAGTTCGTCCAGGTCCCGCTTGGGTCTTTCACGGCCAAATCCAGGTCGTTCACCAGGTGCGTGGAAGCAGCAGGCGTCGAGGCAGGATCTGTCCACGCCAGCATGACTCGGAAATCGTCGGCGCCGCTGGGGACGTTGAAACTCCAACCGCGCTCGTCGTTGGTGCTGACGCTCTCGTTGTCGACAAAGGAGGCGTTGATCGCCGTCCACATGTCCACACGACCCCAACCTTCGTGGTCGTTTGGCGCCGTTTCCCCGGCTCCGTTGGTTGAGGAACTGTACTGTCCTTCCATGTCGGTGGAAGATGCGGCAAGGATGGCCTTCACCAGAGCGGAGGAAGGTTGGCTGTGGCCGAGGTTGTCGTCGAGATGTTGAATGAGCAAAGCCGTGGCACCGGCCGTAAGGGGTGTGGCCATGCTTGTTCCACCCATGTAGGTGTACGAGGTGTTGTATGCACCCCAACCCACGTCGGTGGTGTCACGGGATTTTGTGCTGAGGATCCACGCGCCGGGTGCAGACACGTCAGGTTTCAGGCGTGCGTCGTCGGTGGGGCCTCGGCTGGAAAAGGCCGCCATGCCTTCGATGTTGTTCGCCTGGCGGTCGCTGTTGATGGGGTTGGTTGGGTAGTCCGAAGGCCACCAACCACCCCACGTGGCGGTGACGGAGGAACGGTCGTTCTCCGTCGCACCGACCGTGATGACGTTCTTTGAGGTGCCCGGCGAGGACATGCTGTCCAAATCCACTTCGCCGTCGCTGTTGCCGTCCGTGCCCTCGTTTCCGGCAGCGAACAAAATGGCCATGTCCCAAAGGATGTGAGCACTGGCATCGGCTTGTGCGGACGACGTGGTGTACTGACCGTTGACCGCCGAGCCCCAAGAGTTGGTGTGGACGCGAGAGCCGTTGTCGTAAGCAGGCTCAAACAAATCGTAGAGGTTGTTTGGAATGCCGAGGAGGTAGCCGTCCGTGGTGCCGGAGATGGTCGCCTCCGTCTCAATGGCTTGGAAATAGAGTCGAGCTTCAGGTGCTGCGCCACGGATGGCGCCGTTGCTGTGGGTGCCGTCGCCAAGCACCGAGCCCGCAACGTGCGTTCCGTGACCCGACCACTCGTCTGCCGCACCGTCGTTGCAGGTCGAGAGGCTGTAGTACGAGCATGTGCCAGAGGGGACGCCGAAGGAGACCACATCAACGATGTGATCAGCAAAATCAGGATGCATGTTCGAGTTGTTGACCCCATTGTCCAAACCTGTGTCTGCGACGGTCACGATCACACCTGTTCCGTCAAGTCCGGTCCAACCGGTCGAAGATGCCGCCATGTTGGCGGATGAGGAGACGCCAGTGACGTTCATGATGTGGCGTGCCTCGTCGTTGAAATTGACAAACCAAGGCCGCGGCTCAACCCACTCAAGTGCGGGTTCATGAAGCAACGTCGCCAAGCCTTCTGCGGTGAGCAAGAAGTCAACAAAGCGTCCACTGTGGCTCACCACCTCAACTCCGCGGGGCATGGTTTCGGGCAGGTCTTCACCGGCAAGCATGGCGCTGGCCAGCACAGGGCCGTCGTTGTTGGCAAGGTCCTGCAGCAAGCCCTCTTGCACGCGATCGGACGGTGCGAAGCGTTGCATGCCCACGACGCCCAAGGCTTCGAGGTCTTCCGGTAGCATGCCGTTCACTTCACAATGGAACGCAGCAGGGGGCAAGAAAGAGCCGCAGTGGACTCCTGCCTCGTGGAGTTCTCCTTCCCACGACGTCGGCACAGGCCACGTCGTTCCGAGCACATACCATCCCTGGAGTGGGCCGGTTTCGTCGGTCCATGCGGACCAGTCTGCAGGAGCTACGAGGGCGGAGGTACGGTGCGCAAGTTCAACGCGACCCGCTTCGGTCGGAACGAACCAGCCCTCGGCAAGGTCACCGCTTGGCCCGGCGTTGAAGGCGTCGAGCAGGGTGCGGTCAAGGTCCGTCTCAAGCACGCGTTCAGGGCCGTTCTGAGGGACGGCCACGGCGAGCGGGGCCATGACTTGGATGAGCATCAGTGCGCTGAAGAGAAGAGCGTGTCGAGCGCGACCGGACATGGCTTCTGGTTCTGCTGAACCCTCATCAAGCATTGGTTGAATCTGAAGGCTTGAACACGAGCGTTGAAAGGCCATTCCCAGAACGCAAGCCCATGCGTGGCGGAGGCGGTGGAGACATGATGTCGCCTGAGGACATTAACGACAAGGTCGCCGTGATGGGTCGCCAATTGTGGCGGGTGGTCCCCTATGCGACCGCTTACCCACGTCGCTTGACGACGGGTTTTCTGGCCAATGCATGTGCCCGGGCGGCCGACCTTCTGCCGTTCATCGCCATCGGCTGGGCCGTGGACCACTTCACATCAAACGCACTTGCAGGCCTTGGCCCCGTGGTTGATTTTGTCACCCTCTTTGACCAGCCTGCCGTCGGTTATGGCCTGATCATCTTCGTCTCGTTCGTGATGCTGGCGGTCTTCCAAGGCATTTCCGAATATTCGTGGCAGACCTTGGGCTACAAGATTCAACACGATTTGAGGATGGACGCAACGCGCTCCCTCATCGCGATGGAAGCATCGTACTACGACTTGAGGCAGACCGGGCAAATCATGTCGGTGCTCTCCTCTGACGTCAATCAATTGGAGGACGTCGTCGCAGATTCTTCCACGTCCATCATTCGCATCGTCGTGACCTTTGGTTTCGCTTTCCTGATCCTCCTGTCCATGTCATGGAAACTTGCGGCGGTCATCTTCGGGCCTTTGCTGTTCATCATCCCGCTGGTCTACTGGTTTTCCACCCGTGTCCAGCGCAGGTACCGCAAACAACGTGAATCCACGGGAGGCATCACCTCGGTGCTTGAGAACCTGATTTCTGGCATCGCGGTCGTGCAAGCCTACAACGCGCAATCGTGGGAAGCCGACCGTGTTCAGCGTGAATCGGGAGAGTACCGTGACCAAGCCATCGGTGCAAGTCAAGACCGCAACCGCTTCCTCCCAGGCATCTATGCCATTGCCGGTGTCGCCTTTGGCTTGCTCACCGTCGCTGGGGGTCGTTTGGCCCAGGCGGGTGAGATCAGCACGGGCGAGTTGGTGACCTTCCTGTTGATTTCAACACGGATGACGATGCCGTTGTTCATCTTCGGCATCCTCGTCAACCAACTTCAGCGCGGTGAAGCGGCCGCACGCCGCGTCTTTGCCGCCGTGGATCTTGAGCCGACGATCGTCGATGAACCGGGCGCTGAACCCTTGGTCGGGGGCATTCAATCCGTCGAGTTCCGCAACGTCACGTTCGCCTATCCCGGCACGTCACAACCGGTGCTTTCTCGCATCTCGTTCAAGGTCGAGGCAGGTGCTTTCCTCGGC
>Ga0075481_10000898_pt1 | contig 11529 bp, 10 predicted proteins | sample DEB08_DNA_11_FD_76337 | JGI IMG/M metagenome (GOLD analysis project Ga0075481, IMG submission 76337) | Aqueous microbial communities from the Delaware River and Bay under freshwater to marine salinity gradient to study organic matter... | ecosystem: Environmental > Aquatic > Marine > Coastal ... | reverse complement strand
CTTCAAAAATTACCTGGATTTCAGTATTGTACTGAAGAACAAGGGGAGGTCATTTACAAAAGAGTGAAACACCTTTTTGCTGTTTATGCAGCTGGTGATCGTTCCCACGTGCAGTGGGACGAATCCAAACAAGTGGTACGTGCTTTTCCTAATTCTTACAGAGAAATCATGGGACTTACTAAGCCTCAGCGCAGCTGGTTGCCTAAACTTATTTAGTGCGCGTTGATTGGAAATACGCGGTCCCACTGATCGGATGAAAACCACGCTTGACGACCGTCACTGAGGCCTATATAAAACCAATCCTCTGTCGCCCGCACTAGGCGGCCGGCGCTTCCTTCGCTCAACAGTAAAATCCTTGTGCCATTGGCATCGGGTGCACTGTAGCCGTAACTGTTATTGCTGACCACAATAACCTTATCGCTCTGGGGCATGCTGGTTTGTGCGGTGAGTACGAGCACCAGCCCTATGCTGCTTAGGGCAAGTGGCGCACGCCAACTCCATGCCGGAGTTTTAAACTTCCGGAGCACGAGCAGGAGCAGAGCGGCTATTAAGAAAAGTCCAGCAAGCAAGCCCCAATGTTCAGGTGGAAGAATTTCTCTGAATTGTGATCCAATCCAGTGAAGCAATGGATCGTTCGGTGCGGGTAAGGCATCGGTAAGTCGCGTGTTGAGCCATTGAAGGTTATGAATGGTTTCCTCATTTCCAGGTTCAAACAAAAGAGACCGTTCAAACCACAATCGTGCCTCTCCGAACTCACCAAGTCTTGTGTAGCAATTCCCTATGTTGTAGTACAATGCCGGGTCGGAATGACCTTGTTCGGCTAAGGATTCAAAAAGTGTGCGTGCCGACTCAAATTGGCCGTCGGCATACAATGTGCTGGCACTATCACTTAACGTGTTTACAGTTGCTCCCATAGTGCATTAAATTCGTTCAACCATTCGTCATTCGAGACCATCGTGTTCGGCGCATAAAGTGCCAATTGTAACTGTTCAACTAGTGCATTTATCCTACCGCCTGAGGCAGTACCAAAGGCTTCGTTTAAAACGGTCAAACTGATGTTTTCTTTGGCAATTCCTTTGCGGACCAGCGCTTCTTCGAGGGCGTTTAACATTTTACCGACCGCCTCGGGGTCGTTCGTTTTCCATGCCGTATTGATTGCTTTTTTCATCGCAGCATGCATCGCTTCTGGAGATGCGCTCCTTGACTTTATAGAAACGAGCTGAAGCAACCATCCCAATACTATACCGCCCAGTAACACCCAAATCCAAAGCAGTGATTTCCCGTGTTCTGTATTGCTCTCATCCACTTCTTGTAGGTACCGGATGTCGTTATCTATAGTATTGACTTCCCGTTGAATTTTTGGCGAGGTACCGTCATTGTTAGGCTCGGCCTCTACTAATGCATCGCCAGTTACGGTAAGGGTGGTTTCTTCGAGCGTAATGGTTTCGTAAGCCTCTTTTTTCGTGTTAAAAAAGGTCCATTCCATCTGAGGCAGGATGAATTGACCTTTAAACTGAGGCACCAACAAATATTCAAATTCCTTAAACCCACGAACTCCCCGTTCGCTGTAGCGAATCTTTTCATTGAATTTTGGATCATAAAGGTCGAAGCCCTGCGGCGGAATCAACTCAGGGACACTGATTGTATTGAAATTCCCTGCGCCCTCAATGCGCAGTTTTAGCGTAATGGATTCGTCTCCGTTGACCGAAGTCCGGCTTACTTCACGAACCAATTTCAATTCACCCACAGCCCCCGAAAATCCGCTGGGTTGTGGGGTAGGAAGTGGTTTGATTTTCACTGCTGGAATTTTGGCGGTGGCAACTTCTTGTTCCCAGCGCATAAGTGGCATGTTAAAGAAATCTCGTTGGCCGGTTGGCTTCTGAACGGTGCCCGTGATCTTGAGTTCTTGACCGCCTAATGTTCCTGGTTTGTTGGGTATGATTAATCGTTTGTCAAAGTCTAAAACAGTTGCAATTTTACCTCCTATGCGTTCTCTTCTAGACTGCTGTTCAAACTCTAATTGTTGTTGCAATACGTTTTCAAAATTGGGCGCTTGAAGCATATTTAAATCCCGGACCTGCTCAAAGAGTGTAGCGGAAAACAATAAAACGATGGGTTCACCAACATAGACGGCCTTTTTTGAACTCAATATTTCAACTTCAAAGCCTGCGGATTTTGGGACCGATTGTGAGCGTTCCTTTCTCACACCTGCCTTAACCTCAATAGTTAACCTATTGCTCTGAAATTCCTTGCCTTTTATTTTGAGCGTGGCCGGGTCAATGGTAAAGGTTCCTTCTTCTTGTGCAACCAACTGGTAGGTAAGCTCCCGTGAGAAACTCATTGACCCATTGATGATTTGTGTCTGTTGCGAACTGTACGGGCCGCTGACCACAATAAAGTGCTCAAAACTGGGTGGAATGAGGTCGCCGCCACGTGCGTTGCAACTGAAGGTAACCCGAAACGGTTCGTCCAGGCCGACCGAAGTCCTAGAACTCCGCGCGGTCAGCTGTACTTCTTGGGCGACGAGGCTCGTTGCCAGAAATATAAAGGCCCAAAGCCAATGGTATTTACCAATCTTTTTCTCCACTCTTTTTCTTTCCTTTCGCTTTTTTAGCGGTCATTTTTTCTGCCGTTTTCTCTTCCGCACGTTGTACCGCTTCCAGCAAACCTTTGATCTGCTCTGGGGTCATCTTAGCCTTAGCTTCACCACCCTCTTTCGGCTCATTTTTTTCACTACCACCGTCTTCATCCTTCGGTTCGCCTTGGTCGTTTTGTTGCTCGTCTTGCGGGTCACCCTGATCGCTCTCGCCTTGTTGGTCGTCTTGTGGTTCGTCCTTCTTACTTTCGTCGTCCTCAGGGTTCTCTTCCTGCTTTTGGTCTTGATCGTTTTTAGGATCTTCTTTATCCTCTTTCTCTTCTTGTTCCTGGTCTTGCTCCTCCTCCTGCTCCTCCTGGTTTTCCTGCTGCTGTTGTTTTAGTTTTTCCAAAGCGCGATTGAGGTTATACATTGCATCGTTTTGCAATGGATTTTTACGCAAGCTTTCTGCATAGGCACCCACAGCTTCTTGGTATTTTTCAGCAGCCATGAAGGCGTTACCAGCATTGTACAACGCATTACTTTTCGTCCCAGGGTCTTCGGTATTTTGGGCCGATTTTAACAATACACTTGCCGCCTGCTCTGCTTCGCCCGCCGCCATTAAAGTACTGCCTAAATTGTACAATGGCTCGAAGGCATCTGGTTCAGCGGTAGCGGCTTCTGCAAAGGCTTGCGCAGCACCACTGAGATCACCTCCTTCAAATTTCTCATTTCCCTCTCGTATACGCTTCCCGTAATCGTGTTTAGTCCAATCTTCTGTATTTCCCACCACCAAGCTATCTGCCTCCTGTGCATGCATTGCGGGACTATATACCAGAACGAAAACAACCAACAAGCTTGCTTTCACGCGCCTTCCCGTGTGCGCGGGTAGCAAAAGATAGAGTGCTAGAAAGAATAGCGCAGGGAACAGGAACCATTGGAATTGGCTCTCGTAATTTAATGCGACCTCCTCATTGATATCAGCCTTATCTCCACCCGCAATAAAATCCTGGATGGCCTTTAAAGTTGATTCAGTATTGTTTCCATCTATGACTGTTGCATCCAACGAACTTCCAATACTGCTGAGTTTTTCTATATCGCGTTTGGTGATGACGACCTCCCCGTTTTTATCCTTCTTGAAAGTTGTGCCGCGGGAAGTGCGGCTTATGGGGATGGGGCCACCAGAGGTGGTGCCGAGGGCAACGAGCATGGTTTGAACAGGCAGTGCGGGGTCCGCACTGCCCGCGGTCAAATCTTCATGATCTTCTCCGTCCGTAAGTACGATAACGAACCGTCCGGCAGGAGAGGCGGGATTGAAATAATCGGTGGCATACGCTAATGCGGCTGCGAGGTTCGTTCCTTGCGACGGCACGGCATCTGGACTTGCGGCACGTAAGGCCATTTTCGCGGCGGCATAATCCGTAGTAATAGGAAGGGCGGGGTAGGCGCTGCCGGCATAGGCGATGATGCCCACGCGGTCGCCGCCTAATTGGTCCACAGTTCTGGAAATAAGGAGCTTGGCTTTTTCTAAACGCGAAGGCGTAAGGTCTTCTGCGAGCATGGAGCGGCTAACATCGAGCGCAAATACTACATCGGCACCTTGGCGCTTTACTTGCGTCGTCTGTCCGCTCATTTGCAGGTTCGCCAAACTGATGCATAGGAAGGCCACTGCCACTGCCAAGAAGGTATAACGGGTATAAAAACGCGCTTTACTCAAAGCTGCTGAAGCGTGTTGTGAACGGTCACTTAAACCTAATATGCGCCAGACTTTGTGACGCCAGCGCTGGAAGAATACGGCTGAAATTATCACCACTAGAAGCAGGAGCGGTGCGGCATAGAGCCATTCAGTATGTTGCCATTTAAACTCCATTAGAAGGCGGTTTTTAAAAGCACAAAATTCAACAATAACTCAAGCGCAATACAGGCTAAGGCCAAATAGAGAAATATGGAGAAGTGTTCGGTGTAGCGGTAAAATTCAAAGCCTTCAATCTCGCTTTTTTCCAACTGATCAATACTGTTGTAAATCTGCGCCAAGCGCTCGTTATCGGTGGCACGGAAGTATTGTCCTCCAGTGATATCAGCAATACGCTTGAGTAAGTCCTCGTCAATAGTTACGGGTCTGGGTTGGTAAATTAAATTCCCTCGCGGGTCTTTCATGACAGGTGTTGAGGCCATTCCATTGGTTCCCAGCCCTATGGTGTAGACTTTGATGTTTAGACTGGCGGCTAATTCAGCGGCTTGCACCGGATCTACCAATCCGCCGTTGTTCTCACCATCGGTGAGTAGGATAATGACTTTGCTCTTTGCGGTGCTCTCCACCAATCGGTTCACTGCGGTACTTAATCCCATACCAATAGCTGTACCTCCTTCAAGCATTTCATGATGAAGAGTGCTTATTTGTTGGCTGAGCAAACTTTGATCCGTTGTTAATGGTACAGGGCTGTACGCTTCTCCTGCATAAATGACAAGACCAAGGCGGTCCATAGTACGTTGCGCTACAAAATCTGTCGCAACCGTTTTAAGGGCCTCTAAACGATTGGGCTTAAGATCGCGTGCCAGCATGGAGGTACTTATATCCAGCGCCATCATTAGGTCAATTCCCAGGTTTTGGCTAGGCTGCTGAAACATTTGACTGCTTTGTGGGCGTGCTAATGCGGTGAAAACAAAGGCCAATGCCAACCAACTGAGTCCGCTACTTGCTGCGCGAACGGTGCCCAGAGAACTGGCCGGCAGCTGCTGGTTAGAGCTGAAGGTGTAGGCATTGAAGCGGCTTCTGCGCCTGAGGTAGAGTCCTATCCAACCCAGCGGGAGGACAAGCAGACCCAAGAGCCATAGCGGTTGTGCAAAATCCCAATTAAACATCTTGCACTGGTTTAAAATCCATAATGAGCGCGGTTGCTTTGTCTAGACAATCGCGGTGTACCGCAACGTCCCAGCTTCCCTTCGCGAATTTCACATAGTCCGCTCTTGTTAAGATGAACTGGTAGGATTCAATCTGCGACGCAGTCCATTTTTGATCGAGCATAAGCACGCTTTCCGAAGTCGTTTGCTCCGCCAAAGGCAGGCCTGTACGGTGGGTTAAATAAGTGCGGACGACGTCGCCTAATGCCACATAAAATCCTTTCATATCACGTTCCCACAAGGCATCAGCGCGAAGGGCTTTGATAGCCTGCATCGCCTCTTGGTAATAATCTCGTTCCGGTTCCGGCGCCGCCACTGGCTGCTCTTGAGGTTTTTTAGCATAGCGCCAAACAAGGTAACCGATCAATAAAAGTGCAACACCCGCCGCGATCCAGTACCAATACGCTTCGAGCCACCAAACAAAATTAAAGGGGACTGCCGCTAATGGACGTGCCGCTTCCTTTTCTAGGCCTTCTTCTTGGGGTAAGAATCGAGCTTGCACTGTATCGGGAGGAACCGTATAGACGCCATTAGGACTTACAGCGGAAAGCGCCGGTAGCACCAATGCGCCCGTATCCACAAGGAGGTAGGTCAGGGTTGCCGTGCGGACAAAATCCGTGGAGTCGAACGTTGTCGAAACCAATAGAAAAGCACTGGTGCTGTCCGGAGGCAAAAGTTCCCAGCCATTTTCAGCGGGCCATTCTACTTTTTGTACGATTAAACCGCCCACGATTTGTGCGTTGGTATCCAATCGTGCATTCAGTATGGTGGGATCGGACTTTACGTTTTCTTGCGCGAATGCATTACTCAAACAAAGGAAACTGAGAAGTATTAGCAACAGTTGTCTCATCGCGCTTTGTTCTTTAAAAATTGAAGCAATGGCGGAACGAAATCTTGACGATCGTCCAGCGAGATGTAACCGGCTCCTGCGCTACGCGAGAAATTTTTAAGGAATTGGTTGTATTGTTCGTGTCTTTGAGCAAGTGCCTCCCGGAATTTATGCCCGTCTGAACGAACCCATTGTACCGCGCCAGTTTCAGAATCGGCTAAGGGTACGAGACCAATTTTAGGTAATGCCACTTCTTTATGGTTATAGGTATTCACGGCACACAAATCAAAACGCTTCGCTGCGATTTTAAAGTTGCGGTCCGGTGCACTGTCGAGGTAATCACTCAACACAAACACAATACTGTGTCGTTTTTGCACCTTTAGCAAATGCGCCAAAGCCATTTCTACATCTGTGCCTGCCGCAGTAGCTTCTGTTTCAAGAATGCTTTTGATGATGCGCATAACGTGGAGCTTCCCTTTTTTAGGCGGGATGACTTTCTCAACTTTTCCACTGAATAAAATGAGTCCAATTTTATCGTTGTTGCCCATCGCACTAAAGGCCAAAGTCGCAGCGATTTCAGTAATCATGTCGCGTTTGGAGCGCTCGTCCGTACCGAAATTGGTTGAACCACTGATGTCAATCACCAAGAAGAGCGTCAATTCGCGTTCCTCTTCAAAGACTTTGATGTACGGACTCCGTTTGCGAGCAGTAACGTTCCAATCAATGCTGCGTACGTCGTCGCCACTTTGGTACGGACGCACTTCTGCGAAGCTCATACCGCGTCCCTTAAATGAACTTTGGTATTCGCCAGAAAAGAGCTGGTCGCTCAAACGGCGTGTCTTGATTTCAATACGCCGAACTTTCTGCAAGAGTGCTACAGCATCCACGTTTTACGGTACCATTAAGGTGTTTAGAATTTCAGTAACGATGTTCTCTGTGCTCAATTCTTCCGCTTCCGCCTCATAAGTAAGGCCAATTCTATGGCGTAACACCGCAGGCGCAACTGCACGTACATCATCCGGCGTCACAAAGCCCCTGTGACGCAAGAAGGCGTGACATTTAGCTGCTTTTGCCAATGCGATAGAGCCGCGCGGTGAAGCACCAAAGCTGATCTTGTTGCGCAAGGCGCCTAGTTGATAATTTTGAGGTTCGCGAGTGGCGAAAACGATATCGAGAATGTAGTTTTCTATTTTTTCGTCCATGTAAATGCGCTCAATAAAACCTCGTGCCCGAACGATTTGCTCTAAACTAACAACGGCACTGAGCTTTTCCATGGCACCGCTCATTTGCTTGCGCATAATGTCGAGCTCATCCTCTTTAGTGGGGTAGCCCAACGTCACTTTCAAAAGGAATCGGTCCATTTGTGCTTCAGGAAGTGGATAGGTTCCTTCTTGCTCCACCGGATTTTGTGTAGCCATAACCAGGAACGGCTTTGGCAGCGGGTAACTTTCTTCTCCAATGGTCACCTGGCGTTCTTGCATCGCTTCGAGCAGCGCACTTTGAACCTTTGCCGGCGCCCGATTAATTTCATCCGCCAAGACGAAATTGCTAAAGATGGGTCCCTGTTTGGTGTCGAACGCGTGTTCTTTCATGTTGTAAATCTGCGTGCCTATGACATCCGACGGCAACAAATCGGGCGTAAACTGCACTCTAGAAAAACTTCCGCCCAAGGTTTTACTCAAACTATTTATGGCAAGCGTTTTTGCAAGTCCAGGTACCCCTTCAAGAAGGATGTGTCCGTTGGCGAGCAGCCCAATCAATAGGCCTTCTACCATGCCGTTCTGTCCTACAATGACCTTGCGTAATTCACTTTGAATGAGATCGATAATCGCGCTCTCATTTTTAATTTCTTCGTTTAATGCGACAATATCTGGTGCACCTTCCATAGGTTGTGTTTTTTAATGCGGTTCAAAAGAATAAAAAGCTGCTAAATACAGCCGTTAAAAGAGGGTTAAAATCGAGCGTCATTAGACTATTCGCTCAATTTCAATAATGTATCATCAACAATCCCGTAATACGTTCCGGCTACTTTGAGCGCGTGCTGTCCTGTAAAGGTTCCAAAAGCAGGTAAAACACAGATCCAGTCGTTCAAATAGAACGCCTTAATGCGCACGCGCGAACGACCTTTTCCGCGCAGAGCAACGCCGGGGTGTAGGTGGCCGCAAATGAGAAAAACCTCTTGTGCGAGTGCTGGAAAGTCGCGTTGTGCCGTGGTTTGTGAGAATGGCGTATTGGTATCAAAGTTAGCTCCCGGAGGCTCGTGTAAGAAATGTAGTTTTTCTAAGGTCCATTCCGGTACTATGGCGAGTTGTTGCCATTCGGGCAAGTCAAAATCGTGGTTGCCTTTGACCAGAACGAAAGTATGGCCGTCGTAGGCATCTAAGAGGGTTTTCAGCGATTGGGTTTCTTTGTTTTGAAGGCCGTGAAAAACGTCGCCTAAGAATACTACCGTAGCTTGTGGATGCGCTTCAAAGGCACGGGCCAATTGCTTCAAGTTTTGTTCATGTAGCCCTTGTGGAGTGGCAATTCCAGCTTTTCTAAACACGCCGGATTTCCCCAGATGTACATCTGCAATAAGTAAGGTATTGTGTTCAGGTAAAAATGCAGAACCGTCGCTGTTCAGGCGAAGGAGTGAGCCACCGAAGTGTACCTCTGTTGTTTGCATCCTTACTTAAAAACGCTGCGTTGGAAAACAAATAGCAATCCCACCCCGGTGGAAATAGAGACATCTGCGATGTTGAAGATGGGACGGAAAAAAGTGAAGAATTGGCCGCCCCAGATAGGGAACCATTGCGGCAGTTCACCGGCATACAAGGGGAAGTATAGCATATCTACAACACGACCCTGAAGTATTGGAGCATACCCGCCGGATTCCGGAAGAAATGTAGCTACTTTTCCTAGAGAATCGGAGAAGATCGCACCATAATAAAGAGAGTCTAATACGTTGCCTATGGCGCCAGCAAGGATGAGGCTGATGCCCCAAGTCGCCACATTTGTCGCGCCACTTTTAATGGTATTTCGCAACCACCAAATGATTCCACCTATGGCGATAATTCTGAAAATAGTCAGTGCTAGTTTTCCAGCAACACCGCCCCATTCAAGCCCAAAGGCCATGCCTGGATTTTCTGTAAAATGAATGTAAAACCAGGAGGTGATTTCGTGACTTTGCCCCAAGTACATGGTGGACTTCACCCACAATTTGGTCGCTTGATCAACAAAGAGCACCCCTAAGACTATGAGTAATGCTTTTCTCAACGCTGGTTAAGTTTCGCTTCCATGCTTAGGGTGGCATGCGGAACCAACTTTAGTCGTTCTGCATCTATCAGCTTACCCGTAACACGACAAATGCCGTAGGTTTTATTTTCGATACGAACCAACGCGTTTTTTAAGTCGCGAATGAATTTTTCTTGACGCGTAGCGAGCTGTGAATTGCGCTCATTACTCATTACAGAAGAACCTTCCTCAAACGATTTGAATTGTGGCGAGGTGTCGTCTGTGCCGTTGTTTTTATCGTTAGCAAATTGCTCACGTAGAAGGTCTAAATCTTGCTCAGCCTTCTCGATTTTTTTTACAATGATTGCTTTAAACTCGGCGAGTTCTGCATCACTGTATTTTGTTTTATTTTCTTCAGCCATAGTTTCTTACGTTTAAAATGTTAGGCCTTCGGGTTTAAGAGGGATCGAAAATAAACTATTTCTTGAAAATAGAAACATTAATTTTTTCACCTTCAATTTCAACGCTTTCACCTGCATTACTGCCAAAGGTGACGTTATCCGCAAGTACCTCGTCTTTAATATACATCATAAATGGTTCAATGCCTAAACGAAGGGAATCGGATCCTTCAATACGCACCTCAATTCTATCGGTCACCTCTAGTCCGCTAGATTTTCTCAAATTCTGTAGGCGATTCACCATTTCACGTGCCAAACCTTCGTTCCGCAATTCATCCGTGAGTGCGGCATCGAGAGCAACGGTCAATCCATCACCAGTAGCAACCAACATGCCGGGTATGTCTTCGGTAACTACTTCGGCATCAATCAAATCAACGCGCACTGTTTGGCCTTGATCTTCGAATTCCACAAAACCCTGGGTTTCAAAGGCATCAACCGCGGATGGGTCCATCGCTTGAAAATACGTCTTCACGGCCTTCATGTGCCGTCCCACCTTTGGGCCTAGCGCTTTAAAATTAGGCTTCACCTTTTTTACAAATACACCCGCATCCGGGGTGATGACTTCAAGCGCCTTTACATTCACCTCTGCGAGCAGGATGGATTGAATGCTTTCGAGCAAGTCTTTATCTCCATCATTAAGTGCCGGTACCAAAACGCGAGCAAGCGGCTGCCGTACTTTAATATTCTCCTTCTTACGAATAGAGAGGACCATGGAAGTTAATTGGCGGGCAAGATTAATTTTCTTCTCTAATGGTGCATTAATTGTTGGTGCGTCTACAGTAGGGAAGTTGGTGAGGTGAACGCTAGTTTCTCCTGATTTTGCCACTCCTGCATAGAGGTCAGTATACAATTGGTCCGCATAGAAAGGTGCCAGCGGCGCCATTAATCTACTTAACGTTTCCAAACAGGTCCAAAGCGTCTGATAGGCACTAATCTTATCCGACTCATAAGCCCCTTTCCAGAAACGGCGACGGCCTAAACGAACGTACCAATTCGAGAGTTTCTCCGTAGTAAATTCTTGTATGGGACGGAACGCACGAGTCGGTTCAAAAGCCTCCATACCGTCTTCCACTTTTGCAATGAGGCTGTGGAGTTCTGATAAAATCCATTGGTCCATTTCTGGACGCTCTTTCAGTGGAATTTCCGCTTCTTCATAGCAGAAACCATCCACATTCGCATAAAGCGCGAAGAATGCATACGTATTGTGCAAGGTGCCAAAGAACTTTCTGCGTACTTCCTGCAGGCCTTCCATATCGAAGCGGAGGTTGTCCCAAGGCGCGGCATTCGTCAATAAATACCAGCGCAATGCATCCGCTCCATATTCGTCCATCGTGGTGAACGGATCAACGGCATTGCCTAAACGTTTTGACATCTTCATTCCGTTCTTGTCTAGGACAAGCCCGTTGGAGATGACATTTTTATAAGCGACACTATCAAAGACCATGGATGAAATGGCATGTAGGGTAAAGAACCAGCCCCGGGTTTGGTCAACCCCTTCTGCGATGAAATTTGCAGGGAAGGCTCCACCGCCCTCCACTTTATCTTTATTCTCA
>Ga0075481_10000892_pt1 | contig 11547 bp, 14 predicted proteins | sample DEB08_DNA_11_FD_76337 | JGI IMG/M metagenome (GOLD analysis project Ga0075481, IMG submission 76337) | Aqueous microbial communities from the Delaware River and Bay under freshwater to marine salinity gradient to study organic matter... | ecosystem: Environmental > Aquatic > Marine > Coastal ... | reverse complement strand
TATGCCATTTTTAATCCTCCTTTTTATCTGATTTAAATGACTATGATGCCGCTCAGGCATCAAGTTGCAAGTATTTAGTGGTAAAGTTGGTAAATTATGTGATAAGATTACAAATTATCCAGTTTTAGTTCGGTTTCCACCACCACAGACAACGAAACTGACTTATTATTAATTCCAACACTGTCTCCCATGTCTCTTATTGCTGTTTGCAGTGTGGCCGCTGTCCAACCAGGTCTTTCCATGGTGATGTCTATCCTGCCTGATGCGGCATTATCAATACGTTGGTATAATATTGTACCTCTTTGCAAAATTGTTCTAATCAAATTATGAACAGTTTCGTCATAATCTAATTCCGTTCTGATATCCAATACCGAACTGTCAGACTGAATCAAAGTTATATGAAAGAACTTTACATCAGCGCCTGCAAAATTGTCAGTGCTTCCGATAGCGTCGGTTACTTTAAAATTATTTGGTGTTGCCATACACCCATATTTATCCTACCCGTCTACGTGAAATCTCTGCAAACATTTTGGACAATCACAAACATCGCAGTTTTCACAGTTCTTGCAACTGCCGTTACAGTGAGGCCTGCACGAACATCTATAGCATTTACTTTTTTCTTGCTCTGTCATGTATTGATTGTAGTAGTTTGACGAATGTATATCCACCTTTAACAATGTCGTCGATCATTTTCACCACAGGTGCGTATGCCTGCATCACTGGGGCCGGCACTGCTTTGCCCTGTCTAATCATGTCCGCCGCCACCTTGGCACGTCTCACATTAGAGGCACCTACCAAAACCCGGTACCCTGTTACCTCGTCAGGAGTGAGGTCTGCTCCAGGAACTGTTCTTTCTGCGTCGATCACATTGTCTAATTCAAGTTTTTGCTTGTCGGCAAACTCCTGTGTTTTCTTCTGTAGGTCGGTGCCCGACAACTTGGCCTTGAGTGCCTGCAACAATCTTGTGGTGGTCACTTGTTTTCGCTTTCCGTCAAGTCCGGCGTAGTCGCTAATTGCCCTCCGCAGATTCTTGTAGTCCATGTTGCCTATACCCAGGGCAGACTCCAAATTTGTGAGAAAGGAATAACTGTTCTTAAAGTCTCTTAGATATCTTCTAATGGCTAACACAGGCACAGATTGCCTCTGCCTCAACGCCATTGCGGCGTTTTTGTTTGCCAACTTTTTGGTAATTTCTGGATCTCCCGCAACCACCGCCAGCATGTTGTGGAGGTCGTTGGACGTAGATCGCACCCGGTCAAATGTGCCTTGGGCCAATGTGTTCGTAGCGTAGGATTTCACAAAACCTTTGGTCTGTGCAAAATTCTTCAGCAGTGTGAGTGCGAGGAAGGCTAGATATATACGCTCGGTTATCTCCTGGAAAGTGTATCTTTGTAGGTCGTTTTGGCGTCTTATCACTCTACCTTCAGATACATACTTTAAAAATGGTGTTAACATACAGGTATTTATAGAGCTCATGCAGAGAAATCTTTTTCTTACAGATTTAATGACAACCGGAGATCATAGGATTTATGATGAATTTCTTAATATGGCGACACCTAGCAACCAAAAAATAGAAATATGCAATACTTTTTTCGCTTTGCATTTGTACGAATTAGAAAAATATGACAGAAAGTTTGCTATAATTGATAGGAAATTAAACAGCCTGATAACAGCACAGGAGTATAAAAACGAATTAGAAAGAAGAATTGCCTTATTACATGCTCAAGGTTTTAAATTTATAATCGCAACCCCATGGGAATCTAAAGAGAATATACAAAAAGGAAATGTTTATCCAAGGGTGGATGATTTGAAATGCGATGCTTTTGAGTGGTCAGGCGGTACAACATGGTTTTGGAGTCTTATGTATATAAAACATAGAAATAATGATTTTCAATTCAACCATAAATCAAAATCAAAAGATTTTCTTTATTTGAATAAGTTTCCTAGGCACCACAGAAAGTCACTATATGATAAACTACAAAAAAATGGATTGCTAGAAAACAGTGTTCATAGTTTTTTAGGACTTGATCATCCCGTGCGAATAGAAGAAAAATACGAACTTCCGTGGGTTGATGCAAAAAATTATCCAAAGTACGGAATGGATCAAGATTTGTATGAATTGCCATATAATGATAGTGCTATCAGCATTGTGTCGGAAACCAATGACAACGACTACGATGTCTTTATGACTGAGAAGATTTGGAAACCTATTATTGCCCAACACATATTTGTGGTACACGGAAATTACCTTTACCTACAAAAATTGCGAGAAATGGGATTCAAAACTTTTGGAAATTGGTTCAGTGAATCTTATGACCTAGAAAGAAACGGTAATGAGAAAATTGGAAAAATTGTTGATCTCTGTAAAGATCTAAAACAAAAAAATTATCAGGATTTATATCTACAGACACAATCTCTTAGACAACACAATTACAATAATTTTTTCAATAAAGAAAAATTAAGTTTAGAAATTAACAAGACAGTAGATCTATTTTTTGAATTTGCTGATCGCAGTTAGGTTTCTTCTTGAGAATCCCAGTCTATCAACTAACTTGACAGCATTACCCGACTTGTCTACTGCAACAAATCCCTCTGGCTCCGTGACAACCAATCCTCCGTCCGTCTGTTGAAATGACCCTATGGCCTGAGCCTGGTTCATCTTCTTGAGAACGAATGCCTTCATGGTCTGCACAGCCTTATAGAACATCAGCATGGCCTGTAATGGTTTCTTGGCCCTGTTAAGGAACACAGGCATCTGTTTCATCTTGTCCTGTCTCAGGGCAAGTGCCCGTTGTGCCTTTAGTCCTGATATCTGTTTTTGCATCCTGTCGTTATAGAACTTCCGAAATCCTAATAAAAATTTGTTGACATCACTTGGCAACTGGCCTTGCTTGACCATCGCGTTGATGTACATCTGGAACATAGGTACAAAGTCTTGGTTCTGGCCTAACACACTGGATAGATTCCGTGGTACACCATTTAAAAGTGTTTCCAACTTCTCTATCCCGTTGTAGAATTTTTTTGTCTCATCGTCTGTGAACTTGGCACTACCTGACACATCCTTGTATGTTGCATTGTCAAAAAACACATCATTGCTTTTGTTGAATGAACCCACATCTGCGCCACCCTGTGCGTTCATGTCTGCTAGAGCATCACCCACATAAGTCGTGTGGAATATGATTCCCACTTTGGCCCTGTCTATCTGTCGACCTAAGTCGGATTGTTCTGGCACCGCGTATGTGATGGTGTTGGGTGTGAATGTGAGGTTGGGCTTGCCGTCTATGTTCTTTCTTGTGATATCCTCGTCCGTGAATAGTAGGTCTCCCTGGTACACGCCTGTCATGCCCAGTTTCTTCAAGTGTACGAGACACTTCAATAGTTTCTGTCCTAGGTCATCTGTGCCGTGGTTGTTAGCAATATCTTTCTTTGTGTAATTAATTTTTGCATTTTTGGCGAACACTGATTTAGTACCCACAAAAAACTTTCCATTGTCTGGATTAGTCCCACACACCACGGCAGGAGCACCGTCCCATTTTACAGACACACTCATGGCCTCAGAGCTGGTACCTTTTAATGTCAACAGCAGTCCCCTGAAGTATTCTACAACTGCTTTGCCACCTTCGTAGCCGTCGGTGATCACAATGTCTTCTATGTGTTCCAGATGTGTTCTCTTGAATTCGTTTAATATATCTTCTATAAGCATGTTGATATTTATTTGGTTAACCCAAAGTGGCTTTCCGCCTGTTGTCTATTCAAATTGTTTTGTTTTCCATACAGTGCAAGAGCAAGGCCTTTGTGAACATCATCTTCTAGATTTAAGGGTGTTTCTATATTGTTTTTGACATCCTGCCAATAACCTAGTATATTTGATTGGCTGATTAACCAATTGTCATGTTCTTCCACAGTATAGTTGTACCCTATCTTTTTGAATTCGTCTACCGTGGCCTGCGAACTTTCATACATTACGGACCAATTAAACACTTTGGTAATTTCTGGTATTATTTTGATTTCAGCAAAGTTATCATCAAACAGTTTGTACAGCCATTCTGCCACAGCAGATGCTATGGGTATTTTGCTGTTGTTTTTCCAAAGGTCAGTTTGCCATTCAATCCAAGAATCTCTCCAACCATATTTTAATACAGGATTCCAAGGCATTGGTTCAGTGTTTTTATGGAACCAGTTCAGCAGTAATAACTCTCTGTATTTGTCTATATTATTTCGTATGACTGTATCGTCTTCTGTAATCATATCTTTAATATCGTTATATTCCTCAGTAACTATAATTTTAGTGTTGTCAGTTTTTTCTGAGATACTTAAAATGTTTATAATTTCATGTTCATCTGAATGCGTACCTTTATCGTGATATGTTGTCATTCCATCTAGATTGGTACCTAGAAGTTTCAAACAGATGTAACTGTTGTTTCCGCCTGATGGTGCTATAAAATATATCATGATATGTAGTCTTCTCTGTCTCCTTCACGTACAAGATCCAAAGAACAACAGTGCAATCCACCGTCCCAAAAGTATCTGTGTCTCAATGGTACTATGATAGGTTCTACTTTGTGTTTCTTCATGAAGTCAAACACTTCCTTGTTGTAAGATGATACTAATATACATTCTTCAGATACTCCTAATGTGTTTATATCAAACACTGTTTCTGCAACATATCCAACCCAATGGTCGCACCAATCATTGATGAATTTATGTAATTGGGGATTGTCTTGTTCACCGTCTATCCACCATCTACCATTTACTAAATTTTTCTCCTGCATCCATTTCGAGTTGCTTAGAAGTACCGATCCCTGTTCACCTAGTTCTAGTCTATCCCATTTGTCCAATAGGTCTTTTTCCTGTTGGGGAGACCTTCCCACTCTCATGAATGCTCCTGGCTTGATAAAACTTATGATGCCATCTGTGTGTCCTACTTCATCTGTTTGTATGATTTCATATCCCAGTTGTTTCCATTTGTCAATGATGTGATCGAACATGGGCCTGTCTGGATGCACATCACCTTTTTCTCCATCAGCAGGCATGATTATGTGTTTGCCCAACTTTACACTATTTGCACCTGAGATAAGTTCATGTCCTTCAAATGATGCTCCGCCCGGGCCATACACTTCATTAAACAAATCAACAAGGCAGTCTTCATGCACGATATCTTTCATGTAATCATATACTTGGTGGGTGTTCTGCTGATAACATTTGTTGCCCAGTGTGAGGAACACGTCGCGTGGTTGTAATGGAACATGTGGTATTTGTTGCTTATTACCAAGAATACTACGATCTAAAGGTTCGGGTTGATGTACTTCCACTCCCAATCCTTCCAATACTCTTTTGAATTCCTGCAGATCCTCGTTGGTCTCTTTAAGTATCTTCTGCATGGGTCCTTTTATTTTTTCTTCGGTTATCCAGTCAAACGTATCTTCGGCCAACACTTGTCCTATTGCCACTACCTTGAGTTTTTGGAATGGCGAGTGTGTTGATATCTTAACCGAAGTAGTCTTCTCTGTTTCCATCTCTTACCAAATCTAGTGTGATACAATGAAGGCCACCATCCCAGAAGTACCTGTGCCTTAATGGTGTGATAATAGGTTCTACTTTATGCTTCTTTAGGAAATCAAATACTCTTTTACTTTCATGCGTACACATGATCGCTTCTTCACTGATCGAAAGCATGTTTAAATCAAAAAGAGTTTCTGATATGTTACCTGTCCATTCTGTGAACCAAGTGTTCACGTATTGAGATAGTCGTTCATTAGTTTCTTCTCCCGGTATCCACCATCGATTGGGTTTGTATTTTATTTTGGCCCATTCGGGCGGATCTAAGGGAATGTCATCCAGATAGAGCACGTCCCACCCTGGAAAAGTTTCTTTATAGTTTTGTATTCCGTGTAATGAAATTAATGCTCCGGGTTTTAACACGCTGAGCACTCCGTCGGTGTGTCCAACTTCCTGAGTTTCTACAACTTCATAACCTTGAGATGTCCACAACTTCCTGACAAGATCCCTCATCAGTCCGTCCACCAGTTTAGGGATAACAATCCGTTTGCCGATCTTGTAACAAAAGGCACCGCTTATCAGTCCTTTGGCCATGCTGTTGTATTCGGCCGGAACAAAAGTTCTACCATCTTTATAAGTTTCCTCAAATAGGTTTACATAATCATTCTTATCTATGTAATCAAAGATGTAGTCATAAAAATTTTGTGTGGTGTTTGAGTACAATTTATCTCCCAATGTAAGGAACACGTCGCGTGGTTGTAATGGTGGGAAGTGGAAAGCCTCGCCATTTGTGAACTGCTGTTCCGCATTTGCCTTTATTGGCTCCGGCTGTACAACGGTCACGCCCAATTTTTTAAGAGTGTCCTTCATGTTTTCTAGATCCTCTATGGTCTCCTCAAGGATCTTCGACAGTGGATCTTTGATTTTTGGATCTTTTATCCAATGAAAATAATCTATATCAAACGTTTGACCTAAAAGCACAGACTTCAAAGGTTGGAATGACGTGTGCGTCGATATCTTTATTTTTTCTGACATCAATCCTCTTGATAATCTCCGTCACGGATCTTCAGCACATTTGTTTTTAGGTCTTTGTTTTCTTTTATCCTTGCCACGCCTTTGCTGAATTTACTTGCGTCCATGTTTTTAAGAGCAGAGTTGAATTTTTTTTCTAGTTTAAATGCTGTGTCCTGATCAAAGTTCTCCCTGATGTAATACATCAGTCTTATGGCACTTTCTAATATGTGCGATGCTCTGCTTTCGACCACTTCTTCCTTGTCTCTTTTCAAGGGCATCGAACTTAATTCTTCTAATAGACTTCTAGTATGTTTTTGCATTGTAGGTATTTACTTCTTATTGTAACACAATTCTAGCATAAGTCTACTTAAGATTTTGATTTATGTACCTTATAAGGTACTTTTCTAGCTCATTGTACTGTTCAGGCGCATGATGGAATGCAAATTCTGGCGTTTTATCTCTGAGGTTACTTGGCATGGTATCTCTCATGAACTTATTACCACAAAATTTCCAGATATCTATGATTCTTTTATTTTTTGATATGAAGTCGATCTTTTGGAATCCTTTGTAACCTGTTATATGCTTTTTGTCGAATCCGTTGCACATGTCCCACATAAGATACGGAATATTTTGTTGCTCGAGGAACCCCGCCAGCATTATGATGTCTGTAAACATTCTATCCCAGTAGGTCTTGATGGTTGGAATTATTTTGTAATAATCATCCACTAACTTTTTCAAATCGTCGAGTCGAACATCATGAAGTTTGTATTGATCTGAAAGATGATTTGAAGTTTGTAAAGGTATCCAACTGCCATCGATCATGTCCTCGTCTAGATTAAGAGCCAACTCCCACCTGTGTGAAAAGGTAATTGGTATCAAAACCATAGCAGGTGCTTGATTTTGTGCTAGCCATTCAATTGTGCTTCTATAGGTCCGTTGGAAACTAGTACCCAGTTTTGATATGTTCTCGAGATTGTCACAACCTAGGTCCGCAATAAAGTTTTTTGTCGGTTTCCAACACTGTCCAAAACTGCAACCGTTTATCAGTAATGTTTTCATTTTGCCTTACGGTACACAAAATATTTACGTTTATTGCTGTCGTCTCTTATATCCAGCACTTTTAGATCAAACATCTCCGCCAGTTCGATTATGAATGGCACATTCCATGCATAGAATTCTATCCATTTCGCTTCAGGGTTGTCGTGTTGTAAACCCGGATTCACCCTGAAAAACATCATGCCACCATCCTCTAGCATGTTAACACATTTTGATACTTCTGCTATAATCTTATTACGGCCACCAAAGTTGATGGAACCCAACGCAAGTATGATGTCAAACTTATGCTGTGGTTTGTAACTCATCAAATCCACTTGGTAGTCTGCGTTACTGTTGTAAGGATCAATGCCTGTTAAATTGTTTATCTTGCCTCGGAACTCATTGTATCCACACCCCACGTCGAGGACTGATCTCGGATTCAACTCGTTGACTTGACCAATAAGTGATAGTCCTGAATACTTCCACTTCTTCATGTCGGCTTGCCAATGCTTTGCGAAATATTTGTGCAGGCATAGGGTATCTATTTCGTTTGTGTAGTCTACTAGATTATCATATTTGTTGTTCACTTCCACATCAAACAGCCCTTTGATCAACTGTTGTGTGATTTTAGAAACATCATTGTCTGTTTTGTTGACAAGTTCTGCAAAGATTTTTCTATTCATATAGATATACCTTGATATCTTTTTGTTCGTAGTTCTGCAGTCTGCCGCCAGTGGCAGGGAATTCGATACCTAGACTCCTACATAGATCTACATTATCTTTTGGTGAGGAGATCCGGTTTGAGTTGTCTTTGACAAACCGCATTATGTCTCTGTTTTCTGTTTGGATGTGTTCCCACATCAGGTCAAGATTTACAAAATGTTGGTAGTTGGGATATGTGATGTTGAACTCTCCACAAAGTTTCCACCATTCCAGACATTCATAGTCGTTTCTGTAAACCATGATGATCGGGTACCCTAGGTTTTTTAGGGTGTCTAATTGATGTGCGAAAGTGTGTGATTTTATAATTCTTTTTCCTAAACCAGAGAATGGTTTATCCCAGTCCTCGATCTTGCAGTCAAATTCCATACCTGGATCCCAATACGCACCTGTGTGCATGAGTTGTTTCCTCCCCGGTGTGTCGGCATCGTGCCAGTAAGTCCTTTCATCGGTGTAGTCTGTCTGATCTACATCTGGGGATCTGTGTATATTTTTGAACACACTGCTCCACTTAGAACCAGGAGCACCTGTCATTAGTATGTACATGAATTGATTTTACTATTCTTCGGTATGAATGTCAAGAGTGTGTTTGGAATCTTTTGTGGTATTTTCTATGAAGTCCCAAGTCTTGTCTGTGGTCCTTCCGGTGTATTGTAAAATATATCTAGTGTCCCAACCCATGTTTGCTGTGCCATGTGGAAAGTCTTGCCAATGCCAACTAATCACATCACCTGCTTTCCAGTGTGTGTGAACTGCCGTGCCTTGATGCCAGATCTGTCCCATGCTCCAGTCGTTAAGGAAAATAACAAATCTGTGAACCTTCTTTGGATCTACATCATAATCTAGTTCGTCAAAACTATTCTGTCTGTCCAGTCTTGCGGCGAAGTTGTCCATGTGCATGTGAAGAAGTTGTCCGCATACCTGACTGTGTAGTTTCAGTTCATAGTCATAAAGGCCTAACAATCCTTCTGCGAGTGCGACTGCTTTTGGATCAGTGAACATGTTTGCTCTGCCATATATCTTTCCTTCTGGGTCACCTCCGGATCTCACGATGTCATATACCTCTTGATCGATACCGTAATTCTCTCCAACACTCTTGTTCCGTGTTGCCCAATGCACAGCGTTGTCCAATGCTTTGTCACCATAGGTGTTTATGAAGTAGTCACAGTCCATGTCGATGTTGCCGTGAAACATCAATACATCTTCTATGTTGTCTTTCTTGCTCCAGTCGAAATGATACGCACCTCTCTCCAGTGCTCTTTTCTTTTCGTAGTCCCAACGGCTCTTACCGTACTCCAGTTTCTTGCCAGTCTTGAGAGCATTGACTTCTGTGTGTGCCTTCAGATTCTTAATGGCCTGATCAGAGTCCTGCAGGTCCTCGTCAATTTTCTTTAATACATTCTTTGCATAATCTTTGCTGTGTTCCATACTGATATTTAAGCCGTAAAAAAAGGGCGATAAAAAATATACCGCCCTTAATAATTTAAATTATTATGCGTACACTTCCATCAACTTCGCACTTTCTTCGAGTGTTCCAGTTTTAGAAGATGTGATTGCAAATAAGTCTTTTCTGAACTCGTTGATTACTGCATTGATCTCATCTTGAGCTTCTTGTGTGACACAAAGTTTCTCAAGTTCCATTCTACCGATGGTAGCGTGGAAAGTTTCGTCTTTTGCAATTTTGGCATATCTAGAAGATATAAACGGGTCTTTGATGCATTTGGCCATCATAGCCCAGTTTCTTGCCGCTCTGCCTTCCGCTAGTAATTGGTATAATCCTAACATTAGTGGATTGCTGTTGCAGTTGTACTTTTTGATCATTGCCGCACCTTTTTGGTGTAATCTCTCTGCGTGGCTTTCTACTGCCTCTTGCATGTCGATCTCTTCACCTTTTAGATACTCAACAACTTCTTTCACAAATTGAAAGTGCTTCGCTTCGTCGTGTGCTTGTTTCGAAAGAAGAATCAATTTCTTAGGATCAGTGCCGGCTGGAAGTGCCGCGATCTCTCTAGAAATTTCTTCCATGTTCATTCTTTCGTTAACCATACGACCAGTGAAGTTGTCTACCAACTCGTCCTTGTCTGTAACGTTTTCATAGTAATGCTTGATCTGTAACTCAGACGCTCTGAAGAGTGCCTCATTCTCAGACTCAAGTTTTGCTACGAAATCTTTTGATGTTAACATATGTTTCTCCTACCTTATAAAGTAAAGATATTTATGGCAAATATAAAAAGATTAAATAATGGTAAAATGAAAATCTTAATAAGTCAGATTGAGCACCTCAGACCTCCTAGATATTGGCCAGCAGATACCTTAGAACGGTCTTATTACGATTTCTTTCGAGGACATGAGCTGATTCCTGTTCCTAACCTCATTAAAGTACCAGATATTGATTATGACTGCTTGATATTGACAGGCGGGCCTGATAGCATGGCAAGGAATCAAACAGAGAATTTGCTGTATCAAGATGCTGTTGAAAAAGGAAAACCTATTGTGGGCATATGCCATGGAGCATTTGTTATAAACGATATAAGCAAAGGTGTGAATGGTCATGTTGATGGTCATGTTGATGCTGACATCAAAATTATGTTGGAAGGCGCAGAGCACACAGTAAGGTGCTATCACTCACAAGCGATAGAGAAGTTAGGCAAAGGTTTTGAGGCCATTGCACATGACAATGAGGGGAGCATAGAAGCCTTCAAACATGTGTCAAAAGCAATCTATGGAATTATATGGCACCCGGAAAGAATGGATGTGCCTGTTCTACCTACCGAAGTAAAGAAATTATTTGATTAGTTTTCTACGATAAAGCCAAACGTATCTGTGAGGCCACTCTCTAGACTTGAGGGTTCCTGTGGTATTGTATTCTATTTCAACACGCTCCACAGTGAAGTCCATCAGCCTCGCATAGTAGTCTATCTCTTTGGTACCCCATTGGAACCATTTGAGTCCTTGGTCATTCTTGTAACCACCCGGAGCACCCCTCATGTATAATCGTCCACCCGGCTTCAACCATGATTTAAGTTTGATCAACATGTTCGCTATGTCGTCATGATTGCCCCAGTTCACAGATCCCAGTGCCAGCACAACGTCGGCACATTCCGGTTTGAAAGGTGCGTCCCAGTGTCCACAGACCAAGTCCGCTTCTTTCTCGAACACAGGATCATATCCTATGAGATTTTTGATCTTGCCTTTGAGGAAATTTATTCCACACCCTGCGTCAATTACCAGGCTTGGTTTGAGGGCGTTGATCTCGTCTACAAGATTCTTGCCCGAGTG
>Ga0075481_10000890_pt1 | contig 11552 bp, 15 predicted proteins | sample DEB08_DNA_11_FD_76337 | JGI IMG/M metagenome (GOLD analysis project Ga0075481, IMG submission 76337) | Aqueous microbial communities from the Delaware River and Bay under freshwater to marine salinity gradient to study organic matter... | ecosystem: Environmental > Aquatic > Marine > Coastal ... | reverse complement strand
GATTTAAGTTTTATAGAAGGAACAGAGATAGATGCTAATGAACCAACAGCATTTACAAGTGATTATACTACCAGCTACAGCGACATTGTCGAAACAATTATTTTTTGGGCACAGAAGCCTAGTATACGACAAATTGAATTTAGATGGAAATTAACTTCTTTTGTAAAGAGCGAATTAGAAAGGATAAATCCTAATCTAGATCCATCTAGGATAACGTTCTAAATTTTCGTAAAATTTTTCAGGATGTATTTCCCATACAGTTTGATCTGTGTGTCTATAATGCACATCTTTGATTTTTGAAACAACTCCAACCTTGGCTAAAGTTGGAAAATATATAGAGTGTACTAATCTTTGGCTTGCTTCTTTACTAGCATTAGATGTAGCAAAACATCTGCCTCTACCATTTACCCATTCTAAGCATTGTGGTAATAAAAATTGATCATTTAAATTTTGATGCTCTGCACACAACCTATGTGCTTTAACTAATCCATTGTGTGGCCTTGCTTCCCCAAACGTGCATACACGAGTTAAAATACGATATCCTCCCGGCATAACGTCATCAAAAGAATGTGCTGCTACACTGCCTATAGCCTTTTCGTCTTGATATAAGATCCAAGCATTCCATTCTCTTTCATTTCTAAAACAATCTATCATTCGTTGTTGATTAGCATTGTTTACAAATCCGCGGCGAGCTGCTTCAGCATAAAAATCTGTTAAATCTAAATCCGGAGACCATTCTACAAGTTTAAACATAATTTTCAATTTCTGTTATATTATCACGATCGATTAACAATACCAATACGACCCACGGAAAGTCTGTATTGTTATAACCTTTATGTTCTTTATATGCTGCTTCAAATCCTACACTTGTATTTTCATATAAACATATGTTCCAGTCTTCTATAGTAAAACAAATATCTTTCAGCTGATTAGATGCTGCTAAGACCCCTGACGTTATGAATATGAATTCTTCACTGCCGTCATCTATGTGTTTGGGTACAATAGATTGTGGTTGTATTACTGAGTAAATAGCCCTGTTTAAATTAGGAATTTTTCCAAGCAGATTACCTTCGGTTTGAAAATGTTTGTTTATGTAACCGTCGTTGCGACAAATATCTACGGTCATCATTTGCGCCCCATCTTCTGTTAAAAAAAGTATATCTGCACGATTTACTTTCTTAATATAATCATAACCTTTATCTGCTAAACTTTTTATAATTGCATCTAAATTAAATTCTTCTTTAAAATTTTTAATGTTAAGAGTAGACATTTTTTGCTGCCTCCATTACATCATCTCGAAAATTAGTTTTAAAACTTTCAAATGCTAGAAGTTGTATGTCTTTATGCGGAACATAACTGTCAACGTCTATGCCTGCTGCCTCCATTTTAGGAAACAGGTCTGCTTGTCTATCTTCGCTAATATGGCTCATTACACTACGTAGACTTATGTTGCTATCTTCGTCGTTGTATGTAAAAAAATAGTTCATACTTTTTAACTTACCATCAACAATAAAATAACTTGAAGGATGCAAACTATATTTGTAAAGTCCGATGTCTCTATGGGCTTGTAAGATTTCAATCATTTGTTCTTCCCAATCAGGTAAAACATGACTGTAGTCATTACCGGTGCAACCTGCTAGTTCCCACATATCCGGACCGTCTATAATTAAATAAACTTTTCTTTCGTTATAATCAATAGCAAATTCGGGTACGTGTTGCGGATATTCTTTAGCCATTATATTAAGAAATTTTACTTCTCTTTCAAATTTTTCATCCATTAAGATTGGATCAACAACTTGATTGTGGCCTCCGTGATATCCTTCATCGTTATAATACCACTGGCAAAAAACTTTTTTATCTTTACTTATTAGACTAGTATAAATTAAATTATTGCGACATAGACCTTTGTCTGGTACATTGTTATAATAATATTCGTATTGTGCGTCCATACAATTACTTACCAAATAAATATGTGTATGATAAAAGGTATTGGCGGGAAACCATATATAGATCTAGATCCGCACCTAGACACCCAAGCATTTAAAAATCTACATCCAGAAATTTGTCGAGGCTTTGCACTAGCAAGAGACTATGCAAAAGAAGGTACATGGATGGCACCAGGTTTTGAATGGGACGACTCAAGTTATATATTGAATTGGAAACCTATATACAAAGCATGGAACGAATATCAAGCACTAGACGATAACGACCCTATTAAGATTGAAGGCAATAAAATCCTACCCGCAGACTTTAGCGACTACAAACAACGTAACATTTTTACTCGCTATCTAAAAGACACACTAGGAGCAAACGATCCTTACGTGTATTACTTTTTATGGAATGAAGGTGACTGGAACGAGCGTAATGCAGAACGACAAAAAACAGAAGAGTCAAAGTTTTTTCCAGGTGTAGTTGAATGGGTAGAAAACTTACAAACACAAGGCATTATAGATCGTATAGGCAGAGTAATATTTTTTCATTGTGACCATAATGGCCGGGCATTTGAACATAGAGATTTAGATGCTAACAATGGTGTACATGACGATAAACAGTATAGTCCGCATAATAACGAATTCATACACATACGTTTCCGTACAAAAAGAGGATTCTATATTTGGGATCCTGAAACACAAAATAAATTTTATCTAAACTGTAACGCAGCGTTCTGGAACGATCAAGACTGGCACGGTGGAGAAGAGTCTAAAGAAACTGAATACGGTTTGAGAATTGATTGTAAATTTTCAGATAATTTCCGTAAGCAGTTAGGTATAGATCATCTGGAAACTTATTAATGAAGTATAGGGGCAATACAAAATTTGTTTCTGATGAAACAATACAAAAAATTTTAACAACAGATGGGCAAGCCAGGCCTCGAGACTGGACTCCGGTAAATGAAATCGAAGAGCAAGAATATACTCGTTATGCCGAAGCCGGTTACGATTTAAATGCAGTTAATTGGTGGGTATACGAAAAACAAGATTTAGATATTGATATTGTTTTGCCCTGGGCTACTAATATACATTGGTGGATAACAAAATTAACACCAGGACAGTTTATGCCTATGCATACTGATCCGCACACTCATGACAAAAAATGTAGACGCTATTGGATACCTTTACAAGATTATGTCCCTGGACATATATTTTTATACGATAGTGAATTAGTTGCTGACTATATTGCTAATGATATATTTGAATATTATGATGCTCAAGATCTTCACGGCGCCGCAAATATATCACACACTCCACGACTAGTTTTACAAATTACAGAATACTACTAATACCTGCATCGGCCTTCATAGTAAAATTAATTTTTACGTCAGGCATTTTTTCTAATCTTTCTAATAATCTATTTTGTGCTTTAAGCCTGTGTTCTAAAGAATATTTTGCTGCTGTGCCTTCGTAGCAAAAAATGTTTGATAAGTTTATAAGTGTTTTTAAGTCAGGATTTATGTAGTATATAATAGATAACTCTTCTAGTAAGTTAGTGTGGACAAAGGTATATTCAATACCATCTTTGCGAGGACAGGTTGCCCGCCAATAATCTAAAGCCTTTTTATTGTAGTCATAAAAGACTACACGACCCGAATCTATTAAATCTAAGTACAATGTACCGCTAGCTGGAAGTACAATTTGCTCGTATTTTTCTGTAATGCCAGTAGTCCATTCTGTATTATCGGTATGCACAAACTCAAATTTACAATAATCAAATTTATAATCAATGTGTTCTTTTTGTTTGTAAAAGTCTTTTTCGCTTTCAGGATAGTAATGGCGTTTATTGTTGCGGATATCGTCGCCAAAAACTAATACCAGATAATCATTTTCAAACGCCAATTTAAGCAGATTCCATCCGTGACACCGATTATTATATGTAACAAGTTTCGTTCCTTTTGTCACAGTTATAGGCGTGTATTCGTCGTGTATATTGCTTGTACTGCGGTTAGGTTCTAGTTGGGTATGTACTATATCTTTTTCTAAAACGCCTACTGTAGGGCGTTGTAGTGCGTTGTAGACGCCAATATTTACTACATAACACTGGTGATGTAACTCATAGTAAGCATCATGCATTGTTCTATCCAAAATATGCCCTGCTATAAAAAAGTCTTTTTTGAGCAATTCTTCTAAGGCATTAAAAAACTCAAAACCATTAATAAATTCAGTTCCTGGACTCATTACAACAGCATAATCGGTTGTTACCTGACTTAATAGTGTATCTTCGTCTACACCAAATAATACTTTATACCCCTTTGTGTACAGATTGGAAATAGTAAAATTGCAAATATTTTTTATAGTAGATTTGATCTCATTATTTGCATATGTTTCGATATCATCTACAATACAAAATGTTACTCTATTCTCCATATTGTTTCCTGTAACTTCTTGCAATTAATTTGACAAAGTCGTTTTTTCGACTACCTGGAATACCGTGTGCAATTAAATGTATTCTAGGTTTATTTGAGTTATTAACAAAACTGTGAACATTGCGTATGTTAATGATAAATGCTTTGCCCTCTTTAAATGGGACAGTTCCGTGACCTTCAAGAGTCATATAGCATTCGTCGGGGTGTATAATTGCAATGTTGATTGGCACACCAAACTCTAGCATATCTAAATTTTCTTCACCTGGTAAACGTCCTGGAGCATCACTGTGTGGACTAATACGTCCGCCTGGTTCTAGTTGCATAAAACGTATACGTCTGTAACTCTCATACGGAAACTCTTCCCAAAAACTTTTGATATTAGGAGTATGTTCGCTTATACTTGTCCATTTGTAAGGTACTTCACTTTCGTCAGTCCAATCACCGTAGTTCGTCCAAGCACCAGTTTTGTCTACATCAATTCCATGAATACAACTACTGTTCCATCCGGGATGTTCGCTTCCTCTATGATCGAAGAATTGTGCAGCACTAGTTTCTTTTTTCCATGCGTTTAGGTCAAATTGAATGTCTAATTCCAGCCATCCGAAGTCTGATTTATTTAACAACCAATCGGCTATTTCGTAATCTGTACCATCCATATAAGTAATTATCTTAAAAAATGGCTGATAAGTACATATATGAAACAATGTGCAGCCTTCTGGAACCACACTAATTTACGCAGTGGGGATAGGATTTTTCCTTGTTGTAGATTTAAAAAGCCAATTCAAAAATTTGATGGCAACTTGTCTGCGGTCTTAGAAAGCAACGAGTATGAAAATTTGCGCAATAGCGATGTAAGTACCTTGCCTGAATGCTCAAAATGTATGCACGAGGAAGCCAACGGTAAGGAAAGTCTGCGGCAGCAGTTTAATAAACAGTATAATACAGAAAAGATACAACTGCAATATTTTGAAGTTGGGTTTGACAATATGTGTGATCTAGCTTGTGACGGGTGTTGGAAAGAATGGAGCCATACCTGGGCATTAAAAGACAATCCGCATTTATCTCCTAAGCAGGCTATTGTAAGTACTACTGAAATAGACGAAGTTCCTGATAGTGTGAACAAAGTTTTATTTTTAGGAGGAGAGCCGTTAATAACAAATAGGCATAGAAAATTTTTACAAAAAGTAAAAAATTTAAAACAATTAGAAGTAATTTATAATACAAATGGTATGCACAAGTTACATCAGGACGATATTGCAATATTAAAAAAATGTAAATCAGTAAAATTTATTGTAAGTATTGACGGATATAATAAAATAAACGAAGCAGTTAGATCAAACAGTGTTTGGAATACAATACTAGAAACATTGGATCAAATTAAAGAATTCGAAATAGTTATACACACTACAATACATAAAAACAATTGGCACGGATTGCCTGCACTTGAAAGTTGGATAACAAAAAATAATTTTAATTGGACAACCAACGTTTTAACTTATCCAGAAAAACTTAATGTTGTTAATTTAGATAATGACGATAAAACAGTGTTTTTAACCATGCTTGATACTTATAATATACCTAACTCAAAATATATAAAGGAGCATTTAAATGTTGGATAAAAGTTCAATACCTGTAACTTGGGATGATGAGTGGAAGTTGTTTGATTGGAAAGAAACTTTCATGACTGACGAAGTGCCAAAAAATGACATTTGGGACACTCCTGCAACACGTAAAAAGTTAGAACTAGAAGAAATGTATGCTAAGATGAATATTTCTAGCGAATGCACTAAACACTACATGAGTATTCGTCCGCCGCTTACAGAAGGCTTACAAGCAGTCTTAGATGCATATAAATTAATAGATCATAACTATAATTTTTTAAAAGTTACAGCCGCACACAATGTAATAAAACATTACGACAGTTATGCAACTTTTATAAAATTTAATAAAATACCTGAAAAAGATCATGGTAATATAAAACGGACTATTGTTATGATGACAGATTGGAGTTTTGGCCAAGTGCTTCAGGTAGAAGATAAAATAGAAACACATTGGAAAATTGGTGATACATTTACTTGGAAAGGTAATGCCTGGCACGGTTTAGGAAACTTTGGTTTTGAAGATTGTGTTGTAATGCAGATAACATGGCTATGAGCGGATACGAATACGATAAAAGAAATATGATGTTTGGCCACAGCTCTGCTGTTCATGACAGTGAAGTAATTGAAAGTATGAAACTATTTTCTCCTAACACTTATGATTTACTACAACAAGATAGTAATGAATATATAAATGTCTTTACAAATTGGTTAACAAGTTCCACGAACAATAAATTAATAGGCATAGAAGAATTTCCTTATGCAGTTTATTCAAACGGAACTACAGAAGGTTTTGAAAAATTTTATTGGAATAATCAAAACAAAAGATTTAGATGTTTTAAAGGTGAATACTTATATCATAAACTTGCATGGAGAGATTGGGACTGGGCATTTATCGAAGACGACGATCTTCGTCCAGGAGATGCGGTAGTAATAAGTTTGCCTTTTGCTGATACAGGTTGTAAACACAAAAATCACGATTATGTTCTAAATGTGTGTAATGCAATGAATATTCCTGTTTTAATTGATGCCTGTTATTTTGGTATAAGCAAAGGTATAGAATATAATTTTACACACAAATGTATTACTGATATTACTTTTAGTTTAAGTAAAGTTTTTCCTGTTGCTCACGCAAGAATAGGGTTGCGTCTAACAAGAGTAGACACGGATGATTTATTATTTGTTTATCATAAACATTCTTACAATAATAGATTAGGAGCAGAGTTAGGAAAGTTTTTGATGCAAAATTTTAATAGTGATTTTATCTATAACAAATATAGAAATAAACAAAAGTCTTTTTGTGACATATTAAAAGTAAAACCTAGTGACACTGTTATATTTGGGTTAGGCGACGAAACATGGAGCCAATATAATAGAGGCACAGAAACTAACAGATTAGGTTTACAGAATTTTTTGCATAAATCAGTTGAAGAATTTAAAACAACTTATGAAACATAAAGTAAAATACCTACAGTTTTATATTGGTAATGTTTGCAATCTAGCCTGCCCTAATTGTGCAAGTTATAATAATTTTGCATTTAAAAACCAATTTAGTTGGCACAACAATAAATTAGCCGCAGAACAATGGTCTACTATCTTAGATCCTTATGAAATTGGTATTATTGGAGGCGAGCCATTTACGAATCCAGATTTAGATAATTGGGTTAAAGGTTTGCTAGAGTTATTTCAACCAATTGACTTTAGAATTACAACCAATGGAACTTATCTAAGACGAGATATAGATAAAGTTTTAGAATATACTAAACTAGGTGTAAACATTGAAATAAGTTCTCATTCTGACAAACATTATCTAGAACATAATAATTTTATTAGTCAACATTATCCATATCCAGTACAAGAAGATGATTGTGTAACTTACACAAACGGTGATAAAGGTTTTATTGAAATTAGAAATGCTACTGAATTTTTTAATATCAGTTTAAAAAATATAGATAATGGCGTATTTTATATGCATGATAGCAATCCGATTACAGCACATTCCAGTTGTCCTGTATCAGACTGTCACTACATTGTTGAAGGTAATCTTTATCAATGTGTTGTTACAGCAACCGGTCCTTTGTTTGCAGAACAATTTAATGTTGATACTAAAAGCAAGGACTTACTTAGTAGAGTTAAAAGTATTTCTCCTTTTGATTCACAAGATAAAATAGATAATTTTTTAAACAATATTGAAACACCTTGTGAACAATGTGCATTGTGTCCAGAGAAAATAAAAATAGAAAAATTTGAATTACCAAACAAAAAAATAAAAATATGAATTACATTGAACCAACATGGAATATAAAAGATGTTATTGATCTCAACATTGAACAGGTGCCAAAACCTGATATTGGGTTTGATGTAGTAAATGGAACAAATGTAGACAAATATCAGGGAATTATTTCAGCAGGTGTATATAGAGGCTTACCTAATTTTTTTGATAAAACAATATTTGAAAAAGAGTTTAATTGGATAAAGAATAAAGGCTATGCCGTGCATAGAATGATTCCAGGTACAATTTTGCCGCTACATAGAGACAATTATTCCTATTACGCTACTAATAATAACATAACGGATCTAAACAACATTATTAGAGTAGTGTTGTTTTTAGACGACCATAAATTAGGTCATATTCTACAAATTGAAGGACTTAGTTTTGCCAATTGGAGTGCAGGAAATTATGTTTTTTGGCAAGGTAAAAAAGCTCATATGGCAGCTAATTTTGGCAATGAAGATAGATATACTCTCCAAATTACAGGCATACTATAAAAATCTACTGTAAATACTACATTAATTGGAGTAGAAATGATTAAATCACACAACGACTGGGACCAACTAGAAGAAATAATTGTTGGCACAGCAGATTATGCAACCTTACCTACAATGAACAAAAGTGTACAAGCATTTAGTTATGCCGAATATACTTTAGAAGAATTAAAAAGTCTCGAAGGACCTCATGAACAGCGTATTAGAGACGAAGCAAATGAAGACTTAGATATTTTATCAAAGACTTTAACAGAATTAGGTGTAAAGGTTCATAGGCCAAAAAGTATTAATCATGAGATAAAATTTAGTAGTCCTGATTGGGAAACAACCGGGTGGTATACATTTTGTCCAAGAGATTTATTATTACCATTAAACGAATTAGTTTTAGAAGCAGCAAGCCCGGGTCGTTGCAGGCAATATGAAACTAGAGCATACTACGATTATTTGTATCAACAAGTAGAAGAAGGTGTAGAATGGATAAAAGCACCTACGCCTATTTTGTTAGACGACTTGTATCAAGTAGAGGATCTGAAACAACCTACAGTAAAAAATAACGAAATTATTTGGGAAGCACCGAATGTAGTACGTTTAGGTAAAGATTTATTATATCAAGTTAGCAACACTGGTACACTTAAAGGTTATCAGTGGATGAAAAATATTGTCGAAAAACGTGGATATAAATTACATCTTGCTGAAGGCTTTTATTTCTTTGCACACTTTGATAGCACAGTTATTCCTTTGCGTCCTGGATTAGTTATGCTAAATGCTGAACGTTTAAACGAAAATCATTATCCGCAGATATTTAAAGATTGGGACAAAATTTGGGTAACAGCAGATATGATGTATACGGCTCCAACTGAATTGCCTGGAGGCATCCCGCCTTGCTCACCTTGGATAGGCATGAATATGTTAAGTGTTAATCCAGAACTAGTAATTATTGATCAAGACCAAAATGAATTAAGACGTGTGTTAAGCAAATACGGAATAGATACTATACCATTACCTCAACGTCATGCAAGAACAATGAGTGGTGGTTTCCATTGTCAAACACTAGATGTAAAACGTAAAGGTGAATTAGAAGGATATTTTTAATGCTTTTTTATAATGAATTCGATTGGCCAGATTGGGAAAATTATACTGATGGTATAAAAAATTTTTTACACGATAAAAATTTTAAGTATTTTGACGGCTCAATAGAAGAAAATAACTTCATTGCTGTAATGGATATAGAAACTATTAAACACTATTGTCAAGATCTAATAGAGTTTTTCCAAAAAAAAAATTTAACAGTATCCTGTATTATGTTGCATAGTTCTTGCAACACAGAAGAACCTATGGTTAGCACAGGAGAACCTCCAACTAGTATCCACACAGATCAAGTTCCATTGTTGGATAAATTTTATTATTCTCATTATGCAATTAATGTACCAATACAAAATGTAGACGAAGCATATCTTGCATACTACGAAACAACTAGTTTAGATGAAGATTCGTTTGCAGAAAATAATATCAAAGAAATAAGTAGGATAAATTACACTACTCCTTTAGTTGTAAGAATAGATAAACCCCACGCTGTATATAATACAACTAATAAAAGCCGCATTGCTGCTAGTATTAGATTTTTAGAATCTTTAGAAAATTTTTTATAGGAAAAAAATATGTCGTTAACAGAAACACAAACTTATTGGGATAACTGCACATTAGATTACAATTTAGAAAAATTTAATTGGCCTAAATGGGCATTAAGCGTTATTCAAGAAGTTGCACCGCACATACAAGAATTAGAAACTTTGCACGAAGTGTTGTCGCCTAATGAAATAGTAAAAGTAAGTCAGCACGTTCAAAATGCTTGTAGTCGAAAAGAATTTATGGAATTGTTTGATCAGTTTGTAGCTGAATATATACCACAGCGCATTGCTAATAAAAAGTATATGATTCAAAGACAAGGAACTTTAAGAGTAGTTATTCCTAACCAAGAAAAAGTAGGAAGAAGGTTAGCATTTCATCAGGGTATTTTTGTAGGTAATGGCAGAGGATGTAGAACTATATGGACACCTTTTACCGAAGCTAAAGGAACAAATACAATGCAAATACTAGATCTTGATATAAGTCGAGAAATTACAAAAAAAGTATTAAAAGAAAAATGGGATCTAGAAAAGTTTGAAGATGAGTGTTTGAAATATGCAAAACCAGTAGAATTAAAACCAGGACAAAGTCATTTGTTTTTTCAAGAACACTTGCATGGTAATGTAAACAATACAGAAAATTATACTAGAGTAAGTATGGATATGCGTATTCTAGTTGAAGGTGAAGAATGGGGCAGAAGATATCCTGGCGGGTTTATGAGATTACCAGGTGACTATGAAGTTACTAAAGTACAAGATTATACTGGTAAAAGTTTTATCACGTATGCCGGCTGGAACAGCACATTTAGTAAAGACATTCCATTACCTATGCAACGTGCAATTATAGAACCTTACTGTGAAAAAAATAAAATTTCTTACACTAGTTATGAATTTGAAAATGAACACATGGATTGGCAACCTGGACTAGAATATTACATTAATAAATGTCCAGACGGTATTGTGTTGTGTAGTATGTATAGTTTAACAGATGATATAGGCAGACGTAGCGAATTATTACAATTAGCACTAGATAAAGGTGTAGAATTGCATTTTGCTAACGAACTTATAAGTTTAAAAACCAAAGAGGATTTAGATAGAATTGAAACATATCTAAATTTTGCAGTGCCAAAGCAAGGTGCTTATGTCTGGGAAGTATAAAGGTAAATGTATTAATTTTGAACTATGGTATACTGATGAGGACGA
>Ga0075481_10000887_pt1 | contig 11556 bp, 18 predicted proteins | sample DEB08_DNA_11_FD_76337 | JGI IMG/M metagenome (GOLD analysis project Ga0075481, IMG submission 76337) | Aqueous microbial communities from the Delaware River and Bay under freshwater to marine salinity gradient to study organic matter... | ecosystem: Environmental > Aquatic > Marine > Coastal ... | reverse complement strand
TAAAACCCATAAACGATAACAAGGCTTACTATTTTAAGAAAGCACACGCACTAAGTTATGCTATGGTTGTTATCGTACATATGAACCTCATATGTGAACAATTAGGATATTAACATGGATGAAAATAGATTTGTAAAAGAAATTAATGATATAGGATTTACAGTTCATCAAGATGCATTTGACAGAGACTGCATTGAAGAACTTAATCAATATGCAAGTACCTTTGCACCCGAGCGTGGACATACAAAAGATTTAAAATGGTACGGGTGGAATCAAATACAAGAACAAGTTGCAGAAGGTAAAGATCCACACAAAGAAATTGATTGGGCATACTTTTGGACAGATGAACCACGAGGCAATCATTTTATTGACAACGTTATTAAAGCTGAACTGGGTAAGTGTGCAGATGCTGCATTTGGAGAAAACAATTGGGAATGGTATATGTGTGATTTTATTTCACTATACCCAGGTATGAACTTTATTAGACCACACATTGATACACCTTATAGATTCAAAGAGTTTAAGTATACAGAAGGTTTACTAGGTTTACAATTTATGGTAATGTTGTGTGACTTTACTCCCGACAATGGTGCTACAGGATATGTGCCAGGTACACACAAATACATCTATGACTATTATCAAAATATGTATGCTGATAAAAGTCATTTTGATTTATTCTTTATGGACAATTACAAACAACACCTGGCACCGGCTGGAAGTTTTGTGTGCTGGCATCCGCGAGTCATGCACAGTAGTATGCCCAATCACAGTGATAGCATCAGAAGAGGTTTGTTATTACATGCGGCAGAAAAAACTACAGCTAGAAGGTTGCGCACAGTCGATCCTCAAAAGAATCACATCTTGCGTACAAGCTGAATATTTCTTCTTTTGACTCGTTTTTGCATTATGTTGCTCAAACTAATACACGGGCCGTGTAGTATTTCAAAATCTTTAATACTAAAGGTAATTAGACACACACGATATTTTTCAAATGCTTGTTTGAATATAATGTTAATGGGAATCATTCTATTGGTTCCCCACCACCATTCTTCACCAAGTTCTAAAAAATCTTGTCTGTCTACGAGTTCTTTGATGTTTTCATAATTGTACATGCTAACTAAATTGTTGTCCATGTTTTGAATTATACCCACATACTCGTTACCTCCGTATTTGACCAGTGTCAAAAAAGGAAATTTATCTAACAAATCTTGATATTTCTTTGGTACGTTGTTCATTATAATTACTTATTCAAATAAATAGTAGTGGAGAATATACACATGTATCAAGCAACAATATATCAATATAACCAAAGATCTGAGATTCTTATCCCAGAACGCAGAGGCACTACATATTATGGCCCGGATAATCACAAGCCGTTGGTTGTTTATAGAGGTCTCAACATTGACATTGACTTTTTTGTAAAAGACACAGACAATAAAAGACAAGCCATACACAATAAAACATATGTTGCAACTATTGTTGATAGAGCAAACGGTGCTCAAGTTCTTCAAAAGAATATGAATCCCATCGACTATGATGCAGGTAAGTTGGTTCTCCAGTTGGATCACGAAGAAACATTCCTATTGGATGCTAAACTACATGATCTCATAGTTACTTATAACATCACTGACCAGGCTGGAAATTATGGCGGTACCAGTGATCGCAACATGCGTCTTACGTTTGTAGTAGATGTTAAAGATCAAAGTCTACTCAATATAACAGACAGTAGCACAGTTGCAACATTCAATATAGACGGTGATGATAGGGTTGGCAGTAAAATGGCTGGACCAGCACAAAATTCAAACAAGCAAGGATTGCAAACTGCGGTGGTACACATGACAAACTACACAGGCGTGTACAAGTTTCAAGCCACACTAAGCATACAGCCAACTGAAGTTGATTACTTTGATGTGCCAAGTCAAAGCTATACAGTGAGTGCAAAAACTGGATTGGTTTATCATAACTTTTATGGAAACTATCAGTTTGTAAGATTGGTTCATACACCAGATTCTAATAACGCAGGAACACTTGACAAAGTCGTTTATAGAAGCTAATATTAAAACATGATAGTATTGGACTTTATTCGTCAGCACATGCCGTATGGCTGGAAGCAAACACCTAGTGGGTGGATCAGTGGTAATTGTCCTATGTGTCACACTCGCGGTCACAGTGCTGACAAGCGTGGGCGTGGCGGTATTATGTTCCATGATGACAAGTTCCAATACAACTGTTTTAACTGTGGATTTAAAACTGGCTGGAGTGCAGGTAAACGTATCAATGGTAGACTTACACAATTGTTAAAAACGTTTGGTGCAGATGAAGCTGACATACAGCGTGTTAACTTTGAACTGCTCAAACAAGAAGAAGCAGATGATATTGCAGGACAGTTTATACTCAAAGAGCGTGTACAAAAAGTTACAGTAGAATGGCATCCAGATGAACTACCGCCTGATGCACATCCGATTGGCAATTATCCACTGGATACACTAGACTCCAAGCAGTTGGATAAACTAGCACTAGCATGCACATATCTTATGAAGCGTGGATTGGACTTTTATACTGACTGGTATTGGAGCCCACACATGCACTTTGCTAGTAGGGTTATACTGCCTTTTAGACATCAGAGTAGTATAGTTGGATACACTGCACGTTGGTGTCCTGACAGTAGACCAGAAGGAATGCCCAAATACTATTTGAAAAGTCCTAAGAACTTTGTGTTCAATTTGGATGCACAAAAGAAACATGACATAATTATAGTAACAGAGGGACAGTTAGATGCACTACAAGTGGGCGGCGTTGCACTAGCAGGCAACACACCCAGCAATATTCAGTGCAGTATAATTGAAGAACTAGATAAACAAATAGTACTATTGCCAGACTTTGATAAAGCAGGAATGGACACTGTGAATGTTGCGGTGAAGCGTGGCTGGGCAGTTGCATTTCCTGAATGGGATGACGATATAAAAGATGCCAGCGATGCAGTAGAACGCTATGGTAGATTATTTACAGTGAGGAGTATATTAGAAAGTGTTGAAACATCGAGCACAAAGATCAAAATACTTGCGAAATCTCGTTGTAGATGATTACAACATTAGAGATGATGAATTTTACAGACGGGCAGCAAATATGAAACCAATTGGAGTTTATGCAAACTTAGAAGCAGAATGGACACAACGTTTTGCTTGGTGGCCCAAACGCAGTGACATAACCAATCAACGAATTTGGTTGACAAACTATTGGGAATACGCTATAAAAATGGATAGTCAAGGCGCTGTGCCAAAAAAATCCAACAGTTGGATTATGATATATACCAGAGAAGAGTATATTACAAAGAAGTTGCAAGGGGAAATTAATGAGTGAAGATTACAGCGCAGAATTACAACAACTATATTTAGAGTTCTTGTTGGCAGACAAGGATCTTTTTGTGCGGTGTAATGCTATATTAGAAAGCAGTTACTTTGATAGACAGTTCAGAGACACTGTGGACTTTGTGAAAAAACATGCAGATGAATATCATGATGTTCCCATGTTGGAACAGGTCAAAGGTGTCGCTGGTATTGAAATAGCTGATGTAAAAGACAAGCTAACAACAGAACACAAAAATTGGTTTATGGATAACTTTGAACAGTTCTGTAGACACAAAGCACTTGAAGCGGCAATCTTAGCAAGTGCTGATAAACTTGAAAACAAAGAATATGGCACAGTAGAAGGCATTATCAAAGCCGCAACTGAGATTGGACTTGCTAAAGACTTTGGTACAAACTATTGGGAGGATCCTGCTGGACGTATCCAAAGCATCAAAGACAACAGAGGACAGAACACAACTGGTTGGGAAACATTTGATAGAGTGCTGTATGGTGGATTTAATCCAGGCGAACTAAACATCTTTGCAGGTGGTAGTGGTAGTGGTAAGAGTTTGTTTATGCAGAACTTGGCATTGAACTGGAGTTTGCAAGGCAAGAATGTTGTGTACATCAGTTTAGAACTTAGCGAAGAACTTTGTGCTATGAGACTGGATGCTATGCTTACAGGTATGAGCACCAAAGACGTTATGAAAAATAGCAGTGACGTTGAACTACGTGTTAAGATGGCCAGTAAAAAGGCTGGTAGACTACAAGTAATACAAATGAAAAATGGTAGCACTATCAACGACATCAAAGCATATTTGCGAGAATATCAAATACAACACAACTTGCATGTAGATGCACTGTTGGTAGATTACTTGGACTTGATGATGCCAATTACTGTTAAAGTAAATCCAAGTGATCAATTTATTAAAGATAAATTTGTTAGTGAAGAACTACGCAACTTGGCAACTGAACTGGGCATACTGTTTGTAACAGCATCGCAGTTGAACAGAAGTGCAGTTGACGAAATAGAATTTGACCATAGCCATATTGCAGGCGGTATTAGTAAGATCAATACAGCAGATAACTTGATTGGTATCTTCAGCAGTAGAGCTATGCGAGAAAGAGGTAGGGTACAAATACAGTTTATGAAAACACGTAGTAGTAGCGGTGTTGGAAGTAAACTGGATCTCAAGTTTAACATGGACAGTTTGAAAATTGAAGACTTGGATCCAGACGATCAAGAAGATGAAGGTGCAGTAACCAGCATCTATCAAAAACTAAAAACAAAAAGCAGTGTAGCACCAGCAGGTGAAAGTGTTACAGAGAATAACATGGACGCCGATCCAAAAGTTGATGCTACAGATAGATTAAAAAGTTTGTTGAGGAAAAGCGAGTGATCAGATTAGCAACTGAACAAGAATTAGAACACATTAAAAACGATCCAGTTAGACCACATATTAGCAAAGAATGGCGCACACGCAGCGGCAGAGAAGTTTATGTGTTGGAACGTGATGGAGAGATTGCTGCATGTATATGTGTAGCATTCATGGACGAAGTGCCTACTAGCGAAATAGATATGAAGTGGGTAGGATTAAATTGTGCAGTATTTTATACTGTATGGAGTTATCAGCGAGGAGCAGGAAGGGAAATAGTAAATGGAGTAGCAGAGCGAATCAAACATCAACGGCCTTGGGTTAAAAGATTTGTTACACTGAGTCCGCTAACAGAGATGGCAAGAAAATTTCATATAAGCAATGGTGCTAGATTTGTAGCCAAACACAGCACCTGTCAAAACTTTGAGTATGATGTGCGCTGAAGCAAAGGTGCAGTCGACCTTATCTATATCTATTATATGATTCCGAACAGCAAACACGATGTATAATTTGAGTCATTAATATGAGCCTAGTTGAGCCTGTGTTGTGTGTTTGCATTGCCATTGATGGTTTGCTCTTATTTTTAATGGTTGGTCCTATGTTGAGAATCAATTTCTCTGCAACTGCCATAAGTGCTTGTCACCAATGCTCCAACAACAATATTTACTAAATACTACTAAGATGAAGCGTAAAACAAGATCATTATTGGAAGAAATTAATGCTATGTCACCAAAACGTGACAAAAAGCATATTGTTGAGTCAAATGCACAACAAGTGATTGTTACAGCGATAAACTTGATCAATTTGATCAATGAAAGTTTTGATGTTGAAACAGCCGCAGATTTAAACAAGCGTTTGATTAACAGCATAAGAACCAAAGATCCACGCAAGTTTCAAAGAGGAATTGGTAAAGTAAATGAAGATATCAGACATACTAGGCGGAACTAAGAAACGTAAAAAACGTGGAAGCCGACTAAAGAGAATAAGACAAAGAAGTTTATTTGATAATGCTCCTATTAAAGAAGGCGGCAATATATTCCCCGATAGTGTGAGCTTTGATCACAAAATAATTCCTCAAATTATGAAAACTGTAAACAGTGTATTACAAAAAACTGGCAGTACTGCTATTCCAATTGGCAGTGGAGCAACTCCAACTCCTGGCAAAGTAAGTGGAGACTTGGATATGATTGTTGATGTAGATCAACTCAAGCAACACTTCAATATGGAAGATCAGCCAGACAAAGTTATTAGACAAAAGCTACGTCAGGTGTTTGATCTAGCAGGACTCAATACAGGACAAAGCGGTACCAGTGTACACATTGAAATACCTGTGGGCGACAACACACACCAAGTGGATATTATGGTTGTACCCAATGCTGATAATGCTGCAAAGTTTCATACACACAGTATTCCACAAGGATCAAAATGGAAAGGTGTGAACAAACAGATTGCACTAGCAAATATTGCCAAGAGCAAAAATATGTTATGGTCACCTTACCAAGGATTGTTTAACAGAGATGCTAATGGTAAAAAAGCAGAACTAATTACCAACAACATTGACGAAGTAGCACGTACACTATTAGGCCCAAATGCCACAGGAAAAGACATTGGCAGTGTGGAACAAATACTAGCCGCATTGGGTAAAGAAGCAGGCGATGCACTACTTGCTGATCTTCGCAATGATCCAAATTGGAAAGAACTTGACTAATGAGAGCCAATCAGTTTTTAACAGAAGCCACACAAAAAGGCAGAGAGTATAATCACTTAGAAGATTTAGTTACATTTGAAGGTAGCAAAGGCGCACTCAAAGCCGCAGAGATACTCACACGCCTAGGTCAAGATTCAAAAGATGTCAGCATCAAATGGGACGGTAATCCAACATTGTTTTGGGGTCGTGAGCCCGACGGTACTTTTGTAATGACTGGTAAAAATGGTTGGGGTAAAAACAAAACAACCAGCAGTGGTGCTTTAGCAGATTTTATTATGAACAGCGGACAAGGCGAAGATTGGCGCAAAGACTTCGCAGGAGACATGGCAAGTGTGTTTGACACATTGGAAGCCAATACACCTGCTGATATGCGTGGATATGTGTATGGAGATTTACTGTATACACCACGTAAGCCTTTTGCAAAAACAGAACAAGGTATACAGTTTACACCCAATAAAGTCACATACACAGTTGATCCCAACAGCAAACTAGGACAACGTATAGCAAACAGTAGTGTGGGTATTGTTGCACACACATACCATGACGCATTTGGTGACAAACAAGGTACACCAATCAAAGATACCAACAGTGTTAACAGCAATGATGTAGTAGTACTAGGACAAACCTACGTAACACATCAACCCAAAGTTGATACAAGTGCAGTTCAAGATATAGTTAGTACGGCAAATGCGAACGCACAAATAATAAACAATTGGTTAGCGCCGGAACAGGGACTGAGTAGAAAAGATGCAATACTCTATAACTATGTTAACCAAATGACCAAGCAAGGTAAGTTAGACCAACTCAGGACAGGATTTTATGATTGGCTAAAAACCAGCAAGGTCAGCCAAGGACAGCAAGCAAAACTGATGGCAGGAGACGACAAAGGTTTAGATGCTATATTGGATCTTGTGGTAAAGATTCAAACTATTAAAAATAATTTAATTGACCAATTAGACAATGCAGGCAGTGATGTTACAGCAACTACAAAAGGTCAACAAGGCGGTGAAGGATATGTTGCTACTAGAGATAAAATCAAACTAGTGCCACGTCATCGTTGGACTCCAAATTAAGGTAAATACTAGTATGGAAAAGTATACAGCAAAACAATGGGCAGAGATTGAAGGAGGCCACTCAATGAGTGAAGATAAAAAGTCACAGTATGGATTTATTAGTGATCTCAATGAAAGTCGTTTGTTTAGAACCAAGCAACGTGTAGAAGGCAGTAGCAGTAGAGATATGGCTGATCTTGCATTTATGAACATGCTTAGTTTGTATATTATGAGTCATGATTATGATATGGCTCCTGCTGCAAAAGAATATGCTCAGCGCACAATGAAATACGGCAATAATTTTAACTATCAACAAGGCGGCACTGATTTACACGTAGCACTTGCAAGTCTTAAAAATGGAATGAGCGATGCTGGTGCAAAAAATCAAATGCAAAATACTAAATTTAATTTACCAGAAATGCAAATAAGACAGTTCTTAAACAACATGAAACAGGGTAGGACTATATCAAGTCCCGAGACTTTCTTTATGAGATTGGAAAGAGGTCTAGACATTCAAAACAGCAACTACAGAAGCATTAGACGATTAGCACAAAATTGGCCTAGACTCAATAACATGCAAAAAAGTTTGGTTATAACAAGAATGAATCAATACTTTAGAAATAAAGCACTGAGAAGTGAACTGTACAGTTACATCAGAGACATTGGACGTACACAGGGTCTAATGATTAAAAATGCAGGTAATGCAGAAGCACCGCGTATGCGTGGCAGTGACACATTAGCAAAAATAGCAGGTGCAACAGCAGCAATAGCTGGAGGTTATGCACTGGGCAGAGGTATGATGAAAGGCGCTGTAGGAGATGTGTCTAGTGGACAAAAAACTATATACAAGTCCACTGACAGATGAACTATACTGCCTTTAGTTTGGTTGACATAACACAAACAGATGTAAATCGTAACAACAATTTACAATTTAATCAACAACAGAATCTAAACACACTAGTACAAAGTATAGGACTACGCAGTCAGCCAATTAACACCAAGGTGAAGGTATTAATGGCACAAGATGTAGTTGATTATGGCTTTGGAAAACAGTATCAAGGACTACATACTGTATGGAGATTAGACTTTAGTATAGAGCATAACAATGTCTTCTATAATAACGGCGATAAATTCTATTATTTGAAAAACGACTGTGACGGAGTTGCTATATATACCGGATTAGAAGAAACAGCAGAGATCAAAACCAAAACATTTGAAACATTAGATAACAAACTAGTAAACATGTACTTTAAATTTAACCAGGATGTATTATAAATACACTGTAGGCAAAAAACTTAGGCTCAATAAACAGGCAAATAAAATACTAACTGAACGTCTTCCGAGAAGATGAAAGAATTGTAAAATTTATGTCAAATGGAACTACTACGCTAGAGCGTACAAATTTAGAAGCCCATGTGGATCTTTGTGCAGAAAGGTACAAAGGATTGGAAACACGACTGGATAACGTCGAAAAAGCAGTCAAGGATCTCCATATGGAGATGAGACGCATGCATGATGAGAATATAAAAAATCACCAAAGCACCAACAAAATTATGTTAGGCGCAGCCGCCACTGTGACAGCAGGTATACTGTCCACCATCATTGTATTATTGATGAATTAAACTTCCGTATAAATACACATATGAACTTAAATGAATTAGATATCAGTAATGTGGTTGAAGCACAACTAGTATGGGCTCGTAAAGGTCGTAACTTGGTACGCAAGTATCGTTGCACTGTGGGTCAAAGAGCAGGCCGTTTAGTTAGTAAACCAGGTCAATGCGGTGCTCCCATTGATATTAAAAAACGTTTAACACTGAGAAAAACCAAAAGTCGCATGGGCAAACGTATGGCACGTAAAGCACAGCGTACTAAAAAGTTTAATCCAGCAAGTAGAGCACTGAAAAGATTAAACAAGCCGGCGAGGAGACGCTAATGAAGATTATGGACATTATATCTGAGAGCCCAGCAGGGTACGGAATGCAAAAAGGTATTGCAATGAATAGAAAAGTCAATGCAACAAACATTAACCAAACCAAACGTGCCAACAATAAAAATTCTGATGCAAACAGAGAACTTAACATAGCCAACAAAGCATTAACTAGACGTGCTAGCAGACTGAGCAAGAAAATGGCAACAGGTATGCCTCAGAGAATACTTAATCCACAACCAGCACAGGACACACAGCAATGAAGACTATGGTAACCAAAGGCGGTATTACTGTTTGGCTCAGCAGTAGAGAAAATCAGTTTATACAAGAACACTTCAGTGAAGACAAACTATTAGAAAAACAAAATTTAAATGAACGTGATTGTTATATTGCACAATCACTAGTAGCCAAAGGTGTACTAGACAAAGACATCAATAACAAACAAGTAGCATACAAACTTAACACTAACAAAATGGCGAAATGATATGGATCAAACTACCAAAAATATGTATGATATTCTCAACAAACTCAACAGTTTGGACAGTACTAGTAAAATAGTAGCTGAACGTGCTGAAAGTGATGTTGAATTAGAAATGGCAATCACACAAAAAGTAACAGAAACTAGTGTTAGTGTACAAAATTATAGAATTGATATTGTATTACAAGAATTTGCAGGTAAACAAAAACGTTTTTATAATGTAGTAGATGGCGATAAAATTATACACAGAGAATTAGGTTTATTTGAAACTGCTATGGGCATTGTAAAAAATCTAATGCTGGGTAAAAGCAGTAGAGTACAAGAATTAGTAACACACGACAACAGTTACATGGATAATCTATACGAAGTTTACATGCACAATACTAGAATTAAACGTGGTACAGTTAACGAAGACGTTGCAGTTGCCAAGCTGAGCAAAGCAAAAAGTAAAGTTGCTGAAGCAAAATCAAAAATATTAAAAAGACTATAAATACAATATAAGGAACGGGAATAATATTATGTATCTAAACGATTTAAATAGCGCAAAACACAACGTGGAAAAGCTAAATCGTGTACTAGCAGATACTTTCAATCACGAGATTGATTTATCTGAGATGAGCACGAATGCATTAAAGCGTATGTTGTCAGCTACAACAGCAAAAATTGACACAATTAAAGAGAGTGATCTCAAGTATTGGGAAAATCCACAGTATAACAAACTTGGACTTATCCAACATCAACTTAACACATACATCAACGAAGTTGCTCCAACACGCAAAGACGGTAAAAGAATGAAGACCAAAGAAAGTGTTGTAATGGAAGACGAGCTAGACACAGCTGAAGTTCTTCTTGCTGCAAATGAACTAGTTGATGAACTACAAGGTATGGTAGAAGACATTGCAGAAATGCAAGTACAAAAACTAATGCCAATTGTAGACGCAATGAAAGAACAAATCAGCTTTGAAATTGCAGAGCAGTATAATTCATCAGCAGATGCTGCACTTGCCGCTCTACTAGATCAAATGAAAGCCGCAAAAGAAGCAATGGAAAATGCTACACTAGCAGCTCAAGGTAAACAACCAAATATGTCAGCTCCAACAGACATGGGTGCAGGTGATGCAGAAATGGACATGGATGTAGATGTAGACATGGGCGACGACTTTGAAGCAGATCCAGCAGCCGCAGGCGATGATAATCCAGTGGGCAGAGAACTAAAAGGCGAAAGTGCTATCCATAGTATGGAGATGGGTGCGTTAGCTGAAAAAAAGTATATAGAGAGTAAAGACAGGCTCTTTAAAATGGTCGAGAGTGGCAAAATGACGCAAGAGCATTTTATTAATATTATCAATGAATTAGATTCAACTGGTATCCAAAAAATGCCAGGTAAGATGACTCCGAAGCTGGCAAAATTTTTAGGATTAGACAAAGAAACACCTGATTCAGGTGCAACGCACCGCGCTCTTCCACAGGCCCCAGATGATACAAGCGGATATGACGAAGTAAAGCCACAGCGCAGAAATCTTTCGGTTATGAGGGCAAAGTAAATGCTAATTAGCGAAGTTATAGTAGAGGATCAAAATAATATTTTGAATGACCTAGAAGAATTAATCACTAGGGCAAAAGCCAATGGCAAATTCAAAATACCAACAAACATGGTACTTGCTA
>Ga0075481_10000870_pt1 | contig 11609 bp, 8 predicted proteins | sample DEB08_DNA_11_FD_76337 | JGI IMG/M metagenome (GOLD analysis project Ga0075481, IMG submission 76337) | Aqueous microbial communities from the Delaware River and Bay under freshwater to marine salinity gradient to study organic matter... | ecosystem: Environmental > Aquatic > Marine > Coastal ... | reverse complement strand
CTCCGGCACATGCTGGCATCCCACGAAGGGCCGGTGATCGGGTTGCACCCGATGCACGGCCCCGACGTCCCAAACCTCTCCAAACAGCTTATGGTCATCTCCCCGGGACGAGATCCACAAGCGTCCGCCTGGTTTACAGACCAGTGCCGCCTCTGGGGAATGCGCATCCTCGAAGCAGATCCCGAAAAACACGACCATGTCATGAACCTCGTTCAAGGGCTTCGCCACTTCCTCGCACTACTGCACGGCTCCTTCATGCGGAAATACGATCTCCTGCCTGGTGAAATCCTCGACTACTCCAGCCCGATCTACCGCGCCGAACTCATGATGACCGGCCGTATCTTCGCACAAGATGCCGAACTCTACGCCGACATCGTCTTTGCCAACGAGGAGCGACGTCAACTCCTCATCAATTTCCTCCGCCACCAGGAGCAACTCATCGAAATGGTGCGCAACAACGACAAAGAGGGCTTCATCCGCGAGTTCGAGCAGGTTACCGATTTCTTTGGAACCTTCGCCACGCAGGCACTGGAAGAGAGCGGCTACCTCATCAACCGCCTCTCCGACCGATTCACAGGGTAAGGGCTATCCTGCGCCAGATGCCTCAACCCGCCGCCTTCAACATAATTTTTCCTCTCCGCAGCTTGATAAGTCCCGATCTCTCTAAATTTTTTAGCACTCTGGATACCACCACTCTGGATGTACCTATCTCCGAAGCCAGCTCTTGATGCGTCATCCGAATGCTTCGTATCTCTGTAAAATCCCCATTCGAAAAGAATTCCAGAATTCTCTCTTCCACGGTTTTGGACATATTTTGGTGAAATTTCTCCAGAACGGATGTATACCCAAGAGTAATTGTTTTGATAAGAAACTTGGACCATGTCGGATAGATCGATTGCCATTCCAGCACATGCCTGGTTGGAACGATCACTTTAATGGCATCCTGAACAGCAATTCCTGTAACCGGACTGCATTGATTGGTGAGTATCGAGGAGAGTGATGTGGGGCATGTTTCACCCCTGCCAACCCTACAGATTGTATATTTTTTATCTTTTTCGATGTTATAGTGCGTTAATATTGATTCCCCTGAGAGATACAAAGGAATGCGCACCACCTTTTCTCCCTGGCGCAGAGCTACTTCATCTTTTTTTTGCTGAACAACCTCACATGTATCGACAATTTTCTGTTTCAGCTCATCGGAGAATTGAAATGCAGATAGGTCGCGTTTGTTGATCGTAATTTTCATGCACGAATATAAGGGCGGTTAACGCCTGACAATGTAACCTATGTTACACAACATCACAAAACAGATTATTTTTTAAAGAGCGTATTCAGCACAAAGAATAGATTCTCTTTTCTCTCCGTAAGACGACGTTTATAATAAGGAAACCACATCGTTCCATACGGAACATACACACGGGTTTGATAGCCATCCGATGCAAGCTGCTCCATTGTGTCCTGGCGTAATCCATACAGCATCTGAAACTCAAACGAATCTTTGCGGATCCCGCGATCCATTATCGTATCCTTCACCCACTCAATCAATGCATCGTCGTGGGTGGCCATTCGAGGGCAGGCAATGGAAGAACCCGCAGCGCCCGAAGCATCCGCAGAACCCTCAGCATCCGCAGCACCTACAGCACCCGCAGTACCCACAGCGCCCGAAGCATCCGCGACCGCATCAAACAGAACCGCTGCATACTCCTTGTACACTTCCCGGATTTCGTCCATTCGCTGCAGGGCTATCCGCGCCGGCTCTTTATACGCACCCTTGCAAAGCCGGATGTCCGCACCCACAGCCGCAAGAGCTCTTACATCATCCCGTGTTCTGTGAAGGTACGCCTGCAAAACCACCCCAACGTGCTTCGGCCCAAACTCCTCGTGTGCTTTCCGAAACAACTGAAGGGTGGATTCGGTGTAGGCAGATCCCTCCATGTCGATTCGTACAAACATAGAGTGCTCGCGGGCAGCCTCCAGAAGGCGAAAAAGGTTTTCAGTGCAGAAGCCGGTGTCGATATCCAGCCCCATCATTGTAAGCTTCACAGAGATCGAAGCGTTCAGACCCCTCTCACCAATTTGACGGATCAGGGTGATGTAGTTGTCGATGGTGTCCAGAGCTAAGGAACGGTCGGATACGTTCTCCCCCAAGAGGTCAAGCGTAACGGCGATTCCCGCATCGTTTAGCCTCACGATCTTTGGGGCGGATTGGGCAAAGGTCTCCCCGGCAACAAATCGTTTGGCCAGGATGAATGGTAGTTTCATGGCAAGGGCTCCAGCTGTTCGGTTCAGTTCTGTTCGGTGTGATAAAATCTTTGTTTTTAGGGGAATTTCGCGGTTTTTGGTTGATATTAATAAGAAAGATATGTTAATTTAAAGTATGTCTTGTTCTTTGGTCTGGCATCGTACAGCGTTGTTATGGTTGATGCGATCATCGTTTCGGAAAATCTTGGGCGAAACGAATCTTGGGTGAAACGATGCAGCCGGACGAAATCTCTTATCAAATCTAACTTGGGATATATTATGGAAAAAGAAGATAAAGACCTCGAGGGGTTTTCTCCTAAGGGCGCTGTTGCCTTTTTTTTGATCATGATCACAGTGTATGTCGTGATGTGGTTTTCACTATACTTTGAACTGATCGGGAGAGGATAACCATGGACAAATCGGAAAAATTAGCATTGAATGTAAGCGGGTTACTTCTGGTCGTTTTTTTGGTGGCCATTGTGTATGCATCCGTAGCGAAAGAGGTAGACGTTCCCACCTGTATCACAGATATGGAACCCTTTGCAACAGATACTCTCTTCCAGACGGGACCGGACTCGTATGAACTCCAGATGGTAGCACGAATGTGGGCATTTCAGCCTGGGAATATAACGTTGCCGGCGGGTTCCACAGTGGATCTGTACCTTACCTCTCAGGATATTATCCACGGATTTAAGATCACGGGCAAAAACCTCAACCTGATGGCGGTTCCCGGCGCGATCAACTACATGAGCGTCACCTTTGAGGAGCCGGGTGTGTATGATTTCGCCTGTCACGAGTTTTGCGGTGCGGCGCATCATACCATGGCCGGAAAGTTTACCATCGTGGAGGAAGAGGCCTTTGAAGGAGAAACGTTCGGGGAGGGATCCTTATGAGCACGCTCGATTTTCGGTTTACCAAATCGGAGAAGAATCTAAACTCCACCCTGATTATCATCCCGATGGTTCTGCTCTTCATCGGGATTTATGGCGGATTCATGCAAACGCTCTTCCGGGCCGGCATCGTGCAGAGCGATCCGTTTATGGGAGGCGAGTATTATAAGGGACTCACGATTCACGGGGTGTTGAATGCCATTGTGTTCACCACGTTCTTTGCCGTAGCTCTTGGAAATGCAGTGATTCCCTGGTCGCTGAAGATGAATTTGAACTCGAAAGTGGCCTGGCTGTCCGGGATTTTGATGCTGGTAGGTTCTGTGATCACGGCGCTCGTCATGGTCGCCGGGGAGGCCACGGTACTGTATACGTTTTATCCACCGCTGAAAGCTCACCCGCTTTTCTATATTGGATTGGTACTGGTGGTCGTCGGTTCCTGGGTTGCGTTTTTTAACTGGATCCCGATGTATTTGCGCTGGAGAAAAGAGAACGCAGGCGAAAAGACCCCGATCGCTGTAGTCGGTATGTTTACAACCTTCATTGTATGGTTTATCGCCACACTTTCCGTAGCCGTCGAAATCCTCGTATTTCTGCTCCCCTGGTCTTTAGGCCTGGTGGATGAAGTAAATGTGATGCTAGCTCGCACGCTATTCTGGTTCTTTGGGCATCCGCTCGTGTACTTCTGGCTTCTTCCGGCGTATGTGATGTACTATGCGTTTCTCCCGAAGATTGCCGGCGGTCGGCTCTACTCCGACATGGCAGCACGGCTCGTATTTATGCTGTTTATTGTGTTTTCTGTGCCGGTTGGAACCCACCATCAGTACATGGACCCGGCCATCGGCTCTCAGTGGAAATTCCTGCATGGTGTATTCACATTTGCGGTGGCATTCCCCAGTTTGATCACGGCGTTTACCATTGCGGCCTCACTGGAGTACGCCGGACGTAAACGCGGTGGTACCGGCCTATTCGGCTGGATCAAAAAACTACCTTTCTTCGAGAAAGACAGCTGGTTCTTTTCCTACCTCATCGCCGGATTGGTGATCTTTATTTTTGGCGGGATTAGTGGAATCGTAAATGCATCCTATCAGATGAACACCGTAGTACACAATACCGCATGGATTCCCGGACACTTCCACCTTACCGTTGCCGGACCGGTTTTGCTGGCCTTCCTGGGCGGAAGCATGTATCTGATTCATCAGTTTATGGGTAAACCTGTGAAAATGAAGGGCTGGACCCTGTCGGTGCCGTACATCTATACCATTGGGGTGTTCATCTTTTCCTGGGGAATGATGAGAGGCGGGTTGATCGGGATGCCGCGCCGGACGAATACGGGCGCCAGTTATGCGAACCCGGAAAGTATGCTCTATCAACCGGACTGGATGCCCTTTATCGATATTTCGGTGATTGGCGGATCGATCATGTTCCTCGCGATTGTGATCTACATCGTGGCGTTCTTTGCGACCGTGTCTGCACGAAGCGAGGCAACGCTGGAAGCGGTCACATTTCCGGTTACTGCGCCACTGCATGATGAGCCTGCCAACTGGCTGCGGAACTTCAAACCCTACATCTACATTGCCATTGTGCTAATTGTTCTTTCGTACACACCGGTGATCCTGGATGTGTTGGAGTCCACGACCGGTGGCTCATTGCCGTACTCCCCAAACAGCCCTGTCCCGTTGCGTTGATAGGAGGGGACATCATTACCGTTGAAACAATCTATTGTTAAACAATCCATTGTGAAGCAACCCATTGAAGCAATCTGGCTCATATCCCTTACGCAATGTTCCTCCGGACGCCCATACCCGGCTCCGGAAGGACATCTTGCTGAATGCCTTGTTGCTTCTGGTCATCAGCTTGTTCCTGAGTGGATTTCTGAGTGGATGTGACCCGATACGCCCAAAAGCCCTTGTCACAGACACAGAGTTCTCACTCATCAACCAGAACAATGAACCCGTAGTGTTTCCGGATGCGTATGCAGGGAACATTGTGCTGATCAGCTATGTGTATACGTATTGTCCGGATATATGCCCGATGATTACGTACAACATGCGGGATGTTCAAAGGGCGTTTCCGAACGAGGATCGACTGATGCTGGTGAGCGTTTCGTTTGATCCGGAACGGGATACACCGGAGATCTTGAAAAAGTATGCCGACAGTTACAAATTGGATCTGGAACACTGGGATCTACTTACCGGGGATCCGAGGGTAGTTAAGAAGTTGTTAGATGCGACGGAAATTCGCACGGTAAAAACTCCCACGACGTTCCTGGAGGGTGGCGAGGCGTTCTATTTTATCGATCACACCGATAAGATTTCGCTGATCGATGCCGATGGGTTTTTGCGGCGGAATTACTCCGGGAGTGAGTTGGATATTGACCAGGTTGTTCAAGATATTCAAACTTTATTGGCGGAAACGACGTTTCATAACACGAATTAGTTACAAAAGGCGTTATCTTCAACGAGTGTGGAACTCTTCATGTGCGGAGTGAATCCATCAAAAACCAATACTTACTAATCAAAAATCATCATTAACTATGAAATCATTACTGAAACTATCTCTGTTACTCTCTTTTGTATTTGCCTTTGCAGCTTGTGGAGGCGGAGGAGAAACTACTGAAACAGCGACTCCGGAACCCGAAGTGATGGATGATGGTGTACGCACCATTGAGATTTTCGGAACCGATGATATGCGATTCGCCGTGGCTGAAGCTGGCGAAGGTCTGGCAACGGAAGGCATGTCCAAAGGATACATGATCCTTACTGCGATTGAAGCAGCGCCAGGCGAAGAGTTACGTATTACGCTTAATACCGAAAGTATGCTTCCTGCGACAGCAATGTCTCACAACTGGGCTCTGTTGGCTCTCGGCACCGATACTGACGGCTTTGCGCGGGCGTCCATTACTGCGCGGGACAATGGTTATATTTCACCGGATTATGCAGATCAGGTGATTGCTCATACGGCTATGCTTGGCGCCGGCCAAACCGACACCATCACGTTTACGGTTCCCAGTGAGCCAGGTGAGTACGACTACATCTGTAGCTTTCCCGGCCACTATGCCGGTGGAATGGTTGGCAAGCTGATTGTGCAATAACGCGATTTTTGCTACAATTTTAAGCCGGCTTCCTTTGGTTGCCGGCTTTTTTTTTCTCATTTTCAATTATGAGAAATGGTCTGAAACCTGCCATGCGTACCCATCTCAGTTTCTGCAGGAAACGAGCCGTTTCCCCTTTTCTTTGGGCACTGTTTCTCTGCCTGCCCATGCTATTTGGGATGACTCCGCTTCCGCATCAACCCGACCCTGAAAAAGAGCCTCCTGTACTATACCAAATTCGCTTTGAAGGCAACATAACCTACCCTTCACTGGTGCTTCGGGAACAGATTGCCGCGGCCACACCATCGCTACGGGAACGATTGTTTCGAAGAGTGGGAGCTTATACGGTGGATCCGGACGAGTTGCAGAAGGATGCGATTCGGCTCGAGCGTTTTTACCGGCGGCGAGGATTTCCGAATGCTGTGGTAGTGGCGGATCTGCGGGTAAAGGAGAATGGACGACGGGCGAGTGTGACCTTTCGGGTGGAGGAGGGGTTGGCGCAGAGGATTGTTCGGTCGGAGATAGTGATTCATGCGGATTCGGCAACGGAGAATCGAATCCGGGGAGATCGGGCGTTTGTTGCGCTTGTAAACAATCATGCGATGGCGGAGGGAAAGCGATATCAGCCGATCTTTACGACCGATGTGACTGGGGCATTTCGATCACTGCTTGAGGAGATGGGGTATCCGTGGCCGGAGGTTGAGGTGTTGGCTGAGGCAGACAAGGAGGCTGACAGGGACGGGGATGCAGAGCTAGACCAAGAGGCTGAAGGGGACGGGGAACCGACAGAACCGAGGGTAGAATCTCCTCCGATGCGATTCTCGGTAACCATCCACTTGAAGCCTGGGACGGTTTCGGAGATACACTCTTTTGAAGTGACCGGGCAGGAATATGCTCCGGAATCGATCATTCTGCGACAGACGGGGCTTCATAAAGGAGATCGGTTCTCTGCATCGGATCTGCGTGAGGCACAGCGCCAACTCTACGCCCATCCGCTATTTCGGTTTGCAACCATTACGCTGCCGGATCAGCCCCGCGACTCCACTCTTCATCTGCATGTACGGGTGAGGGAGTATGCTCTTCGGACCGTGAGCGCGTCTGCCGGTGTTGGCAATGAGGATATTCTCCGAGGTGAAGTTTCGTGGGTTCATCGGAACGTAGCGGGGCGGGGGTACCAGTTTCGTGTGAGTACGCGAGCCTCCTTCATCGAACAACAGTTCAGCCTCGAAACCCTGATACCCTATGTGTTCAACAACCGGAGTCAGTTTGTATCCACTCCTTTTGTGGAGCGTAAAAAAGAGCCCTCTTACGATCTCTTTAGTACGGGGTGGTCCAACCGCCTCATCTACCAGATCGACCGCCGAGCAACCGCATCCCTGTCCTACGAATTTAGTATCAACGAGGAGCTGTCAAAGGAATCAACCGTCGAGCTGCCGGAAACAGAGATCGATTATAACATCTCCTCCTTTGTTTTTTCGGCTTTCTACAGCGAGGGATTTCGGCGCAACCCGTCTGGTTGGGTCATTTCACCCACGGTTGAACTTTCCGGTTTGTTTGGTGAATCAACCTACTCTTTTCAAAAGGTGACAGCCGATGTCCGCTACTTTCTGCCCGTAACACCGTTTGCCACCATTGCTGCACGCGTGTACACCGGAATCATCTCGGGTTCGCCCGATACAGAACTCCCCTCGGATCTCTTGTACTTTGCAGGGGGTACCAACTCCGTCCGCGGATGGAAACGACAGTTTTTAGGGCCGAAGCAACCGGCCTTCGACGAACAAAGTTTTTTCGATCGCTATCTCCCGGTGGGGGGCAAAGCATCGTTTACCTTCAATGTAGAGTGGCGCCAGCAACTGCACGAGCGATTTCGCGGTCTTGGATTTGCACTGTTCCTCGATGGCGGACAGGTCTGGCCCTCATTTGCGCGAATCGAAGAGCATCCGGTCCAGTTCGGTGCAGGGGGCGGACTGCGCTATGCCTCCCCCATTGGGCCGGTTCGAATCGACATCGGCTACATGATCAACCCTACAGATGAAGACCTAAATCGCTATCAAACCTCAGCTGAAGCCGCACTGATCGATCGGATCGGTATCCACTTTAGCATTGGTCAGGCATTTTAACTGCACTGTGATGACGGATCGATTCATGTTGAAATATCAACCCCTAAACCATGAATCCTTAACATTCCTGTAATCCCAAATCCCTGTCATGATCTCCCGAATCCTACGTGGAATTTTGATCGCATCGGCCCTACTGCTCGTACTGGCCTTGGCGCTCCGCATGGCCCTTAGAAGCGATACGGTTCTGGAATGGGTGCGGGCAACTGCCGAGAAACAACTCAACCAGCAGCTTCATCCGCAGGCAGAAGACTCCTTACACTCCGGGGGATCCCTTCCGATGGGTACATTCCACATTGGCACCCTTCGCGGAGATCTTCTTTTCGGGGTGATAGGAGAGGATCTGCAGCTTCTGGACAGCAACGGGCAGATGATCGCCTCTGCAGAACAGGTCGAAATCAACTATTCCCTCCCAGAGGTACTAACCAGTCACCGTGTACGCTCCCTTCGCATCAACCGATGGTTCGCAGGTGCTTCCTACCAGGAGGAAAATGAACAATGGAATTGGCAATTATGGACTGCAAGCAACGACAGCACCCAACCGAGTGAAGCCGAACCGGAACTCTCCTTCTTCGAATGGGAGCTGGATCACCTATCGCTCACACAAGGTGAGATCCGTGTCGAGTCGGCGGTTCACCTGCCAGACACAACGCTCTCTATCAAAGAAATCCACCTAACGGCATCAGCTTCCGTACAGCAAGATGGCTACAGGGCGGCTCTACATTCCCTCACACTGAATCTCCATGAAGGCCGTTTTCCAGATCCTGTGTTCTTGTATGCCTCAGCAACTTCAGCTGCAGATTCCTCCGAGGTAGGGTCGAATCCTGCAACCAAAACCAACTGGAACCTAACCAGCCTCCTCCTTCAAACCGGAAAAACCATCCTTGATGTCCAGGCATCTGTAAACACGGCGACCGACACGACAGGCACCGGAACAGACCCCACCAAAAACACACTATCAGCCAGCCTCGCACTGTTACCGCTATCACACGAAGACCTAAATACCCTGGCTCAACAAACCCTGCTCAACGAACCCATCGAAGCAAGACTCGAACTCACCGGAAGCGTCCGCCCGGGGCCGTCTGTCTATTCGCTCCCCATTCCGGAACAAATCGGAGCTACCATCACGATAACAAGCAAACACCTGGGCAAAAGCACCCTTCGCATGCAAACCACTCCCGGAAATCCTCTGATCCTGGAGTCTGCTGCCATTGAAGTGACTCACCTTCAAACCGAAAAACTAACCGGCTTGTCCAATCTGCCCAACATCGAATCGCTACGCTGGAAGGCAACGGGTGAAATCCCTCTGTTACAACCCCTGAACGCACGTTTTGCCTCCGATTTGGAAGTACGTACGATTACCTACACACCTTCAGCAAAGGGTCGGGTTGATGGGAGAGCCACTGAAAATCTCAAAGCAGATCATCTCTTCGCGGAGATCACTGTACAAGACACAATACTAACCGTACAAAACGGCCGGATCGAAAGCCCCCTGGGTGAACTCACCCTCACCGCGCGTCAACACTTACTACGCGGCACCGATCCAGACAACCGCATGGAGCTGAATGCCGTAGTGAAAGATCCCTCATCCCTCCGTCAACTCACAAACCAACCCATTCAACTCTCAAAAGGATTCATCAAAGGCACCATCAAACCGAACCAAAACGGACAATGGCAATTCGAAGGATCCGTTTCCCTCGAAGATGTGTCGTATCTAGTTACTGAGATAGAGGAGCAGGCAGATATGAAAACACAGGCAGGTGCAAAGGAGCAGGCAGATGTAGAAACAGAATCCGTCGACGCGATGCCCACTGAGTTTCGTGCCTCAATCGTTCGTGGCAATGTCTGGCTTACCGCAGGATCCGAAAACGATGAACAAAACGAAGATTTCTTTGCATCAGAGCTCCATTTTGCCGCCAGTCTTGCGATCGAAGAACCCTCTTTTGGATCGTACTCCATCCGCGACGCACGCTTCGAACTGGAAGGGTTCGCTGCCAAACAAAGCCTCAACGCCAGAACCCTTCTCGACATCCAAAACCCACCATTCTCCCGCCTGATACATCAATCCGCAGTCCAATGGCGCAACGAAATTCTCACCATCACCACCGACTCGCTCCTTTTCTCCAGTCCCGTCCGGGATCTCCATCTGCAAAAACCCTTCAACATTGAGATTCAGCCACAAGACCGTTTCGCCAAAGTAGACACACTTTATCTCGAATCGGAAGATCGTGAATCGTTCCTCATGGCGTGGGCTCCGGAGATCCGGCCCGAACGCCAGGAAGCGCAAATCTATGTTCAAAACATCCTTCTCGGTGCTTTGCAGATGGCCATACTGAAGGAACCGCTCTTCGAGGCAACCCTTTCTGGTTCTGCTTCGGTGATTCGGGATGATGCAACCGGCCTCTCGGCCCGTACCAACCTGATGATCGAACAGACTGCGTTACTTGAAGGGGTCATCGACTCCATCTTGGTGTTCGCGGAACTGGAAAACGATCTGCTCGATATTCAATCCACCGCATCCATGGCAGGCAGACCACTCTGGGAGGTCGTTTGTGAACTGCCCGTTCCGGAACGTAATCACCAAACCGGGAACCTCCCCAGCCCCGCACGCTCCGATTGCAAAATCGTCCTGCACCCCACCCCAATGCGCGCACTCACCCCCTTTCTGCCAAATGCACCCAACATTCCGGAAAACACAAACGGGCTCCTTTCCGCATCTGCGAACCTCACCGGTAGCATTCAAACGCCCTCCATGGAGGGCCACATCCTCCTGCAGCAGGCCACTCTGTCCGGTATACCCGTTGATTCCATCACGACAGACCTCTCCTATCATCATGAAACGGAAGAACTCACCCTCAACGGCAACCTCATCCTGCGGAAAACCCCCGCCCTCACCTATGATGCTCACCTTCCTTTTCGGGTCGACCTGGAACAACGTACCGTCACTCTGCCAGCCAGGGAAATCCGCGTAACCGCCGGTACAAATCAATTCAATCTGGCCGTATTCAACGATTTTCTACAGGAAGGGGTATTTGGCCAAAGCGGGGAATCTGAGAACTCCATAGCAGGGCTTGGCGGGTTCATCAATGGTCAGATTTCTATTCGGGTTGATGCAAATGCATTTTCGACGGAGAAAGATCCGGATGTAGCATTCTCTGTCGCTGAAATCGGTATGGATGGCGAGTTTATACTGAGCGGCGGTACGCTTGATATCGATCCGTATGGCATTCGGCTTCGCAATATAGAAAGCACAGTACGACTTGAGCCGGG